>Ga0209737_10004234_pt1 | contig 10099 bp, 8 predicted proteins | sample TergutCu122P3_FD_187284 | JGI IMG/M metagenome (GOLD analysis project Ga0209737, IMG submission 187284) | Cubitermes ugandensis P3 segment gut microbial communities from Kakamega Forest, Kenya - Cu122 P3 (SPAdes) (version 2) | ecosystem: Host-associated > Arthropoda: Insects > Digestive system >...
CCGATTATATTTATCTACAATCAACACTACTTCGTTCGGGTTGATTGGGTAAGAGCCCTCCAATATGTCGTATTGGGTTTTAACAAAATCCGCATTTCCCGGTATTTCGTTGAAGTAGCTGCTTGAGCCGAACAGGCTGGCCGATTGTTTTGTATTCACTTTTTTGTATGAGCCAAAATCCGTTTTAGCTAAAACCGTCATTTCTAACCCATAGGTGTACGAAACCGCATTGTATAAAGACCTATCCATTCCGGCCAGGTAGTTTATGTACTCCAAGGAAATGACGTTGTTATGCACCGTTGTGTTTGCACTCGAATCGTATGAGTATATGACGTTTCCCGTCGGGAATTGTCCGCTTCTGCGCCCGCCAAATATATTATCGCTGTCAGCACCGTGGCCACCGTGTGCAAACAGCGCAGTCTTAGATATTGTGATAGGGAATCCGGCTAGAGCATCGGATTGCATGCTGCTGACGTACGCCGTCATCCCGCTTGATATGGCAAGCACCAGAGCAACACCGACTATCCCTATGCTCCCCGCAATCGATGTCAGAAACGTTCTTTTTTTCTTTGTCATCAGGTTTTTGAAACTGAGGTTTATGGCTGTTGTCCACGACATTGAAGTTTTCTTGTTGATGAGTTTTCCTCTGGTTTCATTTATTTCGCCATCGGTAGGCTTCGTATCCTCCGTGATGAGACCGTCTTTTAACCGCACCACTCTGTCGCTGTATCCCCTCGCAAGTTCTTGATTATGGGTAACCATGATAACGAGGCGGTCTTTACTTATCTCTTTCAGTATTTCCATTATCTGTACGCTTGTTGCCGAATCAAGTGCACCCGTTGGTTCGTCAGCGAGCAAGATCTTGGGGTTATTTACAAGAGCGCGGGCGATTGCCACCCTCTGCATCTGCCCGCCTGACAGTTGGTTTGGTTTTTTCGCAGCTTGGTCTGCAATGCCTACCGATGACAGCGCCTCCATCGCCCTTTTCTTGCGTTCCTCAGCCGACACGCCCGATAAAGTAAGAGCAATGGCAACGTTGTCTAGCACGCTTAAATGTGATATCAGGTTATATGATTGGAATACAAAACCGACAGTGCTGTTCCGGTATGCATCCCATTCGGTATCGCGAAAACTCTTTGTTGACTTTCCGCCGATAAACAAGTCGCCGCTCGTGTAATTGTCCAATCCGCCGATGATATTAAGCAGCGTTGTTTTGCCGCATCCGCTCGGTCCGAGTACCGCAACAAACTCCGATTCCCGAAATTGTAAATCAACTTCCGTTAAGGCCTGTATTCGCGTTTTATCTATCTCGTATATTTTTGTAATATTACTTAGTTTAAGCATTCTCACATTCTCCATTTGTTCTTCAAAATTGTGTGACGCGGTTATAACCGCCATTTGCCATACACCTACCAATTACTTCCGGTATCACAATTCTCGAATCTTCCCTCGCTCGGCCAAGACGGTAAATCAGAGTATCACTTGTTTTTTCTTTTTTGTTTTGGCACCGGTGTTACCGGAAGCAAAGCCCGGATCGCATCTTTTGCTAAATCTGAGTTCTCTATGTCCAAGATGTAGTGCTCTTTCGCACCGGCATAGGGATATCCCTTCGTTGCCTCCGACATGAGATCGTTGAGGCATGGCAACATTTTTACGAAGACCGTGTTGTCGCAAACCAGCAGAACAGGTTTTTCTTCCACGTATACCATGTATTCGCCGAACATCTTCCTGTATCGCAAAGCCCCAATGCCGGCTACTTGGGCGCACACGAACTCGATAAACTCCGCTGTTGTTGCCATTTTGCATCTCCCTTATTCGTGCACGAATTGTATCAGGTTTTATCGCACAGCGCCTATCACATTCTTCTCATTTCGTACATTCAACACGGTTTTCTGCAACGTGATAAGATAAAAGGCAAAGTATCCCGCGAGGTTAGCCATAATGTCTCTAGCTGCTCGTGTACTACGTGAATTTTGGCATAACAAGTTCTTGCTATTGTTTTTCCTGAGCTTATTAGTCCAATTTCTGACGTACGGCTATTCAATTATTACAGCTAATTTTTTTAGCAGCCCGTTTACACTTGAACGCCTTTTGTTGTTTATCGGGATTCTCGCCGCTTACTACTTTCTTCTGTCCCTGCTTAATGGGCTTGTTCGTATTTATAGAGAGAAGAAGGCCCGCGTTTATCAGCGCAGTCTTCGCAAACGTTCAACTCTTACTATCATGAAAATGCCGTCGGAAAAAATCATAAGCCTGGGCCTCCAATACATTAAAGAGATTGTCAACGACGCCAACAACCAGCTATTCTCTGTCGTCTCAAGCTATCTCACAAATATCGTAAATGTAGCAGTCGGCCTCACTGTGTTGACGGTATCTTTGTCAAGACAATCCCTCTGGTTTGCAGTTCTGGCACTTGCTCTAATAGGCATCACCATTTTTGTGCAAGCCCGCTTAATGAAAAAACAAATCAAGCTATCAAAGGAACATTTTGCCGCAAATGCCGCTTATCGAGCTATGGTCAGCGACGTTCAAAACAACACCCTTACTATTAAAAAACTCGATGCGGAGAGTTATTTTGCAAAGCAGATCGACGATAAGTCTCTCAGCGTCGATGCAAAAGGATTGAAGAGAACCTCATACGAAGTTAAGACGCAATGGATCTTTGATGTTTTCACCTATGCGATATTGCTTATAGTTCTCGGCAATATCGCTTTTCTACTTCATAATAATCCGGCTTACGAAGCGCTGTTTTGGGTCGTATTTTATACCGGCATCTTTTCTCAATTAAAAAGTCAAATCTCGGCAGTAACAACCTCTTTGCAAAACGTCGTAGATTTTAGAATATCAATGGGCCGCTACGATGTCATGATGTCTGAGTGCAGCGACAACGCGGCTGAATTGCTTCATAAGAAATGGCGCGATCTCACTGTCTCTAACATGAATTTCAAATACGAATCTAGCGGTCGTCGCGTCTATGCTGCCAATTTTCGGATTGAGCGCGGTGACCACGTCTCGCTCACCGGCCCATCCGGTGCCGGAAAAAGTACGTTTTTAGGCCTCTTACGGGGCGATCTTGTGCCCGAAAGCGGTATGATTTCCTACGACACTAGGAAAAGAACACGGGTTGTGCCCTATATAGAAGATTGTGTTTTCGTCAGCCAGTCATTGAATCTATTCCCTGACACTTTGCGGAATAATCTCTGCCTTGGTCGGGTAATGGAAGACGGGCAACTATTTTCGCTGTTAGAGCGTGCCGGACTATATGAATGGGTGCAATCTTTGCCCGAGCAATTAAATACCGTTATTTCTGAAAACGGAGCAAACTTGTCCGACGGACAAAAAATGAGAATCAAGTTATTGCGCGGCTTAATCGGTGAGCGCGAGATTATCATTCTTGATGAGCCGTCAGCTAATCTTGATGCCTTTTCAAGCGACCTAATCCGGCAGATGATCCAAAACGATCTTGCGGGCAAGACGGTAATTATTGCAACGCATGATCCGGCACTTGTTCGCATCTGCAACCGACATTACATCGTCGATGAAAGCGGCAATATCACTGAATTCATCCCCAACGGCTCCGAGGATTTTCCAATTCGGTAGATACTATGCACTCTGTCATAATTATCGGCAACTCATTGTTTAGTGCTTCGGTGCCACGTCCTGTGCGGTGGGTTGTCAACAGCCAATGGTGTTATTAATACTGCTCTTTCTCAATAAACAATCTGGTGCTCAGCAGCAAACCACCGAGCACCAGATTCTCATTCACCGTTGCCTCTTGGGCATTAGTCGCCCGGGACAGCTAGTAATTAATCACCCTCAGTTCAAAATATGCCTGTGCATGATCGCATACGGGGCATTTTTCAGGAGCACTTTCGCTGTCTACGATGTGCCCGCAGTTGCGGCAGATCCAAACCACCTTTTCTTTTTTGGCAAACACTTTGCCCTCATTAACGTTCTTTAACAGCTTTAGATAACGTGCCTCGTGTTCCTTCTCAATGTTGCCGACTGATTCAAAGAGGAAAGCGATATCGTTGAATCCTTCTTCGCGCGCTTCGCGTGCCATCCGCTTATACATCTCTGTCCATTCGCCATTTTCTCCGGCAGCAGCAGCCTTAAGATTTTCCGGAGTAGACGGGATCCCGCCGCCGCAAAGCAGCTTGTACCATATCTCGGCATGTTCTTTTTCATTTCCTGCTGTTTCAGTAAATATAGCCGCGATTTGCTCATAGCCCTCGCTCTTCGCCTTAGAGGCAAAGTAGGTATACTTATTCCGTGCTTGGCTTTCTCCGGCAAAGGCTTCCATTAGGTTTTTCTCTGTTTTTGTTCCTTTCAGTGCAGCCATCGTTTTCTCCTTCTTTTGATTTTGTAATTTATTGAGTAGTAATTTTACTGCATCCTTTGGAAAATCAGGCGTGGTATTATCTTGAATTGACTCGAGCAGTGCTCGCACTTCGCTGCTTTGCGGCAGCATATAGCCAGATTCGCGCAGGATATCTTCTGTCATGATTCGACTGGATCTGGCCACTGCTGCCGCTAACTGTCTTTTCTCCGGACTTGTCGCTGAAGCCGCCACAGCCTCCGCAACCGCCCACTGCGCGGTTTTGCTGCGCCCGAGCGCTCGCTGTGCGCTGATAACCGCGTCTGTTTTATTTTGCTGCGGAGGATATTCGTCCGGTACCATTGAAATTGCGCCGGACGGACAAGCCTTCACGCAAGCCATGCAGCCTGGTATGCACTTCGCTACATCAATAATACTGTTTTCTGTATCCGTGGCGCCGGACGGGCAGACATAAAGACATATGCAATCCTTGCCGCAAAGACGAACGTTTCTATACGCAGGCATGGTAATGATTAACTCCTTTCCACCGTTAATATTTTGAAACTCGGCACTTTGCAGACCGGGCACACCTCCGGCGGTGTGCTGCCAATGTATATAAACCCGCAAATATCACAGACAAAGATCTTTGTGTTTGCGAGCATGGCGTCGCCTTCTCGGGCATAACGTTCAAGCAGCGCTTTTGTCATTATGCTTACCTTTTCACTCCACACCAAAGAACGTAGAGCGCCTCGATCTGATGCCCCATTTGCTGCCTTGCGAGCCTCCGGAATGCCTTTTGTGATGTCACTGTCGAGCATAGACGAAATATCTTCTAATGACTTGTCCTGCGGCACCCCCGCTTTGGATTTGTAATAATCCGCAACCTTGCCAAACGCTTCTGCTTCGGCCGATAGTCTTTGTTTCTCGCAGCCCTTAGCAAGATTCGATAGCACCGCCGAAATTTCTCCGGCCGAGAGTTCTCTTATCTCATCTGTGTGTTCGTCATCAATTTCGACAACGGTGGAGGTGTTCGGCTTTCTTTCGTCCAGCAACAGAAAAACCGATTTCGGCGCACCGCACAGCGGGCAATTAAAGTCATCATGAACACTTTCCCATTTCGTGCCGGGCGGTATCCCCTTTTCAGGCAAACCCACAGATTCATCATATACATACTTACATACAGAGCACCGATATTTTCGCATCAACTACCTCCTGTTATAGATCTATTTGATATAATAGCTCTTGGTTTATCATTCGTCCGCAGACGAATTTCTTCTGAGTGTAATTTCAAACACTCGCTCCTCTTCGGTTATGCCGCCCATTATAACACTCTCATGCTTAACCAACCAGCAGTAATTAGATAAACACGCAGCAATGATTCGGCTGTTATATGATGCTTTCCATTTGTGCTATACTATTGTAGCATGGCATACCTTACAGTCGGTAGTTTTACTGTTATTGCAATCAATCTTATGTACAGGAAGGGTGTCTCATGAGAGAACCGTCGGGAACCAAAGAGTCTATCTTTGATACTTTCTTAGAGATGACGGCAACTTTTGGTTATGAAAATGTAAGTATAAGAGATATCGCGTCTAAGGTTGGAATTAATTCTGCCTCAATCTACCACCATTTCGAAAGCAAAGAAAAGCTGCTTAGTTTCGCTTACGATTATTTTCACAAGTATCAGTATGACAATCGTAAGTCGGCTGACGAAATGAAGGCTATGCTTAAAACATCTACACCGGCAGAGATTATCAGCGGCTTTGCATACACCTTTGAGACAGATGATCCAAAAAGATACGCACGCATGATTCTCATCGCAAAAATCATTTACATGAGGATTTTTCAAGAACAAAACGCGCGGATCATATTTCTTGACCAACACGCAAACAACGTCGAGTTTATCTCGTCTGTGCTTAAACATGGCGTTCACACAGGTATAATAGATCCCGATTTCGATATCGAAGCTTTTGCCCATGTTTTCGTCGGTTCTTTGGAATCTATGGGCGCTAGGGCATTTGCCGAACCTGGCTATTCGGTCGGGCAGATTGAATACGAAAAGTTTATCCTGAAAATGATCGCTCAGCTATATTCAACGGCATTGACAGCCGGTCAATCGCCTCCTCCCGCACAACGCTGATGCCCGCCGGGATATCGTCGCCGAATCTCACTGCATCGACATCGGGACTTTGCCGAACTGTCGGCTTTTCGCGTCGGTCTCCACAGCATATTTCCCTCGATGTGATTCGTAAATAACAAAGTAGCGCTTCTATTCGGATTGGCTCCACATTCAGCCACAACAACCCGACGAATATTCGCGCTACCTTGGTTTATCCCCGCTCTGCGTTCTGGAATGCCGCAATTGTCCTCACGGCTTACGTTTCATCCGATTTACGCACTATACAATGTGTTTCTTCTCCCGGCATGGGCCCCCTATGCGACGTTGCTATGTCGGCATAATCAGAGAAAATATATAGTACAAGTCTGCCAGATACTTCGAGTGAATATTGCCAAACGATGACTTACTCAGGGCAGCCGCACCGAAGCGATAGTATGTCAACACATTGATAAAATCATCAATGTTTAACGGCTTAATTTTCTTCAGTTCCACCATTCGCTCTATTAACGGCCTGAACAGGCTTGTTACAGAATCAAATATATTGTCTTTTATGAAGGCCTCGCTGTCCGGATCTACGCCTATCTCACGCGCAGCTGTCACAAGTATTTGATCAAGCAATTCGCGAACCTCTTCATCGTATTGGAAATCACACTTCATAAGCACTTCATGCGGCGGAGCTGTTTCGGCGAGCTTCAGCAGAGCGCTTAAGTCCGGCGTTGCCTTGCAACGCTCTTCTGTATAAAACTTATACAGGCTTCTTAATATCTCGTTTTTAGACGAGAAGTGATAGTATATTGATGCAGATTTTATTCCGACTACTGCCGCTATATCTCTTGTCGTGACTTGCTTGTAACCGCTTTCTGAAAATAGCTTTGCTGCAACCCTTAGTATTTTTTCCCTGGTCGGTGCGATAGTTTTGTCAAACATGTTACTTCCTTTCGCAGTACATTATATTAACCATACGCATGGTTGTGCAAATTATAAAACATCAATCGTTCGGTTGTCAACCCTACGATTGGTTGCTTTTTTATTAATACACCTATTTTGTATGCGTGTTTCTTCGTCGAGCACTTAATTTAACAAGTGATACATTTTCAGTCATTATACCCGCAGCAGGAATCCCGCTCACATTCTACATTTACCTTCACCCACTTTACTTCTAAAGATGGTATACTTAGAAGGTATTTCTCTGCTTGTTTTCTTTGGAGGGGTGACCGAGTGGCCTATGGTGATGGTCTTGAAAACCATTGTTCCTCACGGAACCGTGGGTTCGAATCCCACCCCCTCCGCCACTATGCAATGAGCTGTCTGAAACCATTTCGACGTAGCGGTATCGGAGGTCAGTAGTGTCAAGGCGGCTATTGGCGATTGTTCTGTCATTAATCGCGCTTGTTTCATTTCTTGGGTGCGCTTCCGGTGATGTGCAAGACAGCCTGGTTATGCCGGACGATTTTTACTTCATTTACGAGACAGGAGAACTGTCAGTTGATTATTTACTAGTAAACCTTGACACCAAAAATAATATCATTGGAGCAATGGGTTCTGCGCCAACTTTTGGCTCAGAGTACTATTATGTTGACTATTACATACCGCGAGATCGCCTTCAGGAACTGTACGAAGACATCATCAGATTTGATATAAAATCGTACAGCAGCTCGGAAATAGGTAGTGTAACATACTCTGTGTAAACTCCTGAGGTACAATAATCCAAAGGAGAAGAAGCACAGATGAGAAATAGAATAGCACCCAGCCCGGAGGAAATAAAGCGCCGCAAGCTGATGATGGAAATCGTCAGGGAGGAAGGTATCACCTCGGTGGCTGAGCTTTATACCGCCCTGAGGGATATGTTCGCCGGTACCATGGAGGACATGCTCCAAGCCGAGCTAGATGCCCATCTGGGCTACAAAAAGCACGACCAGTATCCCAAGGATACCACGAACCGCCGGAACGGCGTAACGACCAAGACCGTACGTTCACACGAAGGTGAGATGGAGCTTTCCATTCCGCGTGATCGTGACGGCAGCTTTGAGCCACAGCTGGTGAAGAAGGGGCAAAAAGACGTCAGCAGTATCCAGGAAAAGGTGATGTCGATGTATGCCAAGGGGCTCTCTGACCGAGACATCAGCGCCATCATACAGGAAATCTACGGTTTCGATCTCAGCCATGAAACCATCTCTCGTATCGTAGAACAGGTATACCCCAGGTTTGAATCTTGGCAGTCCAGGCCGCTTGAAGCCGTATACACCTTTGCCTACGTGGATGCCATGGTGGTGAAGGTGAAGGAAAACGGGAGGGCGATAAACAAAGCGGCCTACACGATCATCGGCATTAACACCGCAGGGCGCAAGGATGTTCTCGGTATATGGCTCTCCCAAAACGAAGGCGCCCACTACTGGATGAGCATATTCGATGAGATCAAGAGCCGGGGAGTGGAGCAGCTGCTGATTGTATGTATCGATGGTCTCAAGGAATTAGAAGCCGGCATCAGATCGGTCTTCCCGGGCTCCCATATACAGAGATGCATGGTGCACTTGCAGCGCAACAGCCTCCGGTATATACCGACAAAGCGTTACAAGGAGTTTAGCACCGATGCCAAAGCTATCTACGCTGCGGTATCACTCCAAGCGGCAGAGCAGGCTCTTGAGGCGCTTAAGGAGAAGTGGACAGAGTATCCCTGGGCGGTAAGGGTATGGGTTGATAACTATGGGCAAATAGAGCGGCTGTTTGAATTACCGTCTGCTGTTCGCAAGATGGCCTATACCACGAACATGGTGGAGGGGTTTCATTCTGCCCTTCGCAAAGTTACCAGAGGCAAGGCGGCCTTCCCCGGTGACGAAGCGGTGTTCAAAGCATTATACTTACGTATCGTTGACGTGACGAAGAAGTGGACGCTGCCGATCCCTAACTGGGCAGTGATCTTGGGGCAGCTTAACATCCTGTTCCCCAATACACCGGGGTTATGATGGGAATTATGAGTTTACACAGAAGAGTTGACACGACCAATTATTAACATACAACTATTATCCCTTTATGCAATATTGCTCGCGAGAACGCAAATTATGCCTTAACGTGCTTTTTCTGATGGACAGTCATTGGCTTTTGCTGGCTGTTTCTTAGTTTACTCATTACGGTCCAGCGACTAGAACCTGACTTGACCAAATTAGTGCATACATCGGCTTTTTGCCAGCTTTTCGAGTAGCACCTCAACATCATATGGGATTTCCGGTTTTAACCGGAATGAATTGTCACCAATTGATATGATTAAGCTGTCCGTACATCGTTTTCCGTCGGTACTTCGGTATGATTACGATGTGATACTGACATTTCCAGTGCGTGTGTGTTAAACTGCTTTCGTCCACTTAGGATCGCCTCCTTGGATTTGACTTAGGTTTGCGACAGCGTTGTCATTCTACCACTGAGGCGTTTATAATCAGATCACATCTCTTCTGCTCCGTCCGCTCTCCCCAGCATAGCTGGGGGATTAATGGGGGCATTAAGGGATTCTTTGATAATTATGCTTCATAAAAAATATAAGGAACGACACAATGGCTAAGATAAGAGTCGGCATCATCGGGTACGGCAATATCGGCAAAGGCATTGAAAAAGGCGTACGACAAACACCCGACTTTGAATTGGCGGCAAGTCTGACAAGGCGTTCACCG
>Ga0209737_10004236_pt1 | contig 10093 bp, 6 predicted proteins | sample TergutCu122P3_FD_187284 | JGI IMG/M metagenome (GOLD analysis project Ga0209737, IMG submission 187284) | Cubitermes ugandensis P3 segment gut microbial communities from Kakamega Forest, Kenya - Cu122 P3 (SPAdes) (version 2) | ecosystem: Host-associated > Arthropoda: Insects > Digestive system >...
TAATAATAATAATAATAATAATAATAATAATAATTATTATTATTATTATTATTATTATTATTGTACTTCACCTTTACACTTCCGTACAGTATATCGCTTGGTAAGTTGCATGACCTAACCTAACCACGCTAGATTTGTGCCTTTTTAGTTGAGTTTGTTACTGCAGCACATCTACGAAAAATAAACTCTTTGCCTTGTAGTTACAAAAGTATATTAATGTGGTAACTCTTTTTAATAGTTTCCTTAATGATAAATGGTCAGCTTATTACTAAGCTCCTAACATTTTATTTACTATGCAATTACAATAAGGTCAGGCAAAATACATTTTTCATAAAAAATTCTACAATCTGTCGAAATTGGTTCTTTTGACTTCTGGTGGAAAGATTGGTGAAGTACGAGATAAAAGGCTACCGGTTGCCCTACCAAGGGGTTGAGCATAGCAGGATTTTCCTAATACCCTCTCCAATTGAAGGAGAAAACGGAAACCATTTCGGGAACGCTGTTATTTCTTTTAAATGAACAAGTTAGCAAATGTAGCGTAACAATTCTCTCACATTCTCTTGCTTCGTTTATTTACTTTGAAACCTCAAGATCTAAGGAAATGTTTATCAGGAAAAAAGATAGGTTTTATCTTTCTCTACAACTTTTTCGCTTTGTTTAGCGGGAATTATTCCAAGAGCCCGCAGTAAAGCGTATGGGTCTGAACACACTGCCTGTTATGCTTGTGTGTTCGCAATAGTGAAAATTGATCAACATGTGCTATTTAAACTTGCCAATATCAAATTATCTGAAAATTCCATCAAAGATACTCTTGTTTTTTCATTGGCGCCGATCGAGAAATGAAAGGACGGAACGGTTTTACTGAGCGGTTCTTAACAATCCAGTGCCGTTCAGCGACGACGGTGGGAAAAGTCTGCATAAATAGACTTCAAAGTAACGACAGGAGGCGTTCTGTTGTGTCATTCTTCACTATCTCTGGAATTAAACGTTTTAAACTTGCATTTATTTCTCAGTCAGCGATTATCTGTTACTCATTTGTGGAGGGTGTTTACTAAACCCTTTCCTTTCAGGTCCCATTTTTTTGGTGGAGTTACACTTAGGTTATCAAATGTTATATTGTATGACAGTTTTTACGTAAAATTTGCAAACATCTTAGTTTTTCTTTATATAAATTTTCTCTTGTGTTATTAGCGTTTGACTAAGAACTTTTTAAATATCGTTTCAGATACGTAAGAAAATTTCGCATGTAATGTGGCGTCTTTCGTCGAGGAATATGCCACCATACCACGTGGAAAGGGGACCTGCTTGCTAGGGTAAGTTCTATATATTTATCTATATAAACTAAATTAGGATTATATGAAAGATAGTTTTATCGTTTCACATTGTCTATTTCATTTAGAATTAATTCATTTTATCAGTTACGTATAAATTAAGTGCAATTCCATTTGTGAAACAAATGTTATAAACAAACGTCTGACATGGCACAGTTCTTGTTTCTCTGCTGCAACATTAAAGTAATCGGAGTCTGTAATTAATGGGAAATACGAAAGAAACCGAGACCAAGTTGTGTAATTTCTAATTTCTAATTCCTGGTAACTTTATCATGTACGTATACTGAAGAATGTTAAGAAAAGCAGGATTAAATAGATTTTCTCAGGCTTTTTTCCTTTGATGGGAAATTAATTTGAAATCGTTTTAAAGAAGCATAATTTACATATATAGAACTCACGATGCCATAAAATTTGTAGATATCAACTTTGTTGCCTCTCGCTTGCTTAATATAAAACGTACACCACAGCACAAAATTTGCTCCTTAGTTATTTCGAATATACTGACGTAGCCCACGGTAAGCACAGTTGATAACGCAACGTGCAAATTATGCTCTAATGCTTTTTGTCTTGCCACCTTTACTTATTTCTGATTTTTAATCACACAAGTAAACTTTTATCCTTGAAGTTCATTGTTATTCCTTCTTTATAATTTTCTGCTGTATACAGCGACTGTCAGACATAGAGTAAACGCATTCCGTGCGAAGAAACAATATGTGCTCTAGTTTTGAAGTTTTCGCAACTCTATAGCTGTAAGATCGTTCCTCTACAATATCATAAGATCGTTACCGGATAATCTGATTCCGACGTTTTGAAGTAACCTCGTTGCCTCATTTTTTATGGTTAAATTCCTGGACTTCTCGACACTTGCAGGTAAGAGCATTATTTGGCCTCGAAACATTTGCGACATAGTACCTAGTCCTTGGGCATTTCTGCACTTGAAAATGAGTCTACTACCTTGCCCCGAAAGGTCCGAAACCACTTACCCAGTGACGTGACGTACGCCTCAGAACAAGGGAATCCTCAGCGGATACCTCTGTTTGTTTTTCAATCCATATAACGGTATCTGGAAGGTCAGTTGTGAGTTGCGCATTCTGTGGAAAGAAACATTCTTAGTCTATTTAATAGAGTGTAAAAACCCATCTGTTCTACAGGGTGTTGCGACAGATGTAATTTTTTATTATTTTAGAATTCATATTCTTGTGCTGTTCGTTCTTAATCATAAGTTTTATAGTACGTGTGGGCATGAGCAATTGTGCCTCATTTTCGTTACTTGTTTCGTCCAATTGAATTTGGTCACAAAAACGGTACTTGTTGCAGGATATTGTTTATTTCATTTGATATATGTGTCACGTAAATTAGCATAGACGTCGTTTAGGAGATGCTTTAGTCAAATGCGGTTACCTGCATACCAGAGGGGTCAGTGGTTTTGACTGCTCTGGTGTTGTGTTGTCTTCTGCAATTTGGATCTGTGTATACTTACACACAGATATCTGTCCTCCAGGATACACAGCGTCACAACTCAGAAGATCATAATCGTTTCACTCCTGTTTGTCACATTTCTAATTTATCCAACTTTTTTTTTTCCAATCCCATGATAAAGAATATTTCTTGAAATACTGGTACAGCTCTACGGCTATCAAATAATATACCGGTACCATAATTGTACTGAATTTAGAAGTCTGTTTCCGCGTTAAAATACCCAACCATTTGACTCTGTCTTGTGTCAGATGAGTCAGGCTCAACTTCATCTCCTCCTGTCATATTTATTTAAGACTAATTTGAGTAAGGAAATTAACAATTAATGTTTCACACTTTTGGTTGTTGATGATCTTCACCGTAGCGTCAGTGCTCTCTTTTGCACAAAATCCGATTGTTTACACTTTGCAACAAGTGAATGTTAGAATGAGACCATCTGCGAAAAGGAAACGTACAACATATTCCAAGTTTGGAAGTGAGACCCATCTCACGGCGAAATGGTAGAAGCTGCAAGTTGTTATAAGATGGTAAAGGAGAAGGTGTAGAGAGGGCACACCAGGATTGCACACGGTTATACATTGATCGCTGGTGCCTCGAAATGTTAGTTCGATATATCGAGGGAATGGAAGTTTCCGAAACATAACGCTAGATGGCATCGCAGTGTGGGTTTTAGAAAAATGCGCACATTACTATATGCTGCGTGCGTGTGCGTGTTGGAATGTAGCTGTACAAATAAAAATTATTTTATGTCTTGAAATGGCTACTTGAAGGACCGGTGTTTGTTCCTGTTTCAAAACAGCAAGTACCCTTTAATAGTAAATTATCGTAGAATTAATCTTATTAAAATTACCATTTTGAAATGATGTTTTGACTGTACTTGGATTTGGGAAAATAACTTTTTCAAAATTCGGACCCAGCCAAACGCAATCTTAAACACACTAGAAGGACATTACTGAGGACAGTACTGGAGGAGTGGCTTGTAAAATCTTGATCTTAAACGATTTGGATCAGAACAGAGATCGTAAGGGGATATATTTCAAAACGCCGCAAACTCTGATTAACTAAACAACTTCCAACAGATTGGAAATTAGTACAACATCTTTGATTAGAAAGTAACGCTTTTCGTTTAGCAAGATGAACCGGAAGTTCGTTCCGCTCGATCTTCTTGAGCAGTTTTTTCTGTTTAATTATAACAGAACTTTCATAGTAACATTCCTTTCCAAACAGGAGTCACATTAATATATTTCAAGCCATTTTGTTTCGTAACTTAGGCGTCAGTTTATTATAATATTTACCATGCAACAGGACATGTGGATCAAAAGACGAATAGACATGAAAAATTAAAAAATACGTGTAGCAGCTTTTTTAATTAGGTAAGCGGTTTGCTGCTTATTTCAGCCTGGGACACAAAAAAATATTCATTCGGAACCCGGAATTCCAGATCTTCATCAAAACTGTCGCACGTGACTCTAAACGTTCACAGCTCAATATAATAGTAGTGTCAAAGAGACAATTCTACGCGTAAATTATCATAAAAAAATTCCAGTCACCCTGTGCCTGCAGGCAATGTAGTCTCCTGAACAACGGATTAATTGAAATAAAATTTACAAACTATGTTGTTATTTCCAACAAGTCTTGCTCATGGTGCGATCCGGTTTCAAAATGAAGACTACACGAACAAGCTGAGCCTACACTGACAGGCACTGTCTTTATGTAGTTGTCCACAGTGTGTACATTCTTTGTCTTTGAAGGGTAACGATGATTGAACCAGCCTCCAGAACCGCGCAAAATTTTGGGCCTAGTGAGTGAAAAAATTCAAACGAAAACGGCTCTATGTTAGTACTATTGTCACGAGCGTTTATAGGAAAGAGAGAAGCAGCGTAATCGGTACAGCGAGTCGTTACGGGCTGGACGGTCCGGGATTTGCATCCCGGTAGGGGGAAGATATTTGTTTCTTTTCCAAAATATCCACACCGCCTCTTGGGCCCACCTAGCCTTCTGTTCAATTAGTACCGGATTCTTTAACAGCCGAACCGATAAGTTAACCACTCCTCTACATCCAGTATCAAACTGCAACCGTACCTCCAATCCCGGTACACACCTTCGCCGCGTGGACATCGACAACTTTGCCTTTTACCTTTACCTTCGTTGAAAAATTTTAATTGAATAGACAAGTGTGTGTAAAGGTTGTGATTTTATTTTCCATAAATATGTTCACACAAACAACGAATAAACAAAAAGTATTTTTTGACGGTGGTATTATTTTCAGTGTTTCGAGTATTATTAGTTCATTGTAGGATAATATGCAATTCAGGATATTTAATCGCATACCGTAGTTCAACTGAAAGTAATTTATTTAGTACCATGGAACACGTACTTTTGGGAGCTGACTGTCACTTACTGATGCCCTGTATTTTCCTGAAAATTTGAGGACAGAAATCAAAGCTGTTTTCTAAATCATCACTGGGTGTGTGGAAAATTTTAAAATTTATTGTACAAATGACACTGAATTAACATTAATCATGCATTCAATAACACAAATTTGTCAAATTGAAAATTCGTGTTAGGGTATTGACATAATTGTTTAAAGTAATAGTAAGTTTTACAGTAACCAAGATCCGTGCATTATTATGTGTGTGTGGTACAATCATTCAGGGCTTTAATTGCACTTCATCATTAAATACAGTCATTAAACTACCGGATTTTTTGATGGTGCACTGTGTTGGATAATAGTTTGGACTTTATCTCGTGGTTATTACATGATGCAGTCGCAGAGCAGCAATCAGTACGAATGCAGTACAAGTCAGTCTTCCCATCAGCATACTACTATGGAAGTTCTTTTCCTGAGTAGTTATTAATTAGCTATTCATCTGACGACCCGTGAGTAGTTGCTAGTCTTCTATCGGGCGCCTCCCCTGGTGGCGGATAGGGGAATGCTCACCAGATATGGCGGGTACCGGGGAAATAAAATACCCTGGGCGGACCAAAACTAGCACTGCTGCCTTACAGTTTGATATTGGTTTATCAAGGGCTACAGGAAGAAAACTTCGATCAAAAATCACCTGGTCCTCCAGGTTGGGAGTTTATGCAGCAGGCCAGCCCCCTTCTCATCAAAAAAATAAGATTGCTAAAACACCCATTGGAAAAAATCTGGATGGATGTAACCTACGATGACATAAGTTACGAAAGAGGCCTATATGGTTAGGCATGTTGAACGTACAAGGAATGAGAAATGAAACAGGAGATATTATAAAGGATTTGGAAGAGCTAAAACAGGACATCACTATATTAACAGAAACGAAGAAAAAGGGAAATTGAGTAGAAATGCTAGGACCTTATTTACACTTTTATAGTGGAGTTCCAAAAGAAAAAAGAGCTAAAAGAGAAGTATCTATTTTAGTTAAAAAGAGGTATAACAGATATATTACAACCTGGGAGGCAATTAATGAAAACATGATAAAGTTACATATGAATCTATTGGGGAAGAAGTTATGTATTTTAGGAATTTATGCAATAAATAATGATAAAAATATTTTGGTAAAAGAAGATTTTTTTGGGGGGGGGGATTAAATGAGGTAATAGCTGAAATAGGAAACTCCAGGGAAGTTTTAATTGCAGGAGATTTTAACAGCAGAACAGGAAAAAAAATTAATAACCAGGTTGTGGGTCCATTTGGGGAAGAAGTAATAAATGATAGTGGTGATAAATTGATAGATGTATGTGAAAAAAATTCATTAAAAATTTTGAATGGATATTTTAAACAAAAGAGGATACATCAGCACACTTGGCAACAAGATACACTGGAGCTAAAATCTATAATAGACTACAGCATTGCCAGACAAAATTCTGGTTTAAAATTTCAAGATGTAAGAGTATTTAGAAGAATGACTGTTGGGAGCGACCATTATTTAGTAAATGCAAAAATATTATTTTCATATGGGAAAAACTATACAACTGAATCAAGGGAAAACATAACAGACCGTACATCAGAATTATTACAATCACCATTATATAATATAGATAGTTTAGGGGATGAAATTACCAGTTTTTTACACAAGAAGAGATTAGATGAGTAAATTGGAGAAAGTAATTTTGAGAGTGCAGAAGAATGTTACCAACATCTTGTAAAATGCATTCACCAGGCAGCGAACGAAGCATTAGGAGAGAACATTTTGAGAAATAATACTAAGCCAATTTATTATTCGAATGGAGAAATTGGACAATTCGTAAAAAAAAAAATAAAAGTATTTGAAATGGATTATTTCAAAAGACCCACAGGACAGGATAGAGTTTAAAAGGATACAAGGAAAAGTTAGAAAAATGATAATACAAGAGAAAAATAAAAGTTGGGAAAAGGCATGTTCTACAGTGGAAAGCTACTTGGGTGGCAAACGAAGCACAGAAACATGAAGGATGTTGAAGAATTCCAGGAAAAATGAAAATTGAAGACAATGTTTTAACCCTATATCCATTGACAAATGGGAAATATATTTTAAAGGATTTTTAACAGAAAATAGAGAGCGTTGCTTGGGAGATCAAGAGAGTGAATTAGAAGATACGAATGAAATAGAAATGAATAAAATTAATTTAGATATAGAAATAGTTAAAATGAAAATCAAGTCCTTAAAAAGTAACACATCATGTGGAATTGGAGGAGTGCCTGCAGAGTTACTGAAATGGGAGGAGTACCTGCAGAGTTACTGAAATCAGGAACTGAGAAGTTATATGAGTTATTAAGACAAATTTTTGAATGCTGCTTAAATGGTGAAGAAATTCCCAGTGACTAGAAAATAGGACATATTTTAGCTATTCATATAAAAGGAAAGAAGGACAATTATGAAAATTACAGAGGAATTGCTGTATTGCATATTTTTAGTTGATTATATGGAAAAATAATTAATTACTTTTTGGAACAAGAATGCCTCCAGATAGAAACAGAAGAACGATCAGAATTTAGGGCTAGTCGATCTACAATTGACCATGTATTTAATTTAAAGCAACTGATAGAGAAAAATATGTCTGTTAATCAACCACTACACTTATTATTTGTGGATTTAGAGAAAGCATATGACAGTGTGCCCTTGAAAAACTTAAGGAAAGCATTAGAATACTACAATATTAGTAACAGTATTATTAGGACAATAAAGAGACTGTATGAAAGTTCCTTTTCCAAAATTAAAATAGGGAAACAACTTTGTTCAGGATGCTATATAACAAAAGGACTACGACAAGGGTATAGTTTTATCACCTACTTTGTTTAAGACATATATTCAGAATGCTTTAGAAAACTGGCAAAATAAATGTGCAAGGGTGGGATTAGAGATACAGGATACGACAACATATTCAATGCTAATGGCAAGTGACCAATTACTAATTGCACAATATTATGAGTATTTAGAATACATGACAAGGAAATTAATAGACGAGTATGAGTTGTGGAGCATAAAATTAAATATTATAAAAACTAAATATGTGGCCATAGGAGACAAATCAAGAGATTTACAACTTGAAGATGGGAAGGGGAAAATAAGTCATGTAAGTGAATGTGTCTCTTTGGGGGTAAGAATAAATAAAGATGAAAATCACGAGTCAGAAATTAATGATAGAATTAATAAAGGACGAGCAGCTATATCCACGCTAAACACCATTTTGTGGGACCGCGATGTGACTTCTAAAACAAAGACTCATATTTATCATGCAGTAGTTAAAAGTACAATTACATATGCAGCAGAAAAATGGTGTTTAGAAACAAAAACGGTAGCAAAATTAAATTCTACAAAAATGGACTTTTGGCGGCGCTCAGATAGAATTTCTAGGACGGACAAAATTAGGAATACTATAATAAAACAAAAAATGGATGTAACAAGGTCTCTTTTAGACGATATTAAAACAAAACAACTTCAGTGGTATGGCCATGTTCAAAGAATGGAAAAAGGAAGATTGCCAAAAGAAGTTAAGAAATGGCGTCCACCGGGAAGAAGAAAACGAGGTAGACCTAAACTCACCTGGGCGGAAGAGATTAAAGGACTGAGAGGAGAAAATGGATTGATGGAAGAAGACTGGAATGACAGAAGTAACTGGAGGAAGAAGATAATATAATTGTCAAATGGGCGCAGGAAGATGTGAAAATATTGTATAACCTGCTAAATAATAAATAATAATTCATCTGAGGAAATAATTTCTTTCATCAACCTTCTATAATAATGAAAGGAAAAAATATTCACTGCTGTGAAATCAAACCCGAACCATTTTAGTTCAGTTCACACAATGAGTTTAATGGTTTTAACTTTAATGTGGTCTATTTGAGACTATAATCTTGCCCTGAGTATTTTTCTTATTTTTCTCCGGTATGCTACATGCCCAAAAACTATATGCTAAGTAATCACTTAATAGAATATCAGGTTGAGAATAAGAAATGTAACGTTCCTCCTAATCCCTGCACTCCTTTCTCGTCTAGTGACAGGATCAATCAAATAGCCATATTTTAACGCACAAGTAGGCTACAAATATTTAGCGATATTTTCACTTGTCTGTGTATTTCTTTGCAAATTGAACAGCACACAAAATGCTATTATTTCGAAGTGAGTGCGCTATGCTGTCTGTAAAACGTTAACCTTTACATACGTTCGGATGGTACTGATAATGAGAAACTGACCCTATCTACCTTAATTTGCAGGATAATATGGATGGCGAAGGTTACTTTCACTGGATAGTGTGTACTGAAATAAATAGGGTAGTGGCGTGACCAAAGCTTCAATGCACTTGTTACTCTGCACTGGGATGTGTAGGTTAATGGTGTTACTAAATTTCAGTTGATAGGATGCAGTATAGAGAAGCATGCAGGGTAATAGAGGAACACAGCTTCATTTCACTGGATGTTGTATGCTGCAATGTGCGAGGTAAATGTGCGAGGAAGTTTCATTTCACTGGTTGCAGTGTACTGAAAATACCTCGTATACTGTGATGACAAAGCTTCACTAGATATTGCATACGGAAATACGACATGTTTACAGTTTGGTAAGACAAAATATCTTTTTACTGAATGTGTATGGTGAAATATACGGGGTAAAATTAAGACAAAGCTTCCGTTCGCCGGATCCTGTATACTGAAATATGCCAGAAAATTGTAGAATGAAAATCAGTTATCTATGAACAAAATCAGTGTGTTCAGGTAATAGAACAGCACATTCTTCGGAGCTGAATGATTTAATTGTGGGTTTAGATTTTATATTGAACACACCTCTTGTTTTTACACGCTTATGCAACTTTGTACGTCCTAACTGAAT
>Ga0209737_10004237_pt1 | contig 10092 bp, 3 predicted proteins | sample TergutCu122P3_FD_187284 | JGI IMG/M metagenome (GOLD analysis project Ga0209737, IMG submission 187284) | Cubitermes ugandensis P3 segment gut microbial communities from Kakamega Forest, Kenya - Cu122 P3 (SPAdes) (version 2) | ecosystem: Host-associated > Arthropoda: Insects > Digestive system >...
TGTAAATTTTCTGTGGCTTAATGCATTATGTTTCAGACTGAAGGAAGACCACTGCTCTTTTTTATCTTGTAAGTGTGCAGACACCACAAGCTACAATGGATTGCTCCTAAGATTATCTGACATAAAATAAATAAAGAAATATATTTTTGGATTACAGAAACAGTACAATTCTTTCCATGTTTTGTGTCATCAGTGATGTTAACTGGCATAAACTGACTTCCACCATTAGGGGCTTTATTATGCCTAAAAAAACTCATAATTTCTATTCTTGATTTAGAACTTATTGTTTATGTAAGAATAAGATTAGTATTCTACTTGATGCATTATTTTCTAATGCAGGACTTAACATGCTATAAGTAGCTCCTGGGCAGAAACAAATGACAATTCAAAGATAATCAGAGTCATATTCCGGTCTATATTTTTGTTTAGAAACCTTGCATTAGTTATTCATATACTTAAGAACTCAAATGTGCTTGTATCATTTCCCCTCCAGAAATATATATTTAAGAAATAATTTTTGAAATTTTGCTTGCAGAAAGACAATTTTTCATCATAAATATTATGAAATTTTTAGGTTAGATTGTTAGCAAGTCTAACTGAAGTTTATGTTAAAGATGGAGAATATCTGAGTATGGACCACAACAACTGAATAGAAAGCAGCGAAGCATGATTGTAGCTTCTTGAGACCAGCTGAAACAACTAAAAATAAAATTTCTGCTATACACAAAAAATTGTAAATACCTACTTTCATCCGGTGTAAGCTATTGTGAATTTTTCTTGCGGTGAAAGCTGGGGAGAGGAATCTTTACAACATGAACACATTATAATAAAATTATGAAACTGACTTTGACACTGGAAACTGACTGCAAGGCATAGTCCATGAGCATAAACAAAGATAAATGGCATATTCAGTGTATAGCAGTGGGATCAATGGAGCCTCTACAATGAAAATTATTTCCACTATGCAAGCTACAACTTCAGTCATGTTATCCAAATCAAATGAAACAAATTTCAAGCAGTCCCTTAAATTATTCCTCTATGATCATTTTTAGTTGTTACAAATCTGTAATCATTATTTTGTAACACGTAACTTACACCTGATGTTTTTTTAATGGTAGCTATAATAATTACAATACTGTATTTATACTTATCAGATTCACCTAGAATTTTCTTATTTGCCTGAGGTCTGGATCATTCTTCACTACTCTGAAATTCTGACTGTGTCCGCCAAGAATATTTCTAAACTTGCACATACATATTTTTAATTACATAGTTTCTGCATTTATATGAATGTATTTATATGCCTAAGCAGACTGAAATTAGAATTATTTCGATAAATATTATGCATATGCGAATATATACAGTTAAAGCAAACACCTGCAGTCACCTGGAAAATTATAACCCAACCAGAAAACTGTGTTTTTATTACAATCTGTTTCTGCTTTCATAATGCATAATGTATTGTGGTGTAACTATAAAATGATTTGCAGTATGCATGATTTTGTAACTTGTTTTTTTTTTCAACTGCAAAAACATCATTTGTTTAATTCCAGACCATACAAAAATGGGAGTGAAACATAAATTAAGATTTGATGGTTGTTTCTTTTGTGAAAAGTGAAGAATTACCAGTCTGTATGTTTCTTAAACTGTCTTCAGCACAATACAGTATGGAATGAATTGTATTATGTGAAGAAATATGGTGAGAGATACATACTTGTCTGTGGTCATTTCTAAGTATAGCTAAGAAAGAAAAGTTTCTGATATTATTGTTTAGCACATGGACTTTGCTTAATTGCAGGAGTACCAAACATATATTTCTGACATTGTTCTGGCGCACCTGTGCAAGATGGTTGCTGCTGCTGCAGCGGCTAGGCTACAGCGGGGGTTAGTAAGGGCGATTGGCATCCTTGGGCCTCTTCAACTGCACTTTGAGCCGCTTCATGCCTATCTGGAAACCATTCATAGCTTGAATGGCAGCTTGGGCGCTTGCTGGGTTGTCAAATGATACAAATCCTGAAAATAAAACAACAGGAATAAATAAGATATATTATGTATATTTACTTACATCATGTAAAATGTTACGTTACACATTGCAGTTACTTATAAAGAAAGCTGCCAATGTAATTAGATTTTGACAATGGCAGAAAAGGAAGGAAGCCCTTCAGACGAGCAGCAGTTTTACATTCAGTGATAATATTAATGTACCTTTTTATGTGAATGAAGAACAAGATTACTGTGCAACACAGTGAAAAGAAACATATGGTTGTGTTATTTACCAAAGCATTTGCTCTGGTTGGTGGCGCGGTCAATGAACACCTTGGAACTGATAACATTCCCAAATGGTAAGAACATCTGCATCAGTTCAGCATCACCAAACTCCTGAGGTAAGTGGTAGATGAAAAGGTTGCAGCCTTCTGGTCCTGAGATGGAGCAGCCTATGCCAGACAAACAGACAGACAAGCAGAGATCAGTGCAGAACTAACTTCACTGATTTAATGGACTCAGGCATTGCTGATCTACTGAAAACACTGTATCAACAATAAAACCTTCCTTTGAAGGCTACATTTAAGGTACATTATTTGACTGGTTTAATTTTGTTCTCATTTTGCTGTGAGATCAAACAGAATGATGAGGGTCTTTAAAGTGAACATTAAACATGAATTTATTAAAATCTTGAAGAAAGTAATGTTTTGCATATTGTGTCTTAACATTCTAGCATTAACATGCAGCTAAAAATCTGCTGAGGACATTCTGAATCAAGAGTAATTAGTAGTTGATAAATACCAGCTGGACATGTGAAAAATGAAGATTACAGTCTTTAGGGATGTGAAATCATGTAGTTTGGTGGACAGTTGTGAACATTTTTGAAAAAGCCTGCTGTCTCCATTTTCATTGAATCTTGAAAGTATATTGTACATTCTATCAGGAGAAATGAAGGAATCATATACCATGACCTCAATTGTGACATGAAATTTTACTCCTATGTGTATGAACAGTTAATGGTTTCTAATGAACCAAGCAATATATACTTTTTAAAGTAGTATCCTAATGTACATAACACTTATTATTTGTACTCCAATTTCTAGTTACTTAATGGGTTGATACAGTGAACAAGTTATAAGTAACAAAACTGCCAACTGAATTACTCAAGAGCAAGAAATAATGCACTCTGTAAGAAAATTTATTGTATGTCCCACAACTTGGTATTTTGTGACTAGCACTGGAAGCTGCTTGTGAATATAAAGGAAAAACATTTCAAACAACAAACCGTTCATTGGTACTGCTCAAAAGGTAGATGAGATAATTAGTTCACATAAAAAGAAACTGGGTTTGTAAAAGTATGTCATAATACCACATTTAAGGATTCAGGTCTTCTGGGATGTGACACTATGTTGATGGGTTGGTGCTTCCTGATGTCTCAAATGATTTTTTTGCCTTCATTTTCACGTACTGAGGTGTTCAAGAAGAATGGGATACTTGAATATGAAGGAACCATGCTCATATGAAAAGTAAGGTACCGATAACCCAGTGACCATGTGTCACATCCCATCAAACCTTCAAGATGAAGGCACCATGTTCTTCCAAGCATCAGGAAAGCCTAACTCAGTGACAGATTATCACATCACAGCAGACCTAGATCCTCCACAGAACTCCTGTAGAATTGTTTAGTTCCATGAACACACACGACTTGGAAGACTGTTCTTATGAGAATGATTAAATTACACACATTGTCTATTTCAAGTTACAGGGAACGCACCTAACCTGTAACGAACATGTTGATGATGTTGATGATCTATTTCAAGTTAACTCATATCAATTAATAAAGATAAGTTTATATTTTATTTATTAATATGTGTTAAAATTGTATTTTAAGACTTGTACATTGGAAACTTGGTTATGTCATGTAAGATTTGGAGGTTGCCATGTTGGTGACTGTGAAGAATACTGTTTTCTTCTTACTGCCTGATAGAGACATCACGTATATTTTACACACATTAAATATGTTATTCATTCACATCTTTACATTTGGTCTATTCTTAAGATTTTGCAGACTTGTGTGATCTAATTCATAAGATTTTAAAATAAATGAAATCAGTTTCCCAGTCTAAAGTAAATTTAATAGTCTTGATTAACCACTGTAATTTATTGATTGGAAAGATGACTTAGATACAAGGCAGAGACATTTGGGATGACCAATGGCTGTATGAAGTGGGCTGGTTTATTGACTTGTTATGGGTTGGACAGCCCGGTGATTGAATGCTCGTGGGGCCGAGATTTTTCCGCAACCATCCAGACTGGCCCTGGGGCCCACCCAGCCTCCTTTACAAGGAGTAATGGGTCTCTTTCCCGGGGATAGAGCAGCTGGGGCATAGTGTTGACCACCAACCTCCATCTAGCACAAAGTAGAGCTATACCTCTGCTCCCCCTCTAGAACTTCAAGGCCTCTTCTAGGATGAGATTTACCTTTAAATAGACGAAAAAAAATGAAATTCATGCACTTTAAGAAGTAAGATTTGGAAGAAGCTGGACCATATGAAATTCTTGGAGAAAAATTATGCAAGATTGTTTTATCATTGCATTATCCCCTCCAACATTTATCACCTCCTGTCCCTACAACATTTTGGACTTGTCTCTTTAGGTATCTGTCTTGCTTGCCACCTTACAGCCTTTCCTATCTTCCCTGTATCAGTCCTCTATACTTCAGCATAGTTTACTCTTCTACTCCCAGGAGGGAGGCAGAAGTTTTTCCAGATTGTGGGGAACTAGTTACAAAACTACACATCATAACATCCCAGATAACAGTAATTTCACAGAAGAAGGTCTCTGCTTTTCCTTACATTACAGCTATATCGTGTATTTATAAAAAAATTCAAAATAAAAACAAAAAAGATCAGAAGTTTATGGACATGGATTTTGCTAGCATGACCAGGGAATGCTGAAAAACAGTGTTATTATGAAGAAAACATTTAACCTTTTGACACACAATTGGAATTCCTTGTACTTTGATGCACTCAGACCAGTGTATTTATAGTTAAGAATAGAACACAAGGTTTAAAGAGTGTACCGAGTGAAAGACCAAGCTTCACACCCATACAAAACGCTAGGTAAAATTATAACACTGTTTATTTTAATATAGGTAGACATCTGAAAACCAAAAATTTCCAAATTGAATGGTAGAGAGCATTTCCTGAATTTCACACCTTTTTAATTTCTACAGAAAGACAATTTTGATTTCCTGCTACTGTTCCAAAATATTCTAAGTTTGCCACATTTGGAATGGATATCTATTGTGACTGTGATCCGAATTCCAGTAATGAAACAAGAATATTGTGGAAATGTATAAAAGAAATTTGACTTACGGATGATAGAAAATAGAGAACATGAAAATGTAACAACATATGCAACACAGTCATAAAATAATAAACATAAATCCTTTGACAGTACATATTTATTATCCACACATTTAGAAACAACAAGAAAAACACAGTCATGATTTTCATTTAATCATATTTACTGTATTTACTGTATTCATCCATTCAGCCACAAATGTGACATTGGACATTACATTTACAAGTTAATTTAAGAACAAAACTGCAATATCAATTCAAATTTATTTTGATTACTGTTGTGTCTGGTTGTAAAACTGGTATCTTACTATGAAGAGAAAGCATGTATTTCAGGTACTTGAAAACAAACTGCTAAGAAAAGTGTCTGGATTTAGGTATAGTTAAGTGTTAGGGGAGCAAAGGAAGTAGCACAATGAAGAACTCTGACACAGAGTTCCATTATGGTTCTTCGGTTACATTACATGAAATTATGTGGAGCTTGACTGTTTCACTATGTACCTCTCGTGGGGAGACATGATGCCTGTAGAATTATTGGGGAACTTTTGTGTAATGTGGCCACAGAAGGGACTACAGGATGGACAGAATTATTAATGAAACTTAGGCAAACTTCAAGTAGACTGTAAACTTGATTCAACCGTAGAGGTTTTGCGGTATGTACAGCGTTTATTTATCAATCTTCTCTTTCTGCATCATTTAGTGGATAAATCAGTTCAGTCAACTGAAGATGTAGGCAGTAAGTTCCTCCAAAACGATGCAAAATTTATCTACAACGTGGTGCAGAAACAAAATAGGCAGCCATCATTTGATTCAGTTAGTTCAGAACATGATCCAGTGGCAGGCTTTTGATTTGTTATGTGATGTACAGCATTTACGTTCCATTAGCATAGTGTCTATTTAATGAACTCATATTATGAAGACAGTTTCCTGCCTCTGTCTTCTGTGAGGTTTGGAATTCTGTCAAAAAGAGTAAAATATACAATATGACAGAATACAAATTTCTTAGTTCCTTTATTCCATAATAGATTTCCGTGGGCAATGACGGGATTGAAAGTTGTTGTCTCAATAAACTGTGAGAGAATTCTCCCCATAAGATAACAGAAATAAAGTAAAATGGAATTTTAAAACAAACAAATGTTCTTTCATCTTTTTTAACAATATAGCAGTGAGATTTTAATATCTATTAGCAGTAATTAAAGTGCTGATCTAAAAGATTAGTCAAGTTTAATCATCCCACGAAATCAGTAGAATACTTTTGTCAGAATTATTCTTTTTCCATTTTGTGCTGGGTGGATATGTAATACAACATTCTTGGGGGCGGTATTGTTTATATTACTCATTTTTTTGTTTATTCTATTATTTTTTAAACACATAATTTATATAGCCCCAAGTACGAAAGGACTGAATGAGAATAAATTTGGAAAGTAAGTGTTCATGGCCTATTTTAAGATACCAACAATGGATGCTTGCAGTGAAAGCAGAAACTTATGGAAATTGCAGTCAAAGGAGGAAACCACCAGATGAGAATTAAAAATTGAAACTTTTTTATACAAAGCGTGAGTGCCAAACTCTGTGTCACCATGTACAGTCAGGTCATAAAAAGAAGGCTGTTTCATTTTTGTGTATTCATAAACCTAACAGTTTTGCTTGCAGGTCATCATTTCAAGTTACAGAATTATATTGTGGGGAAACTCATCACATAGTTCCACAATTTTTACCATGTAAAAAAGGGCTATTAGAATTATGTGAGGATGTGGGAATAGAGTTTCATGTAGAAATTTATTTCAGAAATTACAAATTTTGCATCTGACATCACAATATCTATTATTGTTATTAATGTTTGTAGTTCAAACCGAAACCTTTTCTCAAGAAACATTGAAAATCACAATATAGACACTAGACAAAGAAATAATTTGTACCTGCCCCAAACAAACTTAACTTATTATAATAATTTACCCTTGGAGATTAAGCATGATGCTGGTAACCTAAAAAAGTTTAAAACTGCTCTGACACAATTTTCATACACTTATTCATTTTATATATTGGAAGTGTACTTTAATCAATCATGAATTATGTACTCTATCACAAAATTCCTTATTATATTGGTATTAGTTTTGAGGTTCTGTCTTTGTACATTATGTAAGCATTCGCTGATTGTCTATTATGAGCTGATTTCATTTCCTTCTTTAAACCTGATATCTTATTAATGTATTGTATTTATAAAATTATTATTTGTATTTTATTGTCAAGACTCATTCTGTCCTATTGTTACTTTAATGACAAGTTCTATATCCACTTTGGTGGATCTTTGGAATATTGAATAAATGAAAGTATCATGTAGCATGAAACAATTCTTTAAGAATATTCTATGTTTATTTATTTCATCTGGGACTTGAATAAAATATCTTCCATTGTGAACATGGCAATTAACTACAAGATTTCATAAAAAATTGAGGATTTCTTGTTTAGCTCAGTGACTATCATATTCTCAAAGAATGTCATGCAATTACTAAAAATAAATGAAAAGCAATGTTCTTAGTAAAGACAACAGAAGGCACTGTCCTTATTCACACCAACTGTGAGAAATGGAAATATTTAAGATATCCACACCAAGTCTTAGAGCCTCACCTGCCAACCCAAATAGTATATGTATTGATGGACTTTTTTTTTATTTATTTATTGACACTTTCTTATCTGGTAATGAACTGTTGCACCAGGAGGTGTGTATATATATATATATACAGGAAAATGAAAAGGCCCTGCAGTGGGGTTCCCACATCATGTTCATGATAATTTAATAATCAAAATTATGCCAAACATTTGAGGATAACATATTTACCAATTCATTGGCATGAAGGAAACAACTACTTAAGTAGATTCAAGCGTTTATGTATATAACTACATGTATCTTAATTAAATTAATAATTATGACTATAATAATTTTATTACGTTAAGTAGAGATTGTCTGAGAAATTGATTATAAAGAAAGGTTGGTGATGGAAGTTATATCTTCCAGGCCTTGGCTCTAGTAGTGGAAGATGATGACAGTCAACACACTGTTCAAATGAAGACAACCTTGAAGTATGTATATGAGAATTGGTGTCATATCTGCAAAATTCTGAGAGTGGAAAAATGGTTCACTTTTACCATCCCATATTTCAAGCAAAACATGACAGAATATTGCAGGACATTTTTGTCTAAATGATACTTTAAAATTTTCATATTTAGTATTCTTTCTTATTTCCCATTTAGCTAATAACATTTTATGGCTTGGTGCTATTTTAAGTACTTGATGAAGGAAAAACCAAATTTGGGTTAAATATCTTCCTTTCAGGTAAGCAAATTTTATTTACTTTAAATGCAGGACAAAACCTAATTTCAGATCACTTTGGTGGAGTGCTTACACTTTAGATTTGTATTCAGAAAGTTTACATTTTGAAACCTGGCCATGTACCCAGCTATGAGACAGAAATTTATATGTCACAAAAATCCAAACAACAAAATGAGATGTTTGTGAGTGAATAAAGTCACACATGGTAATATTCAACGCCATAAGATAGAGATTTATATATTTCTGCAGTATCTTCAGGCCAGTACTGTTTGACATCTTGAAAAAGGCCATGATTGCTTCTGTAAAACTCTCATTTATTCACCATTCATGATCTCATCAGATTCACAGCTAAACATCCTCTGCTAATAAAACAGTGTCTTTAAATTACTCAAGAATGAAAAGTAATCATATGTTTTTAGAATTAAGTTTAGTGAGTCACCCACAGAGGATACATACTGTTCTTAATTTACAGATCAGCAATACCCACAGTTCATTCTCGATTACAATAAAATGCAGAATAAAATAAGAAAACATAAGTATTAAATAAGTAGTAAATACAACCAACCTTTAGTAGCGTAACAATGATTCCACTGTAGTGATGTTATTCCTTGTGCCAGCCACTTACGTTAAATCAGAAGCCTGTGGCGATTTATTTACAGTGTAAAGTTACATGATAGACACCATCACTGATCATTAGCCAAATAAAAGAAAAACTAGTTATTAATTAGAAAAGAACACACAAACAAACAATAGGTTGGGCATTACACTGGGAACAACAAAACATCAACAATAGGAACAACGGCGGAATATTAAAAAAGTGCACAGCACCATTTTTTTGCGCCAAAAATAAATAACTGAACCTAACAAATTAAAATCTGAGTATAAAGTAATGCTTTGACATTCACATAGAATGCAAGTTAAAAAATAAATTAAGAGACACAGACACTGTATATTAATTAAAAAGTAATGCAATGCATTAATGCACCAAAATGTCTCTTATATGCCTTACACATAAAAACATTCACTCACGCACACACATACATACATTTCTATCACCCTGCATTTACACTATCAAATATATATATGTATGTGTATATATATATATATATTTTTTTTTTTTGCAACAGAAAAGGCTTTGTACAAAAGTTTCATTAGTTTATTATATGTTCCATTGTTATGTAGCATGTTCTGTCATATGAAAGCCCATTCAACGCTGTTATTTCCGATTTTTATAAATATTTTTGGAAACAACAGGGAATGATGATGATGATGATGATGATAATAATGATGATAATAATAATAATAATAATAATAATAATAATAATAATAATAAACAGTAAAACTTTTGTACAGTACTTGAAGCTGTGGGGTTTTAAAATACCATAAACTTCTTATATAATTGTTTTTATAACAGCT
>Ga0209737_10004238_pt1 | contig 10092 bp, 8 predicted proteins | sample TergutCu122P3_FD_187284 | JGI IMG/M metagenome (GOLD analysis project Ga0209737, IMG submission 187284) | Cubitermes ugandensis P3 segment gut microbial communities from Kakamega Forest, Kenya - Cu122 P3 (SPAdes) (version 2) | ecosystem: Host-associated > Arthropoda: Insects > Digestive system >...
AACGGTTGAAAAAAATTCGACTTCTACCGTTTTTACAAAGGGAACCACAACCAACTACCATAAATATCAATTCGAAAATTATTATGGTAGTACGACCAGTTCGACGGATGCGCAAAATTGGATTACGGGTTATAATTATTCGCACATTATCACAAACGCCGCTGTTCCCATATATGATTATTTGCAAAATATAAAGGGTGGTCTGACTGGAATATCGTCAAGTTCGTTGATTGAGAGGAATGAAGGGGCGTATTATTATAATTTTTCCACAGTAAGTTCCTCATATAAAAAAATAACAGTCGAAGTCAATTTGGCGAGTATAACTGCAAGGAAAGCGTCTGGTTCTCCTTATAACAATCTTTACTTTTTTGTTGCCGCAAAACAAAGTTACACGTCCGAGGTGGGTTTGATAATGGGTGGAAATCAATCGGGTTCGCCAACTCTTTATGCTTATTACAAAATAGGAACGAGCAACAACATATCAACACAAAATGCTATTGCTGTCGGTAGCACTACATCTGGGGTTATGTCTTTTACTGGAACGGTTAAAATTACGTTAGGTATAGCAGCCGGACAGATGGTTTGTAATGTCACAAATACCACAACGGGTTCTAGTTGGTCTGATACAATAAGTGATTCAAGCGTTTCTGGCTCCGCAAATACACGATGGCTTTATTGCGCTTCTTTGGTACCAGATAAGGCTAGTGGGGCTATTAATGATTTGCGTAATTATGCGTATATGAGAAACGCAAAGTTTTCGAATCCCACGTTGTACACGACTATACTCGCGACATCAGGATCGTCAATGGCACCCTCTACTTCCCTATGTGAATATGCTTTCCTTTACAACACGGATTGCGGGTCCTATTCGAGTTCAAGTGGTGTTGAAACGATTGAAATATTTTATGACCGTGATTTATAGTGAAATCGTTTGAAAAAAGGGAAAGTGATCCCACCACCGCAAGCAGTCCCCCTCCCTTTATCAATATGCCTGACCCATATCTTTGAAACATCGTCAAACTGCACAAACAAATAATCATTTTGGCAGTAGTGCCCTGTAAAGTCCAAATGTGGTTCAAAGTCAATACCTCAAAAACCTTGAATTTATCGCATTTTTATTAATTTTACATTGGTATTTTTGATACTCGTTTGGACTTTACAAAGCAGTAGGCGACAAATTCAAATGTGCTTGCCACAGGCGGCAATGCGTCGGAGTGGGCCAAAGGCGAAATATCGACCGGACTGAACCTTTTGCCGGATTCCGCCTTTGAAAACGATCTGACGCGCCCGACAACGTGCTCGGAGTTCGCGGAGTTTTCCGTACATTTTTTGGCGGCACAGTACAATATGGATATACACGATTTTCGGAATATTATCTGGTGCAAAATGAATAGGAGGAAAAACAACGCCAAATGAAAAGAAAAGCGATATTTTTGCTGACAACGGTATGCGTTTTCCTGTCGTCTGTCACGCAAACAGGGGCACTAGCCCAAACAATGCGCAAATCCGGCGATAAAATAGGCCAAATAGGCCATTATCTGCACTCCGACATCGTGACCTATATCGACGGCCATCCGATAAAATCATACAACATAGACGGATATACGGCGGTAATCGCCGAAGATTTGGCGAAATACGGGTTTCGGGTCGAGTGGGACGCCAAGGAGAGAACCCTCACGCTCCAGAGGGATTTTTGGGCAACCCCGAATCCGGCATACAAAATAGAGCAGTCGCCGAAGAACAAAAACGGCAGCATAGCGGGGGATATTTTCTACACCGACATAAAATGCTACCACTGGTGGGGTCTGTTGCAAAAAGAAATCAGGGGTTTCAATATCGGCGGTTCCACTGCGATATACGTGGACGATTTGGCAAAAGTCTATGGGGACACCTATGTCTATGACGATGCCGACAGGACATTGAGGCTTGGTTTGGTCAAGGGCTGGGACGAAAATTTCATCGACGAAATTACATCAAGCGATTTTCTCTATGTTATTGAAAGATTCGATCTGGAGGGATGCGTCGTGATTTATGCCGCAAATCGCGGCGTCATGCACGGACGCCATTTCTTGTGGATTGTTCCGTACAGATATAGCGGCTGGCGCGAAATGCTGCAGCATTTGCCCCAAGATCTGGAAGGCTGGCGAAACGATTTCAAAATCCGGGACTTGAAACTCAGCGACAACAAAACCGCAATCACATTCACGCGCAACTACGAAGACGAGGATCATTATTATTCGGTTGATATAGAATCCGCAAAATTGACAGAAATCAATAAACCGTAGTGCTTTGTAAAGTCCAAACGAGTATCAAAAATACCAATGTAAAATTAATAAAAATGCGATAAATTCAAGGTTTTTGAGGTATTGACTTTGAACCACATTTGGACTTTACAGGGCAGTAGTTCCCGGGTAATTGTTCTAACCACACAAAATTTATTCGGTAAATTGGGGCTTTCTGTTGATTTATACCCCAATGTGGTTAGAAGTAAATGTTCTAACCACATTTCCTCACAACACCGCCGGGATTTCAAGGGCTTGTCGTTAAATCTTTGGTTTTATCGGTACTTTTGTGATTCGCTCTTCCTTTTTCGATTGCATTTTTGTTGTGGTTAGAACTTTCGATAGGGAATTAAGGATAAATCAACGTGAGATAAACAAAAAAACAACAATGTCTGCGAAAAAATTTTGTCTTTCGCGGACATTTTCGCTGTTTTCGCTAGATTGTGAAATTATGGCTTAAGCCTACATTATACTGACAGGTCTTGCCGTTTTTCGCAAAACAATGTCAACAACTTAAGGACGCGAATCACGAATCGAAACTGTGGCAAACCAAAAATACCCGAGGAATATGGGGCATTTCGATATTTAAGCCATCGTTGGTGTAGGGTACGCCCCCCTGGGCGTACCGGGGCATGGCAAATCGAACGATTTGGCGGTACGCCGTGGGCGGCGTACCCTACGAAGCAACGTTTTTCGCTTTCTTGTTCTCGTTTGTTACGGCTTCTCTCCCGTATGTTCTTGCCCTCTTTCGCTCCCCCCGTCACTTCGTGACACCCCCTCGCAGACGAAGGGAGCAAGGGTGGCGCGCGGAGAACCCAAATTGCCCCTGTAATACAGCGTAAACCCCGCGTGACGGGTGTTTCAATCCGCACCCACGCTCCCTTTGCCCCTCACTATGCCGTCGCGCTTCTGGGCGGTGTTGGACCAGATCACGCGGCGCGGGCAGATTTTTTCGCACTCCCCGCAGTCCGTGCATTTGGCGTAGTCTATGTTGGCGTTGTAGTCGGTTATCTTCATCGCGCCCGACTGGCAGGCCTTCTCGCACTGCCGGCACGCGATGCAGCCCACATCGCAGTTTTTCCTCGTGACCGCGCCCCGGTCCACGGACATGCAGCCCACCCAGTGGGTGGCGTCGAAGGGGATGAGCTTGATTATCATTTTGGGGCAGGCCGAGGCGCAGGCGCCGCAGGCGGTGCATTTTTCGTAGTCCACGGCGGCCACGCCGTTTATGATCTTTATCGCGTCGAACTTGCAGTTGGCGATGCAGGTGCCCAGCCCCAGGCAGCCGTTGAGGCAGGCCTTGTCGCCCCCCGCCAGGCGGGTCGCCGCTATGCAGTCGGGTATGCCGTCGTATTTGTATTTGAGCTTCGCGAAGTCGTTGGTCCCGCTGCACATCACCTGCGCCCTGTAGCGCACGGTTTCGACCACGGGGTGGTCGTCCATTATATCCGCGATTTTGCTCCACACTTCTTTTCCGGCCACCGGGCACCCGGAGCCTTTCGCCTCGCCCTTTACGATGGCCTCCGCGATGGCGCGGCAGCCCGTGTAGCCGCAGCCCCCGCAGTTCACCGAGGGCAGGATCTCATTTATCATCTCTATCCTCTCGTCGGGCTCGGCCGCAAATATCCGGCCCGCAAACGAGAGTATCAGCCCGAGCCCCAGGCCCAGCGCGAAAAACCAAAAAACCGCCCAAAATATATCCACAAAATATCACCTCATATCCTTATTTCGATCCCGTGAAAGCCCGCGAACGCCATGGCGAGCAGCCCCGCCGCCACCAAGGCGATCGGCATCCCCTCGAAGGCGCGGGGGGGATCGGCGAAGTTCACCCTCTCCCTCACCCCCGCGAACACCAGAATCGCGAGGGTGAACCCGACCGCCGAAAAAACCCCGTACACCACGGCATTCGCGAAGCTGTATTCGTTGTCTATGGCGATCAGCGCCGAGCCCAGCACCGCGCAGTTGGTGGTTATGAGCGGCAGGTATATGCCCAGCGCCCTGTGGAGCGCGTTGAAGTGTTTTTTCATGACCATCTCAATGACCCCGACGAGCGTCGCGATGATCAGCACAAACACGACGGTTCTGAGGTACTCCAGTCCAAAGGGCACCAAGATGAAGTGGTACGCCGCCCAGGTCGCCGCGGAGGAGAGGGCCATCACGCAGGTGACCGCCGCCCCCATGCCGAAAGCGGCGGAGGGCCTCTCCGAGACGCCCAAAAATGGGCAGATCCCCATGAATTTGGTGAACACGATGTTCTCTGTCAGCACGGCGGCGATCATTATCGTGAATATTTCGCCCATTTTTTTATTCCCCCTTTGTTTTGGCTTCGCCTATTTTTTTGCCCGCGAACGCCGTTATCGCCTTGAACGCCGCGATCAGCACCCCCAGCAGTATGAAGGCGCCCGGCGGCGAGACAAACATCCCGGCCCCGTATTCGGGGGGGAACAACTGCATACCGAAAAACGTGCCCGACCCGAGCGCCTCGCGCAGCGCCGAGAGCAGAAACAGCGCGAAGGCGAAGCCGAGCCCCATAAAGAGCCCGTCCAGCACAGACCTGACCGGGCCGTTTTTCGAGGCGAAGAGCTCGGCCCGGGAGAACACGAGGCAGTTCACCGCGATCAGCGGCACGAACAGGCCAAGCGACCTGGAGAGGGCGGGGATGTACGCCTTCAAGACCATTTCGGCGACCGCCACAAACCCCGCTATGATCACGATGTACGAGGCTATCCTTATCTGCTTGGGTATGAACTTTCTCAGAAGCGAGATCAAAAGGTTTGAGACCACCAGCACCGCCGCGGCGGAAAGGCCCATGCCCAGCCCGTCAGGCACCGAGGTGGTGGTCGCGAGCGCGGGGCAGAGCCCCAGCGCCTGCACCAGAATCGGGTTGTTTGTCAGCATCCCCTCCTTGGCGGTCTTTGCCACCAGGCCAAAGCGTTCACCCATCGAACTCATCGATAATATCCTCCGTTATGTCCATTATATCCATATCTTCCGTTTCGGCAGTCGTGGGCGTGTCCGAGGCCCTTATCCGGTGGGCGGCCTCGAGCGCGGCGTTCACCCCTTCCAAAAACGCCTTTGAGCTCTTCGTGGCCCCCGCCACGGTGTCCACTTCGTTTCCGCCCGGGCGGCCGTAGGGCGAGGAGATGGATATTTCCCTCGATTTGTGCCTGAACTGCTCGGCAAACCAGCCCTCGCTCTCTATTCTCGTGCCTATCCCCGCAGTCTCGCTCATCTCCAAGATCTTCACGCCCTTGACCGTGAGGTTGGCGTTGACCGCCACGAGCATCACGATCTCGCCCGAAAACCCCCTCGGGGCCACCGTCACGCAGTACCCCAGGAGCCTCCCCGAGCTCGCATTTTTGACATACACCGCCTCCCTGACGGGCGCGGCGAAATCGAGCCCGGCGTATTCGAACGCCACCTCACCGCCAAAAAGGCCCTTGATCGCCCCCTCTTTTTCCTCGTGCAGCCTTTTTTCTATCTGCGGGGCGGTCGCAAAGTTCACTAATGCCAGCGCCAGACCCATGAGCAGTGTCAGTGCCCCCAGAACCGCGGCGGCCCCAAAGACCGACCTCCTGAATTTCTCGACGCCGGCCTTTATTTTTTCCCCTATGCTATTCGTGCTATTTTTTGGCATTTCTGACATTTGACGGCCCTCCGAATTTTACGGGTTTTGTGGCTTTGTCTATATACCAGACAAACAGGTTCATGATCATTATGGCGAAGGAGACCCCTTCGGGGTACGACCCGAAGTACCTCACAAACACGGTGATCAGCCCGCAGCCCGCGCCGAATATGAGCTTGCCGGGCTTTGTCATGGGGCTTGTGGAGTAGTCCGTGGCCATGAACAGCGCACCCAGGAAAAGCCCCCCCGAGAACACGTGCCCGAGCGCGAAATTCAGGGTGTCGGAGCTCCCTTTCGGGAAAACCAGGGTGATGAGCGCCACCGGCGCGATGAAGGCGAGCGGTATGTGCCAGGTTATGACCCGGCGCCAGATCAAATAGATCCCCCCCGCCAGCAGGCACAGCGCCGACACCTCGCCTATGCAGCCGCCCATCTCGCCCAGAAACATACGAAAGAACCCCAGCTCCGGAATGATGCCCTGCTTCAGGCCATAGAGCGGCGTGGCCCCCGCGATCGCGTCGAGGGACACTTTCAGATTGACCTCGAGCGCGGGCAGCTTGTCCGCCTGCCCTATGTCCCAGAAATACGCCATGAAACCAAAGGACAGCGACAGAAACACCCGCGCCGCGATCGCCGGGTTGACTATGTTTTTGCCGATCCCGCCAAAAAGCTGCTTGACCACCACGATGGCGAATGCCGCCCCCGCCACGGGGGCCCAGAGCGGCGCGTTGACCGGCAGCCCGAAGGCGATCAAAACGCCCGTGACCACCGCCGAAAGGTCCCTGACGGTGACGGGCTTTCTGACAATCAGGCAAAACAGCAGCTCGATTATTACGCAGCTCAAAACGGAAACCGCCGTAAGCACAAGCGCCCGCAGCCCGAATATATACACGCCCCAGCCCAAGGCCGGGAGCAGCGCGATCACCACGTCGGTCATTATAGTGGCGGTGGTCTCCGGCCCTTTTATATGCGGGGACACGGACACCGTCATCACGCTGTCCGGGGGAAGGGTTATGCGCTTCGATCTGTCGTTCATGTTTTGTTTCCTTCCTCCGCAATCTCCGCGATCTCCGCGATCTCGCGCCCCGCCGCGGCCGCCCTGCCGGGGTATCTGTCGGGGGCCTCCGGCGCCTCGGCGCGGAGCGCTATGGCGGTGGTCTCCGCCTTGCGGCGCTTTTCGAGTATCCGGCCCTTCGCGGTGCGTATGTGCTGGACGATGGGCGCGCCCGCAGGGCATATGTAGGTGCAGCAGCCGCATTCCACGCAGGAAAACACGTCGTACCGCTCGCAAAGCCCCAGATCCCCCTTTTTTGCGAATGTGGCGAGGTACGAGGGCATGAGCCTCACGGGGCAACTGTCCGCGCATTTGCCGCAGCGTATGCACTCCGAATGTTCTTTGTATATATGTTTTTCCGAAAAGGCGAGGATCCCGGTGGTGCCCTTGGTCACGGGGTTTTGCATGTCGAACACCGCGAGCCCCATCATCGGGCCGCCCTTGACGATTTTTTTGGGTTCTTTTTTGAGCCCGCAGTATTCGACCACCTCGGAGACCGCGGTCCCGATGGGCACCCTCAGGTTTTTTGGGTGTATTATGCAGTCGCCGTCCACGGTGAGGATGCGCTCGATTAAAGGCATGCCCGAGATGAAGGCGTCGCACACCGCCGCGCAGGTCTCGGCGTTGAACACCACGCAGCCGGCCTCGGCGGGCAGTTTGCCCGAGGGCAGCTCCCTGCCGGTGAGGGCGTATATGAGCTGGCGCTCGTCGCCCTGGGGGTACTTGGTCTTCAGGATCTTTATCTCCACCATCTTGCTCTTGGCGGCCGCCTCCGTGATCGAGTCGGCGGCGGCGAGCTTGTCGTCCTCGATGGCGATATAGCCCGTTTTGAGCCCGAGGGTCTTGAGCAGGATCTTCATGCCGTTTATGATCATCTCCGGGCGCTCCACCATCAGCCGGTAGTTGCCCGTGAGGTAGGGCTCGCACTCCGCGCAGTTCACGATCAGCGTGGTCACCCTGCCCAGCGCCGACTTTATCTTGGCGTAGGTGGGGAACATCGCCCCGCCCATGCCCGCGATCCCCGCCCGCCGCACCACCTCGATGATCTCGGCGGGGGTGGTCTCGTTTATCTTCTTGCCGAAGGGCCTCACGCCCACGTGGAGCCTGTCCTCATAGTCGTTTTCGATGGCGATAAAGTCCGTCTTCGCCCCCGTGGTGAGCATCCGCCGCTCCACCGAGAGCACCTTCCCCGACACGCTCGAGTGGATGGGGCAGGAATAGCCGGCATCGTTCTGGGCGATCATCTGCCCCTTGTCCACGATGTCGCCGGGGGCGACCAGCGGCTTTGCGTGGCCCCCTATATGCTGCGAGAGGGGGATCTGGACGAACTGGGGCGCGGGGAATGTCTCGAGGGGCACCTTCCTCGCGTTTTTCCTGTCCCCTATATGCAGCCCACCCCGAAAAGTCAGCGCCATAAACCCACTCCTTGATTTTTATTTTAAATAATGCTTGACAAAACGGCTTTTTTGTAATAGAATAAATACATGGTGCCGTATGTACCATTTTACACCGGATTTGTGTAATGCAAGAGAACAAATATAAAAAAAACTTTAAATTAATTATGTATTTTGAGGAGGTATTTTGACGTGACTGTATCAATCGCTTCCGACCATGCGGGCTATGGCCTGAAAGAGGCAGTGAAAAACTATTTCGACCAGAGCGGTGTGGACTATCTGGATTTCGGGCCGGAGGGCACCGAGGCCGTGGACTACCCCGTCTATGCGAAAAAGGTGTGCGCGAGCATACAGACCGGCGAGAGCGACTTCGGCGTGCTCGTGTGCGGGTCGGGCATAGGCATGGCGATCGTGGCGAACAAACACAAAGAGATCCGGGCGGCCTGCTGCCACGAGGCCTACAGCGCGAAAATGGCCCGGCTGCACAACGACGCCAATGTGCTGACGCTGGGCAGCCGGATCGTGGGGCCCGGGCTCGCCATCGAGGCGGTGAAGCAGTTCCTCGCGACCGACTTCGAGGGCGGCAGGCACTCCGGGCGCGTCGACATGATCAATTCGCTGTGATCACGAATAGAGCCCGGTCAATGCGGGCAGTATCTCCTTCCCGTAGGCTTCCTCGAAAAAGTCGAACTGCGCATAGACGTCGCTCTTTTTGGATTCGGGGTAGTACACCTCGTTTGGCGGGTATGCGGTGTAATCCCTCGAAAATACGGTTTCGCCGCTCGCGTTGTCCCGCACCGTCACGGTTATTGTGGTCTCGTAGCCCGCCGTGCCGTCGTCGTAGGTGCCGTAGTATTTCGACGACCCCGGGAAACTGACGGTGTACCTCACCTTCTCGGGGGAGTCCGCCAGAAAGAAAACCGGGAGGTCGCCCTGCATCTTCTCCACAAGCTCCTTCACGTAATACATATTCACGCTGTCGTGTATGTATATCCCAAAGCCCGTCACCGGGGCGGGTTCCCCTTCGGCCGCCAGCGCGGCCTTTATGTCGCCCAGTCGCTTTTTTCGCCAGGCGGCATCTCTCTCGGCGTCCGTGAGCGGCAAAAGCGGCAGCTTGGACAGGTCCCTGCTGCCCGCCTGGAACTGCGCGTCGTAGTACAGGTATATATACTCCTCATACAGCTCCGCGCTGTCGAAATAGCCAGAAATTCCAAAGCAGAGCTCGGCCGCCTTTCCCCAGTCTTCCGATTCGGCGGCTTTTTTGGCGTCCATATACATCACATAGGGTATGCTGTCGATGAAATCGCCCAGCCCCGAAAATTCGGCGTATGCCGCCTCCGTATCGCCGCCCTCATACAGCGCCAGCGCCTTTTTGTAGCGTATATGCTTGCCGCAGAGACCATATAGCGAATCCGATTCCTCGTAACCCGCCGTGGTCGAAAAGAGTTCCTGCGCTTTCTCGTACAGTGCGTCCTTCATGTACAGAATCGCCCGGTTGTACAAAATCCCGTTGATCAGCTCATCCAGCCCCTCGCTGTGGCCCATGAGGGAGACAAACGTGCGGATGGCGCCCTCGGGGTCGAAGAGCAGCGTCTCGTTAGCCTGCAGGTAGGAGATCCACACCGCATAGTCCGCCGAATCCCGGTAGCCGCCAAGTAGCAAGAAGGCCTCCTTTGCCGCGTCGTACCAGTTTTTTTCGTACATCTCGAGCGCCTCGGCGTAGTTTTTTTCGTTTTC
>Ga0209737_10004240_pt1 | contig 10090 bp, 11 predicted proteins | sample TergutCu122P3_FD_187284 | JGI IMG/M metagenome (GOLD analysis project Ga0209737, IMG submission 187284) | Cubitermes ugandensis P3 segment gut microbial communities from Kakamega Forest, Kenya - Cu122 P3 (SPAdes) (version 2) | ecosystem: Host-associated > Arthropoda: Insects > Digestive system...
CGTCGAGGTAGTGTGAGATCCAAGTCTCGGTCGACTTCTGCGCGCAGTAGAATCCGGGTCCCATCGCCAGGACGGCAGTGATGTCATGTTTCTTCAAGAGAGAACGCCACTGGGACTCGTTCGAGAACATGAACGAAGTGTCTATGGACTCGTCCGGATCCTCTGAGATCTCTATCGGAATTTCCACGTTGATCGCGCTGGCCACCACGTAATTCTTCATCGATGAGTGACTGAGGTCGTTCAGGAAATACTTCTTGGCGGCCGTTTCCCTCGCCGCCACTTTCGGATCGGTGGAGGCGTCATTGAAGAGGCGATCGGTGAGTATCAGATATGTCGGGGCCGAGGTGTCTTTGAATACCGTGTGAATAACGTGATTTTTTCTGGTGAGGCCGACGTCCTTTTTTGACGTGTTCTGTCTTATATTTCCAAAGGTGAACGCCATGTTTGGAAATTAACCTGGATTCTTTTCGTACTTCTTAGCTTCAGCTTCGAGCTGCTGGATATCCATCTGCCAGTGACCGCACTTGAAAACGGCGACGAGACAGTCATAGAGGGAGTCCCAGTTTCCATTCCAATTCAAGAACGTATCTGGATCCCCCTCGGCGGCGATTATGTAATAACACCTATCCTGCTTCGAGTAGATCTCTTCGGAGTTGAAGAAGTCTTCCACGTCCTGATCTGTCATCTCGGGCCTACAGGCCTTCCTCAACCTCTCCACGACGGGCTCATCCAGATCGACCCTCGTGGGCCCCTTCTGCTCCAGATAAAATTCATGCAACGCCATGCTTCTTCGCTCCCTTCCTTTTAAATTCCATCCTGAGGATCCCGTCGTCGTATCTCTTGGCCGTCAGTTTGTCGACCACGTACTTATCCGGAATTTCAAACTCTACCTTTTCGTCGTCTATCACTATCTGCTGTACTTCGTAGTCGTTATCATCAATCACGTCTTCAGATATGAACTCCGATTGGCGGTTTCTATGAAGAATAACGGTGACTGTCTGTCCCTCACTCTCCACTTCCACCTGGTCCCTGGCGTAGCCCGCCACCACCACGTCCACGTGATAGTTTCCGTCCGGTGATGTATAGATGTTTCTCGGCCGGGCTTCGATACTCTTTTCCAAATCTTCCTCTTTCGCCTGGACGAACTTGATAGTGTAGTCTTTCGGTGGTCCCCAGCCTTCGGAGGTCCCTATTCTCGGTTGGAAATCGGGGATGGACGGAGTGTTGAACGGGGGCACGTCTCCGACCCACGTCCCTCCTCCGGGCCTGAATGTTCCTGGAACGTCGGTATATGGATAGCCCGTCCACATCTGACTCGAACCGTCGGTGACGTACGTCATGTTCGAGACTTCGTGTCTAATCATCTTCCACCTCCAAGAGGTCGGCGAACAATGGAGGGGCTTCGTCCGCCAGCCTCATGAGTATCATCTGGGTGAGCTGTCTGATGTCCGGATGGGCAGATTTGTTCAGGGCCCTCAGCTCGAACACGTGTCTCCACTCCCGAACGTTCGCGCTCATCATGATCTTGGATTTGAGTCCAAGAGCGAAGGCGTCCCTAGCCCTCTGAGAGGGTAAGCCCGCCTCTCTCAATTTATTATACCAGTCCTCGCTCGACTTCATCGCTTCGAAGTATAAGTCCCTCTGCAGTGGATCCATCTTGTCCCAATCGGCCGGCTGGATGAACTGGACTTGACCGCCCTGCTTTTTGAAGTAGTCTATCCACCTCGTCGACTCGATCGAGTATGACGCCAGACGGTGTCTGGTGAGCTCCTGTTGGATCGCCCTCGAGCAGTCGAGGAGGACTGTCACTTGGGTGTGTTCTAGCGGAGAGCCGTGCTTGATATACTTGGGTATGAATGTGAGATAGGAGTCGTCCGTCATCTTCTCTTCAGACGTGTGGCCGTAACAGATCCGGTAGGCGTGTTCTATCTTCCTCATCTGACGGATCCATTCCTTTTTATTGGAAGGGTCGTAGACGCTGATCGATTGTGCTATGAGTTCCATAGATTTAAATTAACTGATCTGATAGTTTTCTTTGGCTCGTCTCATTTGAGCGATCACGTTGAGGCTCTGCTCTAAAATGGGAACTTTCATTTCCAGCCAATCTCCAGTCCAATCGACTCCGTCCACATAACACTGAGGTCCACAAGGATAATCCTTTCCAAGAATATCTAAAGGTTTTCTCAGATCAACGTCTTCTGCAAAGTCGGACCCCGGAAGTGGGCAGACTATCCTTACCCCGAAGTGGTCCGCTTCGATGTCTCGATAAGTTTCCACGATCCCCTCTATCTCGTCTTTCGTCTCTTCTGGAAACCCGACGAGTATGACGAGGAGGACCTTCAGACCGTACTTTCGACACCATCGGACCACGTCCTTCACGTGACTCCAACTGCCCCTCTTCTCAGTAATTTCCCTGTGAACCCTCTCACATGAACAGTCTGGACTAATACCGATCCACTGTTCGAAATCGACCGACGCTATCAATTTACAGTCTTCTTCCGTTTCGACATTGAAAAAAGGAAGATTAAAAAAATGAGCTTTGAAATTATTTTCTTTCATAAAAGAAAGGATCGATCTGAAATACGGCTTATCTTCAAATGGACAATCGTCCACCACGAAAAACTTAGTGATATTCCACTTCCGATTATATTCTAGGAGTTCGTCCATCATCTTGACAACTCCCTTATGTTTCGCCCTTCTCAGTCTGGAAGCTCCGAGGGTACAGAAGTAACACCGACCGAAACAGCCAGATGACAGGGAAATTTGAATAGATCCCGAAGGCTTGACATCATAGATATCGAAGTCGTAGCACGGAACGTCATTTGGATCGATATCATCTAAAATTTTTTCATCTGACGATCTTATCGTCTTCCATGATGGATGAGAAAATTCTCCGGTCTCAAGATAAGATCGAAAAGCCTTCTCACCCTCACCGATACAGCACGCTTCAGCTTCCGTAAGATAGAGGATGTCAGACCATTTGTCGGTGACCATGTGGCCGCCGATCACTTGAACTGCGTTCGGATATTTTTCTGAAATGACTCCAGATAAGAGGACTGTCGAATTAAAACACAGGTCAAACGTCGAACTGATCCCGACGATATCAGGATCCCAATCTGGAAGATTGGATAAATATAAACCGGATTCATTTTCAGGTGTGCCAATTTTGTGGTACCAATTCATATTGATCGCCCGAAACTCCGCGAGGTCTCTACAATAAGCCTCGAGAGCAAGGGGTCCGAGAGGCCACAGACAAGCTTCGTGACATCCCATTGGACTTCGATCCAATGGGATGACGAATAACACTTTTTTCATTATTCGATCAGCTTGGCGATGACGAGTTCCACCTTTGAAGTCTTGAACGTTGTCGCCGCTCCGTGCGGCTCGTCGACCGGGAGACCGTTGAGGACGACTTCGACCTTCTCATCTTCGAGGAAGTCTTTCATCTTCGTCAGGTGTAACGTCGGGAGGATTATCGAAATCGACTTCTCACCGGTGTCATTCGAAACGAACTCGCAGCTCACCTGCTCGTTGACTTCCGTCGACATGTCGTCGAAGTGCATGTCGAAGGAGTCTGACCCGTCCACGTCGATCTTCACTTGCTGGTACTTCCACGCGCTCGCGTCAAACATTCCAGTGAACTGTTCGACCGCGTCGAGAAAGGTCTTCCCACCGACTTTCATGGCGTATGAAGACTTCTTGTTGGGAGTTATTCCGACGATGTCGTCATCTGAAGGAAACTGCCACCTAGGCTGCTTCGGCTGGAAGAGGATCCGGATCCCGAGGGGTCCCATCTTCAAGAACTGACCTTTCGGCGTCACCTTCATCTCGTCACAAAGTTTCATGACGGGCGAGAGGTTCCTGTTGAACAGGACGTCGCTCTTCACGATGGAGTCCTTGTCAATCTTCAGTGATGCCACGAACAGGTGGTCTGAAGCCCTCACGTATTCCGGAGTGAGCTCGAATGAGTCGTTGATGTCGAGGAGCCTCGTGAGCTCGCTGAACGTCTCGAATATCTTCCTGTTCGCCTCATTGACGATGACGTCTACGGGGTCCTGGAACGCAGAGAGGGCGGAGCTTATGATGGCCCTCGTCTCTTTGACTTCGTCCGGCGTCTTCTTGGCGGACACGGCGAGGGTGATGAAATTTTTCGTCTTGGTCGGATTTTCTATCGTGACTTTATTCTTGTCCAGCTTTATGGCCACGTCGTCGTTCTTCACCTTCTTCACGGCGGATACGACCTTCTGGAGATCGACGGTGAAGTACTCCGGGTCCTTGGAAGTCGACTTGGCGTCGAGCTTCACCTCTATACATCCCTGAGCTCCCGTCGAAAACACTTCGAGGGTGTCGTCCTCGAAATAAAATAGGCTCTGGTTGTCTACCGGACAGAATCCCTCCGCCTTCTTACAGACGTCTGAAAATACTTCCAGTCTCTTCTTTTGATCCTTGTCTATCGTGATCGTCATCGGCATATTATTCTCCTCAAAATTAAATTAACTCAGGTAACCTATCTTCCTGAGACTCGTGGCGACCGAAGAGGCCACGTCGGCGAGCTCGATCTCAAACTTGGTGTGAGAGTATCCCGTGGGCATCTCGTTCCATAAGTTTTCCATGATCGGATAGTAGTCGGTAGGCCACTCGTCCCCGAGAGGCACCACATCGTCGTACCTCTTCCAGCCGAGGGCTCCGTCGACTATCGGCTTAAGCTCGTACCAGAACCGCCAGTTATTGATCTTATTCTCCCAGTAGCCGTCGGAGATTTGACCGAGGATCAACCTCCAGAGGTAGAGCTGGTCGTCGTTCTTGAAGTGGATTTCCCCCTTCGCCTCTTCCCAGTAATACTTCTTGTGTTCCTCGTCGTGAAGTGGGCCGTCCCAATAGTATGGTCTTTCAATTTCCATATTCTTTCTCATATTCCTTCCAATAAAAAGGGGAGGTCACCCTCCCCTGGGGGCAGACCGGAGTCTACCATCTCCACCATCCGGCTCATGAGTCTGCCGGCAAACTTCTTTGAATGAAAATTAACCGAACTGGCTCCAGACTTTCTGCTCGTACTTGTACCGTCGAAACTTATCCCTTCTAGTCTGTTTTCGAAAGTATAAGATCCCCATCCATATCCAGAAGCCAACGCTGATGATCACTCCGAGGGAGATGAGGATGATTTCTAGAGACATCGTCTACCACTCTTCGTCTTCCGACTCCTCGTCGTCTTCATATTCTTCGTCCTCATCTTCCTCATCATCGAAATCATCTTCCAGATCGTCCTCGAAGACATCAGAGGTGAACTCGTTCACCACTTCTTCGAACGCGTCCTGGAGGTCGTCGACGTCGACTCCGTCGACGTCCATGAAAGCTTTCGAAATGGCTTCCTTGACTTCTTCGATCGCGTCTGAAATCTCTCTGTTGTTGGGCATAGCTCCCTCCTTTTTGTTATGAGACATTAACGAGATAGTATGACTCACGGATCGGAAGTGAGGTCTGTACCGTTGGAGATCGGAAGTATATCGAACACTTCCCCGTCGAAGATGGAAGTCACCTTCTTCTCATCCGAGTTGTTCACCTTCAAGGTCGATAGGACACACTCGTCCATCTGATTGATGAACTCCGAATCCGGGAGGCCGCAGTGCTTTGCCCAGAACATAGGTCTGTACGCACCTATCACGTACCTCGCCCTCTCCACGTAGGCGCTCGCCGACTTGATCTGGGCCCTGTGAGGTTCGAACTTCTTCAGTTCCTCCCACGTGCTGGCCTTTTCAGTCTCGTTTGACCTATTCAGTTGGACGATACCGAGGACGTGTACTCCGAGCCTCTTCACCATCGCATTGAGGTCGTCCATCGCCACGGTGACGCTGTCGGCGTAATTCATTCCGCCCTTCGCAGCCTTGAACTCTTTGACCATCGAGAGGAGGTCGATTATCACCACGCAGTACTTCTGCTTGATCTTCTCCTGAAACTTCCGTATATACCTCTCTATGTCGGCGAGGGACAGACTGGCATCATCGCAGATCCAAAATCTCTCCCTGCTGTCCAAGTCTTCCCTCGCCCTCTTGATCTTCTTCGAGATTACTTCGAACTCCGTCGGCTCATAAGACTTCATGATTTCCGAATATGGAACTTGGATCTCCGAAGCTATCAGCCGTCCGGCAGTCATCTTCCTCGTCATCTCCAGTGAGAAGTAGAGACAGGGAACGTCGGTGGCTATCAACGACCTGACGAGCTTGAGGGCGACGGTGCTCTTTCCGGAACCGCTCGCGGCGGTGAGGACCCCTATGACTCCGGGCTCCGCCCCCTCTTCGACCAGGGTGTCAAATATGAAATTGTTAAATGGAAACTGCTTTCCGTGCTTGGCCTTCTCCCTCTCGGTTTCGAAATCTGACATCCACTCCGGTATGGCGTAGACGCCCTTCGACTCGTCGTCCATTCCTGAAAACTCGAGGAGGGCGTCCTCCAATTCGTTTCTGACTTCATCCTCTCCGTCGGGGTCTTCTACGGCCATCACGTCTATCTTGTCGATCAGCTTCGTGAGGGTCTTCTTCACGGCGAATCTCTGTCTTCCCTTCGCGATCGTCCGGAGGGCGTCCGACACGTCGACTTCTCCCTGGTCCGAGATCACGAAGTCGATCAACTCGTCCGTCACGTTGAGGTCGACGTCGGCGGCACCTTGGAGGAGGGACATCTTTGAAAATGCAGATCCGTTCTTCCTCATTCGGGCCATCGTCTTGGCGAGGCTTATCGATACTCCATACAGTAACGACTCCGGTGGGACGGTATCGAGGAGCTCGGGCTTATGAAAGAGGGCGTTGAGGACCCTCTTCTCCGCCAGTAATACCGAAGGGTTTGTCTGTATCGTCCTCTCAGGCATTTCCGTTCCTCCTCCTCGTGAAGAGGGTGTCCTTCGGAATCCCGTTTCCGTTCCTCCAGTTGTCTTTGAATTCCAAGAGGGAGTTGTGATACGACACCTCCCTCTGGACGAAGTCCTTCAGGGAGACTCCGAACTTCTCGTCGATGTCGTTAGGATGGACGTTCGACACGAACACGTTTCCCCTCTTCCTGATATTGGTCCTGAGAAACGTATCGAGGTAGGGAAGCTGGTAGTTGGACTTGTAGAGGGTGAGCTTGTCGAGATCGAACGCCTCGTCGTAGATTATGAGGTCGGCCTGTTGGATGTCTTCGATGAAGTCTATCGAAACTTCATCCCTGGTGTTAATGAGCTTTTTCACGAGGTCGTTCATCACGATGAACCTGCAGTCGAATCCCGCCCTAGTGAGCTCCGCCCCTACGAACATCGCGAGGAGCGTCTTCTGACACCCCTGTGGGCCGTGGAGGTAGAGGGTGTATCCCCTCATCTCCGGGTCCTTCTTGAACTCGTCGATGTAAGTCATGAGGGCTTCCATGTTGAATCTAGATTGGGTCCCGACGTATCCTTCCGGATACTTGAGGTCCCATCCGTCTTCACGAAATCCCCGTCTCACGTATTTTCTGAAGAGGTCACTCTCCCTCTTCCACTTCTTATGATGTTCACACTCTACGATATTTCCGGAGATCTTCGGATCGGAATAAAAGCCCACAGGTATCCTCGAACCGGACGCCTGGGCGCACTTCCGGCACGGTGTGAAACTTTTCATTATTGGAAATTAACTTGAAAACTCTTATGCTCTGATGGGGTCTTTTCCGTCCCAGGTGGCCATATCGGCCCAACCGCCCTGGGTATCGCCGGTACCGGCGATCCAATCACGTGCTTTTCTCAGATCTGAGTCTGCCACGGAATTATTGGCGATGAAGTCCATGGTGAGACCATAGCATTGAAAGAACCAGCTTCCGATCCCCCTCTCTTTCCTGAGATTCGTCCAAGTGAGAAAGAGGGAATCTATCAGATCTACGAAGCTCATTCCATTCTTCATAAGTTTGTTCAATTCCGATCCAGATGTAAGAAAAGCTGCGGCTTTATGAACCGGATCTGATGTGAGGGTGTAAGTGGTCGTTCCACCCGAAGTTGTGGCGTCTATATCTTGGCCACTCCATAATTTCAAGCACACTTTGAAAACAGCTTGGGCCCGTCCGAGATGAGAAGGGAGCTGATGAAATACCTTGACGGAGTTTCGTTTCCCATCCTGGTTTCCATTATTTATATTATCAATAAAATCTTCGAAGTCATCCCACTTCGCTGTCAGGGAATTTAAATAAGTATTTGTATAAACCGGCATCTCATCTCTCCTGAAAAATTAGTGGCCGATCCATCGACCGGCCACTTTTCAGTTCTAGAAGTCTATGCCGCAGACTGGGCACACGGTGGTGAAACTCTCGGGGCTCTGGACCACGCACTGTACGCACTCGAGCATACTCTCATCCTTGAATGAGTCGGTGAAGACGAGGCTCACGACCTTACCGTCCTTCACGACCACGTCGGCGATGCCGGCCCTATCCTTGTCCGGGAGCTTCGACCAGCCCTTGAGGAGGGCAATCTTCTCCTGGGAAAGGCCCACCGCGGGACCGACCCTCTTCTCTGGAGCCTGTCTCTTCGGGGCCGGAGCGTCTTCCTTCTTCACCTCGGAGGAGATGAACTCGGACTCGACCTTCTCCCTCTCGGTCGTCTCCTGGTCCTTCTTCTCGGCGTTCATGGCGTCGTACTTGGCCCTCTCGTCGTTGGCGAGCCTGTCGAGCTCGTCGTAGAGCTTGGTGCCCATGGTGGCGTCACAGAGCTTGAATACGCTCGAGAGCCTCTTCCTGATCGACTGGTAAGAAGTCGGCTGGTACAGCTTCTTGAGATCGTACCTCTCGTATTTCTTCTCCTCTTCGGTCAACGGGCCGATGACTATCCTGTCCGCCCCGAGGTCCGAGCCGTCATCGTTGAGGAGCTCGTCGAGGAGGTCTGCGCTCTTGAGCTTCGAGGCGTTCCTCACTTCGTAGGGGTTGGTCTGCTCGCCTATCTTCTTGATGGCCACGTCGAAGTTTTCGTAGTTGCCGTACTTCGAGATCTGGTCCGCGAGCTTTCCGGTGAAACCGAACGACGGGACGCCGATCTTCGCGAACGTCCTCACGCTGCCGTCGTCCTGGGTCACGATATCGACCTGCTTCGACAAGACTTTGGTGTGTTTGTTCTCTTTACACCAGTCGTCGGACCGGTCGATGAGGTTGTAGACGACGACCTGCTGTCCCTTGAGACCGCTGGCGTAGGAGTACGACTTGCCGTCCTTGTCCTGCTTGAATCCCGTCTTGGTGACGGCTTCGAAGAGGTCCGGGTACTTGTCCTTGTTGATGAACACCTTCTCCCTCTTCCCGGTGGAGTTGTTCTTGATCCAGGTGACTTCGCATACCTTGTCGTAGAGGCGGTACACGATGTGATCGTTGGCCGCCTGATCTGCCCTGAGGGGAAGCTTCAGGACCATCCTCTTTCCCTCGTCGTCCTTCACGTCGCAGACGACCAGCTCGACCGGATCGGTCGGCTTCGGTGAGTAGCCCTGGATGCCCATGGGCGCTCCGAGGAGACGGACGATCTTGTTGACCCCCTTCTCCATCCCGCAGTACTGGATGTCTTCGAAGTCGGCGGCGAAGTTGCCTCCCTGACCCCTCTGAGATTCCTTTTCCTTTACGTTCTTCGCGTAGGCTTTGAATGCGTCGTCAGACAAGACGACTTCCGGCGTGCTGTTCTCTTCCATAGAGTTCTCCTCGGTCACTGTGGACCTATTCGTATATTTGCGGTACTGTCTGACCGCAATCATCTAGTACATTAACGCGGGGTGAGGTGTGTCGTCTTCTTTGAGGAAACTCGTTTCCTTTTAAAATTGGGGCGTTCATTAATTGAAGTGAAGGACGATCAGTGAGGAGAAAAATTCCAGTGCTTGTCACTGAAAATTCCCTTAAAAAAGACGGAGAAAAAACTTCAAAAAGTATATTTGCAGGAAACTCGTTTCCCTGCTAAATATATATTTAGGAAGGAAACGAGTTTTTATTCCGAAGACGGAAGTTTTTATCCGTTTCGTGTCAGTTTATCTGATGACTTCAAAATTTCCACAGTCTTTCCAATCCGGAACGTCGTACTTGTAGTGTCCAAGGAAGCTGAGGGTCCCCCTCTCCCACTCGATCCTGAGGG
>Ga0209737_10004241_pt1 | contig 10089 bp, 11 predicted proteins | sample TergutCu122P3_FD_187284 | JGI IMG/M metagenome (GOLD analysis project Ga0209737, IMG submission 187284) | Cubitermes ugandensis P3 segment gut microbial communities from Kakamega Forest, Kenya - Cu122 P3 (SPAdes) (version 2) | ecosystem: Host-associated > Arthropoda: Insects > Digestive system...
AACAATCTGACGGTAAAATGAAACAGTCAGCCAAACCACAGAGAATGCAATCTGCATCGCAACGGTCTTGGAGAGGAGAAATGAAATGAGGGTGCATATTTACAAGGACGGAGCACGGATCGGAAAAGCCGCCGCTTCGCTGTTTGCGGCTGAAATCATCAAAAACCCTGGCTGTGTTCTGGGAATGGCTACCGGTTCCACCCCCCTGCCCACTTATGAGTCATTGGTCGAGCTTTACAATCAGGGGGTTATCGATTTCAGCAGGGTTCGTACGTTCAACCTGGACGAGTATGTCGGCATCAGCCGTTCACACGAGCAGAGTTATTACAGGTTCATGTTCGACAACCTTTTCTCAAAGATCAATATCAAGCCTGAGAACGTAAAGGTTCCCAATCCCGCGTCTCCCAACCTTCATGATGACTGCGTATCCTACGATACCTCCATTGACGCGAGCGGCGGCATTGATTTGCAAATTCTCGGCATCGGGAACAACGGGCATATCGCTTTCAATGAACCTGGCTGCGTATTTTCCTTTGGGACTCATATTGTCGATCTCACCGAAAGCACCATCGAAGCCAATAAAAGATTCTTTGACAGTATCGACGACGTGCCTAGAAAGGCCATCACGATGGGTATCGGCTCGATCATGAAAGCGAGAGAGATCATCATGATCGCAACCGGCAGGGTAAAAGCCGAAGCGGTCAAGGCCATGATAAATGGCAAAGTTGACCCGCAATGTCCCGCGTCTGTTTTACAGCTTCACCCTGCGGTAACGGTGTTTCTCGATGAAGAAGCAGCGAGCTTGCTTTAGAAAAAACGGGGTTCTTTCTCATTCGGTCTTTTTCCTGACGGTGTGATGAACGTTACAGGAAATTTGCGATGAGTCTTTTCAGAACCAAAGACATCGACACCATGCTGACCGTGGCCCGCAATGATGGGCTGAAAAAGGTGCTCGGGCCCCTCGATCTGGTTCTGTTGGGCATCGGCGCCATCGTCGGCACCGGCATTTTCGTGCTCACCGGCACTGGCGCGCTGACTGCCGGGCCGGCGCTGATGTTGTCCTTCGCCGTCGCCGCGCTGGCCTGCTGTCTGGCCGCGCTGTGCTATGCCGAATTCGCCTCGACGATTCCGGTTTCCGGTTCCGTCTATACCTACTGTTACGCCACGATGGGCGAAATCGTCGCCTGGATGATCGGCTGGGACATGTTGCTGGAGTACGGGCTGGCGACTTCGGCGGTATCGGTCGGCTGGTCGGGTTATTTCCAGTCGCTGCTGGCCGGTTTCGGCTTTACCCTGCCGACGGCGCTTACTGCCGCGCCCGGCGCAAAGCCGGGGGTGGATACGGTGATGAACCTTCCAGCCATGTTGATCATGCTCACCATCACCGCTTTGGTGGCTTATGGCGTGCGCGAATCGGCGCGTTTCAACAACGTGATGGTCGCCATCAAGATCGGCGTCGTGCTGCTCTTCATCGCTGTCGGCGTCTGGCATGTGGAGCCGGCCAACTGGCAGCCGTTCGCCCCCTTCGGCGCATCCGGGGTGTTCAGCGCGGCGGCGCTGGTGTTTTTCGCCTTCATCGGTTTCGATGCCGTCACTTCGGCGGCGGAGGAAGTGAAGAATCCAGGCCGCGACCTGCCGATCGGCATCATCGGTTCGCTGGCGGTATGCGCGGTGCTGTACGTGGCAATGGCGGCGATCATGACGGGCATTGTGCCGTTCCAGCAATTCGCCGGAGTCGATCATCCGGTATCGCTCGCCTTGCAACTGGCCGGTCAGAACTGGGTGGCGGGTTTCGTCGATCTGGGCGCCATCGTCGGCATGACCACGGTGATCCTGGTGATGGCCTACGGCCAGACCCGCATCATCTTCGCGATGTCGCGCGACGGACTCTTGCCCAAGCGGCTATCGGTGGTACACCCCAAGTACGCGACCCCCTATTTCGCCACATGGGTTGTCGGTTTCGTCTTTTCCACCATTGCCGCCTTCGTGCCGCTCAACGTGCTGGCCGAATTGATCAATATCGGCACTCTGGCGGCTTTTACGTTGATTTCCGTTTCCGTGCTGGTGTTGCGCCGCACCCACCCGCACCTGCCGCGTGCTTTTCGTTGCCCCTTCGTTCCGGTGTTGCCGCTCTTGTCGGTGGCCTTTTGTTTGTTCCTGATGGCTCACTTGCAGACAACGACCTGGATCGCCTTCTCGGTCTGGATGGGGCTGGGGTTGGCTATCTATTTCCTGTATGCGCGGCGTCATGCGGTGTTGAATGATGGGTGAGCGGTGGTGGTGGCGTGGTTTCTGTGCCAAACCCCTTGCTGTACCGGAACATCATCAAAACGAGGATACCGCCGTAAATGATCTGCCGCATATTCGCCGCAATGGAACTGGGCATGCCGACAAAACGCAACGCCTCCGGCAAAAGCACCAAAAAAGCCGCCGCGAACACGCTTCCCCATAAATTCCGCATTCCGCCAAGAATAACGATGGAGAGAATCAAAATGGATTCATCCAGCGTGAAGCTGGTTGGATCAATGTAGCTGATGTAGTGCGCGTAGAGCGTCCCCGGCACCGCCGCGAACATCGCCCCGAGGGTGAAGGCCGTCAGCTTGGTCAGGTAGACATTCTTACCCAGCGACTTCGTAAAAATCTCATCCTCGCTCAACGCTCGTAGTGTGCGTCCGAATGAAGAATCGGTCAGTTTCTTGATCACAAAGAAAATCAGGGTAACAAGGATAAAGACAAGAAGCAGGAAGGCCGGTTTGCTTTCAACCGCCACCCCTAGCAATCGAATTCCAGGAATACCGGGGATACCCAACGGCCCGCGCGTCAAGTCCATCCAGTTGTTCATCAGGGAAAAGACAACCACCTGAATTCCTAGCGTACAAATGACGAAATAGTCGTCAACCGTCCGCAAGGCAATGGCAGCAACCACCAAGGCCAGTACTCCGCTCAACACCATGGCAACAGGCAAGGACACAAGAAACGGCATCTGACATTTCACCGCCAGCAGCGCCGCCGTATAAGCTCCCACGCCATAAAATCCTGCATGAGCCAGGGAAATCATTCCCCCGAATCCTGCGGAAAGCGACAGGCTCTGCGCCAACATGATGTAGATGCCAACCAGAATCAGAAGGTGTAGCAGGTACTCCACAGCCTACACCTCCACCTTCTTGAGACGTTTACCGCTGAAGCCAAGCGGACGAGCAATCAGGAACAGAATCAGAATCACATACGCCACGGCATCCATCCATTGGCTACCGATGTAGTAGGCCGCCAAGTGTTGCGCTGTCGCCAATAACAGCGCACCGCCGATCAACCCCCACGAGCTCCCCACGCCCCCGATAATCATTGCCACCACACCATACAGCAACCAACGGAATCCCATCGTCGGCGTCATGTCTGTATCGAACGCAATCAAGATGCCTGCTACGGCCGCTAACGCCGACCCGATTCCAAAAGCCCACAGAATCGTCCGATCCGAAGAAATCCCCATAATGTTGGCAAGTTCGGGATTGCTTGCCACGGCACGGATGTTTCGACCGATGCGGCTGTATTTCATAAACAGCGTGCATGCCACAAACAACGTCAGACAAACTACGATGGTGATAATTTGAATGGTGGTAATGTAGGCTCCTAAAAACTCGTGCCCAACTTTGATGTCCCAGAAGCGGATGCTTTTTGTACTATCACCCCAAATCATAGAAACAACGTTTTGCAGAACAATATAAATTCCCAACGAGGCAATCATTAGAACCATTGACGATGCCTCGCGCTTGCGTAACGGTTTGTATAATACGGCTCCGGTTAATAAACCAACGCCTGTGGCGCAAACAATCGCCAATGGCACTGCCGTCCATATTACTAAATCCACCTGCCGAAAAAACAGAAAGGAGAAATAGGCAGAAAAAGTTAAAATAATGGCATGGGCAATATGAAAAAAACGAGTAGAGCAATAAATGACATTAAAGCCGTATGCTATAATTAAAACCAATGAAAATGTGATTATTATGTTGGATATAATTTGCATTATTACTAAGCCCCTGTGTGAGGCCATTGACCATTAGGAACAACACTTATAGTCAAAATATTTGCAGAACTACTGATACAAGTATGCACTATTTCTGCAATAGCAAAGGGACTCATTTTTGGTATTTCGTCATAATCATAACCAAACTCTTTCCCTATTTTTTGAACAGTGTCAATGACTATATCGTTATCATACATCCCAGTATCTACAATTCCGGGCATAACTTCTGAAAAAAATATGTTTTTCTTAGCCAATTCAAGTGACAATGACCTAACAGCACTATGTAAACCACCTTTTGCGCTTGAATGCGAAAATCCATAAGGATATGAACGTAGTCCGCTCATTGAATTTACGACAATTACTTTAGAATTTTTTTGTCGTTTAAAAAAAGGAAGAAATCCTCTTACCATTAACAGTAAAGATTTTACCACAGAGGAAAATTCTTCAATCGGAAGATCAACTGGAATTTCTTCAATTGGAAGGTAAGGATTGTCATTTTTTAGTTTATAACTTCCTGCACTTAACCCAGCACAATGAACATAGGTATAAGTTCTATCAGGGGGTAATTCATTGAAAAATATTTTAGTTTTCTCCTCATCAAGAATGTTTACAGCAGAATACTCAATAACAACATTGGGACATAACGAACAAATATCATGTTTTATTTTTTTTAACCTTGATTCTGTTGTAGAAATCAAAATTAAATTAAATCCTTTTTCTGCCAAGTATTTGGCAATAGCACAGCCAATATTGATTTTTACATTTTCTGATTCGAAAATATTCTCGGAATGGTCAAAATCGTTGTTGACCCTATATCCCGTGCCAGCTACAACTATAAAATAATTATTCATGATTTTCAATAAAAGTATGTGGATATTGGTTATTGACAGTAAACCCTCTTTTTACATGATCAAACACTTTTTCAGCATTTTCGTAATTGGCGTACACATGCTCCCCTATTGCTTTGATATATGCCTGCGCATTCCCCAGTTCATGATCAGAAATTAATTCACTGGTTCGTAAACGCTCTTCGTATTTGTGTATTACAGAAATTTTTCCATTAAGTGGCGTTATCATTAAATCGATTTTGTTATTATTTTCATCCCTGTTGTAGCCTATATCTGCCAAAGTGTTTTGCGCAACTCGGCTTAGAGGATCACCAATCACGATATACAAATAACACCCAAATAGTTCATGACCGGCAATAAGCGTCTCAAGAATAGGTCTGTTTTTTTGAATTTCTTCGCTAGATAAAAAGAAAAATCTAACACATATCTTTTCTCTCTCTAAATATTCTTTTAAGTTAGGTTGACCTTCATCACCCAATCTTGACAATTCTTCAACTATTTTTTTCTTTCTGCTCGTAAATCCAATAAAAGTACCCGCTTCTCTACTGCTAGAAAATTCAACAGTTTTGTGCCCAATACGCGAATTAACCTGATGCTTTAATGATACTAAATAGTGTTTAACTAAGAAGAAGTTATATGTAGGGTTCAACCATTCGTGGGGAGCTTTCGCAGTAACAGAAATTGTTCCGTCTACTTTATGAAGCGTAGTGATAGGCGCTATATCTGGTTGAAATTCAAACGCGCTTCCTATGTGTTCGTTAATCACTGTCAGATAGTATTCCCATTTACGCAGTTGCTTTTCTCGCATCGCTTTGTCACTATTATCTACATCATGTATAATTTTGTCTATCGCATGGAAAAGATTCTCACGAATTTTATAGTTATCTGCTTTTTCTAGTTTTGCACGAATGCGCCAACTACTAACAATCATATGTGTACATAATGCCACCAAAATACCAACACCGGTTGTTAATAAAACCGAATCTTGATCTGTTAAAAAGCTTGAAAAACCACCTCCAACTATACCTAATATGATACCTAATATGGTCGCAAACCAATCAACAGAAAATATAAAATACTTATCTTTCACAGAAACCCCTCCTTGTTAAAAACTGACGAACCTACCGTTTTTTACCGTCTTGAGAATTACAGGCTTTATAACATCTCCGTTTTCATTAAATGATATATTACCTGTTACACCATTGAAATTCTGTACTTCAAAAAATCGTTTATTGATATTTTCAAGTTTGAAATTGTTCTTTTTAAGAACTTCCACTGCTATAGAAACATTGTCATAACCAAGAGCAGCGTAATATGAAGGCACGATGTCGAACTTCGCTCGATAATTTTCAATAAACTTTTTTCTGGTGTAATCTGTATCATCTAAATTAAAATCTCCATAAAAAGTATAGATAACCCCTTCTGAAAAAGTTGTCCCAATTTGTTCTAGAAACGCATTATCTTCAAAGACAGGTGTCGCATACAAATTGAAAGACAAACCATTTTCCCGTATTTGCCTGACAATTTGTGGGTATTCCGCTTGAGCAATAATAAAAATAGCGTCTAATTGTTGATCCCTAAATCTCGTTATTTGTGTTCTGAAATCAGTCGTATTGGCGGCAAATGCAACTGAATCAGTGATTACGCCACCAAGTTGTTTGAATTTTTTCTCAAAAGCATTTGCGACACCAACCCCATAATCATTTTGAATATACATTATTCCCACATTTTTCCAATGAAGAACACCAAAAGCCAGCCTCGCTTGTTCTGCCGCACCATATACATCGGATAATTCATTTCTAAAAATAAAATCTCCTGCGTTTGTAATGTCAGAAGAAGAGGCACTAGGAGAGAAAACAACAACCTTGTGTCTTTCTGCCAATGGCGCAATTGCCAAAGTTTCTCCGCTTGTCGCAGGACCAAGAATCAGTTTTATCCCCTGTGAGTTTAATTTTTGGAATGCACTAATCGCCTTATTATTTCCGCCCTGCGAATCTTCATAGATTATATTGATTTTCACATCTGATTGTTTGTTAAATTCATTTATAAATAACTCATAGGAATTCTTAATAGGAACACCTGCAAAAGCCGCCGAACCAGTCAACGGCAGTATAGCACTTATCTTAACCTCGTCCTTTTCATTTCGACATGAACACAAGACAAGCGGTAACACTACCATTGCCAGTAAAACGGTTTTAATTTTCTTTATTCTCATTTTTAATTTCTCCTAGTTCCAGTTTGATTTCGATAGCGTTAAAACCGTCCAACACTTGTTCTTTGTGTTCTACAATCACAAAAGATGCTTTGGGTTGTTGGCCTTTTATCAGTTCCGCTATTTTCATGGTAGCCGCTTCATCCGCCCCAGCAAAAGGTTCATCCAAAAGTAGCATCTTCGGACTGTGCACCAAAGCGTTGCCGAATGCAAGTAGCTGGCGTTCGCCGCCGCTGAGGTTGAAAGGAGTGCGGTTGCGGAGTTCAGCAAGCCGAGGGAGTTCGTTGAGGACGCGCTCCATGCGTTGCCTCGCCTCCACCTTGGGATAGATGGATGCCGAGGTGAGGAGGTTTTCTTCAACGGTAAAGTCATCAAACACGTTCTTCTTCTGTGGCATGTAGACAATGCCGCGCCGTATCATGGCTTCGGTTGGCAGAGCGGTGATGTCCTCTCCGTTGAAAGTGATGCGTCCTTCGGGCGTCCACGGCTTCAACAAGCCATAGATGGTCTTCAGCACCGTACTTTTGCCCGAACCGTTACCGCCCGTCAACAGGACAATCTCACGCTCGCCGACTTCAAACGACACATCCGTCAGCACTTGCTTCTTGCCGTACCCGGTGGTGATGTGTTCGACGGTCAGCATGCTTCCTTCTTCACTCAGTCTTTTTTCTGACGATGTGCTTGAACTTCAAGACAGCAAGGTTGAGCTCGATGCTTGTCTCGGTGTCCGTTGTTTTCATGTCCTCGCCCAAGATGTCCGTCATGATTTCGCCGCTTTTTTGCATGAGAGACTGTTGCTGGAATTTTTCCTTGGTTTCGGCAAGCTGAGCCACCGTGCGCGCGAGTTCACGGATTTTGGAAAAGGTCTCCACAATGGCGATGGTGGTCTGTGTCGCCCGCCTGCCTTTGAGGATGGTAGCCAGCATGTAAAGACCTTTTTCCGTGAAGGCTTTGGGAGGTTGATTCTTACCTCCCCAACTTGAAATCAAAATTTTTGATTTCAAGTTTTGCCATTCCGTTTTGTCCAATTGAACGATGTACCCTTCTGGAAACTTATCCGGGTTGTTCTTGATGGCCTGATTGACCTCGCGCGTTTCCACCGCATACAACGCGGCGACATCACTGTCGAGTAGCACGCTTTGACCACGGATGGTCAAGAGCCTGTCCTCAACCTGCGCCAATGAGACAGTTTCCATCTTCAACATGCCTCCTCTCGCAAATGTCCGCCTTCCATCCAGAATATCCGGTCGCTGGTCTCCTTGATGTAGTCGGGGTGGTGCTCGATCTGTAGGATGGTCTTGCCGCTGTCCCGGAGTTCGCGCACCAATGCCGTGACCTTTCTGAAATTATCCTTGTCAATCCCCGCCACGGGCTCATCAACCAAAAGCAGTTCGGCGTTGTTGGCGATACAGCACCCGAGCGTCAATAGCTTCTGCTGACCGTAGGAAAGCTCCCCCGCCAGCGTGTCCTTCTGGTGGAGCAACGCGACGCGCTCCAGTATCGCCTCTGCCTGACGGATTTGTTCGGGCGTTGTAAAGGCGAACATCTTCCGCTCTTGTGCCAGCAGGATATTCTCCAACGCCGTCATCTGAAGTGCCAGCCGCAAGTCCTGAAACGTGCGACCAATGCCTTGGCGATTGATCCGATGCGGAAGTTGCCCGGTGATATCCCTGTCCTTGAAACTCAGCTTGCCCGAAGAGGGTTTCAAAAATCCGGTAATGATGTTGAACAGCGTCGTCTTGCCCGAACCGTTGCCGCCTTTAAGGGTGTGGATACGCCCTTTTTCAAGGCACAAGTCAATCCCGCGAAGGACACGAACGTCGCCGAAAGACTTGTTGATGTTGCAAAGGCTTAACACGTTCTTATTAACCAAGCAATCAAACAGAACAGCGAAAATGGTATCACTCTGAATCTGCGAGCGTCAACCGGAATGAATGTAACCTGGGTAAATGTCAGCCATGGCGAGAGAGGAGGCCTTGGCGAATTCCTGCTGGCTCATGCCGGTTTTACGGCGCGCTTCCCTCAAGAGCATTTGCTCTGGCGTGGTGACGCGCGCAAATTCGCCTGCCTTGGCTTGAGCAAGCGCATCGCGGATGCCCGGTACCGAACGGCGGTAGCGTCGACGCCTTCAGAGCGCCAGCCCCGGCGGGGAATTTGAGAGAGGCGCTGGACTAAAAATATGATATTCACTTGCCCTGGCTGGCCGTCTTCCGACAGCTATTGTTATTTTCGCGGGCGTTCTACTTTGCTTTTCGCGGGCACTCTGTTTTACTTTTCGCGGACAAACTGTTATAAATAACGCGGAAATCCATGTAAAAGGATGCCGTTCATGGACAAAGAATACCCCCGCTGGCAGGCTGAAAGAGTTAAAAAAGCGTTGAAAATCAGACGCATCGTCACCGTGTCCGGAGCCAGACAGGCTGGAAAAACGACGCTTTCGGGTCAAATTTCGAGCGAGGATTGCACCTATCGGACGTTGGACGACCCCGGGCTTCTGGCGGCGGCGCTGGAAGACCCGAAAGGATTTGTGAAAAATCCGTCCGGAACAATGGTGATTGATGAAATTCAGAAGGCTCCCGCACTTCTTCCTGCAATCAAACAGGTTGTGGACAAGGATAACCGCCCGGGACAATACCTTCTGACCGGATCGGCCAACATACAGACATTGCCTGGCGTCTCGGAGAGTCTGGCGGGTCGGGTCAAAAACATCCGGTTGCGTCCGCTTACCGTTGGGGAAATTCTGGGCAGACGCCATTCTTTCCTTGAGCGCGCGTTTGCCGCCGATTTCCCGGCGAAAATTCCGGGGTACGACAAAGAAGCCATGATTGGTCTGGCTTTTCGCGGCGGCTACCCGGAAGCTGTTCGCATCGACGACGGACAGGATCGGAAGGAATGGCACAAAGACTATGTCAACAGCCTGATCGAACGGGATTTGAAGGACATCGCCAACATCAGGAGACAAGCCTCGTTGCGCGAGCTAGTGGGAGTCCTGGCATCATGGTCGGCGA
>Ga0209737_10004242_pt1 | contig 10086 bp, 4 predicted proteins | sample TergutCu122P3_FD_187284 | JGI IMG/M metagenome (GOLD analysis project Ga0209737, IMG submission 187284) | Cubitermes ugandensis P3 segment gut microbial communities from Kakamega Forest, Kenya - Cu122 P3 (SPAdes) (version 2) | ecosystem: Host-associated > Arthropoda: Insects > Digestive system >...
CCGACCATATTCCGTCTCGTACGGATTGGTTGCCTGAATGATCTTATTCAATATCCCCAGCGCACGTGCCACACTCAATACCGCCTGGATGCTGACTCCCCCATCACCCTTCTCAATACGTTGCAAGGTCGAGCGTGCTATGCCTGCGCGACTTGCCACCTGCTCCAGAGTCAAATCGAGCAATTTGCGCCATGTGCGCAACTGTTCCCCAAGCTCCTGATTTGCCGCAATTACTCTCTCCGACATCTGTTTTGCCATACTCTATCCCTTTCCCAATGCCCCTTATATCGGTAATTATACCACCTATTTACCGATATATGACACTTTTTGTGCGTGTAACACCTATTGCTTCCGAGCTTCGTATGTTTCATGTATGTGCCTATTGATAATAAGAGGATCACTGAAATACGCGGTGTATAATTGGAGTGCCTGAGCCATTATGAACCTTAGGGATGAGATATCGATATGTTGAGACTTGCACGATACCTGAAGCCATACTGGATTCCTATTCTTTTGGTTTTCCTGTTTGTCGGCATACAGGTCACCTGCACCCTCCGTCTTCCCAAAGAGATGTCCGATATCGTCAATGTCGGCATTATGCAAAGAGGCATTACCGGCAATGCGCAAAGAGATCCCGCGGTTGCGCGGCAAGTGGCAGAAGCAATCAAAACCGCAGGCACTTCGATCACAAGTGAGCAAAGGGTGTATTTCGTTGAAAAGGGTGCTGTCATGCTCGGCATCACCTTGATTGCCGGAATCGCGGCCGTCCTTGCAGGATTCTTCGCTTCACGTATCTCGGCAGGGGTTGCGCGTGACCTCAGGCATGACGTCTTTTCCAAAGTCGAGCATTTCTCGCTTGCCGAATTCGATAGATTCTCGACCGCATCGCTTATCATCAGATCGACAAACGATATCCAGCAAGTCCAGCAGATGACATTTTTTCTTTTACGACTTGCAACTATGGCGCCCCTCACCGCATTAGGCGCTTTGTATATGTCGCTCCATACCGATGTATCCCTCACATGGATTCTCGGGGTCACCCTCCCCCTCCTTCTCATCGTCATCGGTATCCTGATCTATTACGGAATGCCGATCTTTCGTTCCATTCAGGCAAAAACCGATCATCTCAATCTTGTTGCACGCGAAGGGCTTACTGGCGTGCGGGTCATCCGTGCATTTGACCGCGAACCAACCCAGCAAGCCCGTTTCACTGAAGCCAATGATGATTTGACCGAGACCACGATCAAGGTGAATCGCATGATGGTGACAATGATGCCCATCATGCAGCTTCTCATGCAATTCACAACAATTGCAATCATCTGGTTCGGGAGTCACTTAATAGACAATGGGGCTATGCAACTAGGCGACATGATGGCATTTCTGCAATACGCCATGCAGATACTTTTCTCCATACTTATGCTGAGTATGATCTTTGTTATGTATCCTCGTGCCAGCGTCTCCGCTGAACGGATCAACGAGGTGCTTGAAGCGGAGTCTGTCATCGGGGATCCGCAAAACCCGATTGTCCCACGAAAAGACAGTCCAAGTGTTGAGTTCAGAAATGTTGAGTTTTCATTCGAAGGCAGTGAGGAGCCTGCTATCTGTGAGATCACGCTCACCGCTTCGAAGAACACGATGACGGCGATCATCGGTTCGACCGGCTCAGGAAAATCAACGGTTCTCAATCTGATCGAGCGTCTCTATGATGTGACCGAAGGCGAAGTATTGGTAAATGACATCGATGTTCGCGAGATGACCCAAAATCATCTGCGCGACCTTATCGGGTATGTGCCTCAAAAAGCGGTTCTCTTTGATGGAACCATCGCAGAAAATATTCGCTTTGGAAAGTCAGATGCAACCGATGAGGATGTCTGGAAGGCGCTTGAGATTGCGCAGGCAAGTGAGTTCGTCTCGACCCTACCTGAAGGAATAGACAGTTTCGTTGCTCAGGGAGGCACCAACTTCAGCGGTGGTCAAAAGCAGCGCCTCGCAATCGCACGCGCCCTCATCAAGCAGCCAAAGATATATCTGCTCGACGATGCCTTAAGCGCACTCGATCTCAAGACCGATGCTGCGCTTCGCGAAGCCATTGCTCCTGAATTGGAGGGATCGGTCGCCATTATCGTCGCGCAACGAATAAGCACGATTATCAATGCAGACCAAATCCTTGTTATGGATGATGGGCGCATCGTCGGTCGCGGCACCCACAAGGAGCTTTTGAGGTCTTGTCAAGTCTATCGTGAGATCGCAGAATCTCAGTTGACTGAGGAGGAACTAATTGAAGGCGGACTTCTTGCAGAGGAGGTGCAGGCTCATGGCTGAGGCAAAACGTGACCGGAGAGAAAGTGGACCCAGTTTTGGCGGTCCCATGAGTAGCGTGCCTATCAAGAAGGCCAACGATTTCTGGGGTACAAGCCGAAAGCTTTTTTCGCTTCTAGGTCCTGATCGACTGAAAATCGCAATCGCGTCCCTCTTCTCCATTGCATCGGTTGCATGCATAGTCGCCGGACCCAAAGTCATGGCACTTGCAACGAACAAGCTTGCCGAAGGTATCACCCGCAAGATGGCGGCTCAGGCGGCAGGGCTAAGCAATTTGCCTGATATCGACTTTGCCTATATCGGAAGAATCTCGCTTATCTTGATCGCCATCTATTGCGCGGGAGCACTTCTTGGTTACATACAACAGCTACTCACGGTATCGATCACCCAAGACCTTGTCAGAACACTGCGCAGACAGATATCTGAGAAATTGGATCGCCTCCCTCTCTCCTTCTTCGATACGCAGACCCATGGGGAGATACTTTCAAAGATCACCATCGATGCAGATCTGATCAGCACCAACCTTCAGCAGGCAATGAGCCAGACGATGACCTCTCTGTTCACGCTCGCAGGAATCATCATCATGATGTTTACCATCAGCTGGAAACTCGCGCTTGTCTCGCTTATCGCAGTTCCCGCATCGATTCTTGTTACCGCAATCATTGCGCCACGCTCGCAAAAATTCTTTGGAGAGCAGCAGGCGCAACTGGGTGAGCTTAACGGGCAAATCGAAGAGAACTACGCGGGACATATCATCATCAAGGCTTTCAATCGTGAAGAAGCCAGTATCGAGCGGTTCGGCAACACCAATAATGTGCTTTATGGAAGCGCGTGGAAAGCGCAATTCATGTCGAGCATCATCATGCCGCTCATCTATTTCATCAGCAATATCCAATATGTCGTTATCGTCGTATATGCTGCCGTACTTGCCGCATCGGGACAACTGCGAGCTGGTGACATTCTCGCATTCATTCAATATATCCAGCAGTTCGGACAACCGATACAGCAGGTCGCGCAGATTGCAAATGTGATTCAGGGAACCGTTGCGGCAGCAGAACGGGTGTTCAGCTTGCTTGAGGAGCCCGAGGAGGCTCCCGATAGCGCTCAACCGGCACAGATCACTCATCCCACAGGTGATGTCAGTTTCATCGATGTCGATTTCGACTACTCTCCAGACAAACCGCTTATCCACAATCTCTCACTTGAAGCAAAGGCGGGTCAAACTATCGCCATCGTCGGTCCCACGGGTGCAGGCAAAACAACTATTGTCAATCTCTTGATGCGTTTCTACGATATCAATTCAGGGAAGATTCTTGTCGATGGAGTCGATACGCATGATATGACCCGCCACGATGTGCGTAAGATATTTGGCATGGTACTTCAAGATACGTGGCTTTTCAATGGGACGATTGCCGAGAACATCGCATACGGTCGCGAAGGTGCGACTCGCGAAGAAGTGGAAGCCGCAGCTAAAGCAGCGTTAGCAGACCATTTTATTCGCACCCTTCCCAATGGATACGATACGGTGCTTTCAGAGGATGCGAGTAACATCAGCGTCGGTCAACGACAGCTCCTAACGATTGCGCGTGCGATTCTCGCTGATGCCCCCATCATGATTCTGGATGAGGCCACCTCAAGCGTCGACACGCGTACCGAACGACTCATTCAGAAAGCCATGAACCGTTTGACCGAAGGTCGCACTAGTTTTGTAATTGCGCATCGCCTCAGCACCATCCGAGATGCCGATCTTATCCTCGTTATGGATAAAGGTCGTGTCATTGAGAGTGGTACGCACGATGAGCTGCTTGCAGAAGATGGGTTTTATGCCGAGCTGTATAACTCGCAGTTCAGCCAAGAAGCTGAGGTGGCTTAGGCTCGAGCACGAAACCGATTGATCGTCATGTGATCATCACGCATAGTAAAAAACGAGACCCCGTTTCCAGGGCCCCGCTCTCCTTACTCTTGAGGACTTATGTTACAGCCCCTTTATTAATTGTTTTTTGCTTTATATCCTATTGCTCGAATTTCTTGCGATACACAGCGGCACTCATGACAGCACATCCCAGAAGTGCAGCCAGAGCAATTGGCCACAGAGTCGTGCTGTCTCCAGTCGATGGGATTGTCGGAGTGACCGGAGGTACTTCATCCGAAGGAATGAATATCGCGATATAATCTGCATCGGACCAAACGCCGTCCGCATTCGCAGGCGGGATGAGATGGGTCTCGGTAGAGATTATCGCATCCATAGGATCCTCAAGGGACTCAAGCCAATCAAGCCATGCGTCCAGCTCGTCTTCCGATGCAAAGGTAGTGCCGATCCATCCGATGAATGTGAAACCAGCATCTGCGATTGCGGTTGAACCGCCAGGAGTTCCTGTCGCAGGTATGGTCTCTTCTTTAACTGTTACACTACCGCCTTCGGTGGCACCGTAGAATATCTCGATCATATCGGTTACAGGTATAACAGCCCAATGCGCGAATAGTTCCATATCCTCATCTACAGGACTACCGAAGTTCCACTGGGTTCCACCTTCTGCTGCAGTCCACCAACCAGCAAAGACCATTCCTGCAGGTGCCGCTGGTGTATCTGGCGCAGAGATCGCCTGACCTTGAAGTACAGTCTCGGTAAAGGGCTGATCTATCCCGTTTTGTGGATCGAACGTCACATCGAGGGTGACGGTACGTGTCCACAAGAAGATGTTGCTGTCGCCATTTGCGAGAGCTCCAACAAGATTGGTGGCCCGTGAGGCAAACGCAATCATGCTTCCATCTGCCGACATCGAGGGATCGTGGGAATTGCTATCTCCACCGAGACCGGATGCCGCCGTGACAAGTGTGGTCGACCCATTGGAGGTATCGTACAAAAAGATGTTGTGGTTGCCATTTGCAGAAGTCCCGGAAAGATTGGTGGCATGTGATCCAAACGTAATCATGCTGCCATCTGCCGATATCGAGGGTCCGGAGGAATTGTTGTTACCACCACTACCGGATCCTACTGTGACAAGCGTGGTCGACCCGTCGGAAGCATCATATAGGAAGATGTTACCATTGCCATTTGCGGGAGCTCCAACAAGATTGGTGGCATATGAGCCAAACGTAATCATACTGCCATCTGCCGATATCGAAGGAGTAAAGGAGCCGTTGTTGCCACCATTGCCAGATCCTACCGTGACAAGCATGGTCGAGCCATCGGAGGTATCGTACAAGAAGATGTTATTGTCGCCGCCTGTGGGAGTCCCGGCAAGATTGGTGGCACCTGAGCTAAATGCTATCACGCTTCCATCTGCCGATATCGAGGGTTCGTAGGAATTGTCGTTACCACCACTACCGGATCCTACTGTGACAAGCGTGGTCGAGCCATCGAAGGTATCGTACAAAAAGATGTTGCTGTCGCCATTTGCAGGAACTCCGGCAAGGTCGGTGGCCCGTGAGGCAAACGCAATCATGCTTCCGTCTGCCGATATCGAGGGTTCGTAGGAATTGCTATCTCCACCGAGACCGGATCCTGCCGTGACAAGTGTGGTCGACCCATTGGAGGTATCGTACACGAAGATGTTGTGGTTGCCGTTTGCAGGAGCCCCGGCAAGGTCGGTGGCCCGTGAGGCAAACGCAATCATGCTTCCGTCTGCCGATATCGAGGGTCCGGAGGAATTGTTGTTACCACCATTGCCGGATCCTACTGTGACAAGCGTGGTCGTATCAGCTATCGTTTTTGCTCCTGCCATAAAAGGCAGTACAGTCAACGCTAGAACCAGCATCAAAATCAACGCGATAGCACTCCGGGTTTTATTCATCATTATCATCGAGATATTCCTTCCATTAAAGATTTTCTGCAATAAACCAAGACATATACAGCATAAGCGAAACCTAAAAAACCAAATATCATCGCTAGTATAAAAATTCAAGCTTGCATGCAAAGCAGCTGCATGCAACTAGGCAAAATACATCAATTCTCGAGCGCGTACCATGCCGAAAACACGTCTTGTGCGCCCCCACGTGCACCCACAAGATTGAGCGTGGCAGCGATGGAATTGTGTTTCGCATCGACCCATTTGTAGTTGAACGCATGCGCCTTGCCGGTCTCGGTATTGAACTCCCAGCGATTGGGAACGCCCGCCCCGCCCGCCATGTCATTTATATCCTGAACTGTAATACCACTTTCAAGAGCGGCTTTGAACTGCTCTTCGGTTACTCCAGAAAGATCAAGATCCGGATTCATATACCCTTCATCAGGAAGCTCGATCTTCAAGGTCGTGATGGGATTAGTGGTATCGTATGCAGCGGTGATTCTGACATTGGGGTCATCGCTGTAGACCCACTCCCAGATATCGCTCCCTATTCCACCCTCATCGGTCAAAATACCCGTAATTCCTGTAATCTTATCAATATTTTCCACCGTTGGATCATCTGTGAGTTGCAGAAAATCTGCCTTGATTTTCTCATATGATATTTCGCGCTTCAAGTCGCTGCTTTTGTCGTTGTCTTTTAAGTCCATACTGACCTGCGAGTCTTCGGTCTTGGTGGCAGTCTCATTACTGCTGGTGTCACAACCAACGCAAAATAATGCTACGACCAAGAGTGCGATAGCCAATATCAATACCTTCGATTTGCTCATTTGATCCACGCCTTTCTGTTTTTTCTTGTCCGGTAATCTTGTCGGATTAATAACCCTTAATAGTAATGATGCGTTTTTCCCTCTTCATCTTACGGTCATTCTCAAAATAGTTGAAATTGCCTTCTGGTCTCAGGCAAAAGAAAGCGCCCGGACGAACGATTGCCCAGGCGCTTCATCTTCTAGCCTACTGTATATGTAGCATCCCTTTGTGCCTCCGTGCCACAAGAACTCCTGCACCCAAGACAAATAGTGCGACACTCATCCAGATATTGCTGTTGCTACTGTCACCAGTCGCTGGATTGCCACCATTGACTACTGTCACCGTAGATTTTGACTCCTTCTCATGATCGCCGCCGCCATACTCGTAATCAAGTACCGCTCTGTTCACGAGAGTTTGACCCGATGCATCCATAGTAGCCCTGAAGGTATAGACAATCTGGTCGCCCACGCCGAATCCTGCAGGCACCTCATTGAAGTAGACTGAAATTGCCGTATAGTACTCGCCAGTCTGAAGAGTCGGTGCCTTGAATGAGTATTCAGTATGAGCGGATATGCCACTCGCATACACAACCGAGGACTGCTTGTTCGTATTATAAAGAATGCTATAGGACAGACCCTCGCCTTTCGTAAATGCCGGAATAGTCATCGACACGAGACTCAATCCCTTCGGAGGGTAATCCGTTATGCGATATTTTTGGGCAGGTCCGTTGTGCGTATTTCCAAACCCACTGATCCCGAAGCTGACTAGGTCCCCGACCTTTGCTGTCTGATTCTGAGGAAGCTTCAGGAACTCGTCGCTTGGAGGTGTCGGTACCTTCGAATACAAATAGGTAACCGTATATGCCTGCTCTACCGAGTCAATGAGAGTCCCGAGTGGCAATTGGTCCTTGATGACTGGTCCGCCATCGATTTGATAACCGACGTAATGCCATTCTCGAGCGGACAGGTCCTTAGGATTACCGGCATAGGCAGAGCCTCTTTCAATGGTAAGGCTGTTATCGGGAGATAGAATATTGCCCGTGCTCCTGTACTCGCGGAACCGCTCGGTGATCGTCAGTGGTGCCAAAGGCTCCCCTTGATAGTAGAGATAGGCGATCATGATACCCGAGGCATTGATCTCTGCGATGGCGGGAGGATCGATACCGTCTACCAAAGTGTGGTAATCGGCTTGAGCTACTCCGGTAAAGTCAGGGGCCTGCTTGTCCATCACCCATCCGATATAGTGCCACTCATAGCCCAAAGCATTAAGCGTGGGTCTGGGAGCACTGCCCGTAAAGGACTCCCCTGACCAGATGTCTGTCAATACATCTGCCTTAAGTGTGGTCGCATCCCTGTCATGGGTACGGTCATTGGCCTGAAACATCTCGATGACCTCGTATTGCGTTGAGAAGTACAAGATGAGATCGGTAGTATCGGTGATACCGGTAAGGACAGGTGGTGCTCCCTCGTATACGGTGATACCTCCATCATCAGACCATCCGCGATAGGTCGGATACTCATGACCGGAAATCGATCTCGCGCCATTGTTGACGGTACCTGATACGCTCGGTTGGCCCATAGGATCGAACGTGTAGGGCGAGCTTCCTGAAAGTACGAAGGTCTCTTTGTTCACCTTATTGGCATCAAAGAGCAACTGGGAGTTTTGACGCTTGATGGTATCTGTGCCGTACTCGCGATATTGCACCGTCACCACCGGATCCTGTGTGAAGTATAAAATGATGTGTTTATCGGTCGTCATCTGTGCTACCGGATATGTCGGCATCGGTGGATTGCCGGTAAGAACCGTTGCTCCCCCATCGAGCGAATAGGCATTCGCATAGCTCCATGCATCGAACGGATCCATGTGGGATACCGGCAAGTTGTAGTTTTGCATACCCGGAACAGTCGTGCTGACACGGCTCTTGATGTTTGCGCCGGTCCTATCCGCATTATCCTTGTAATCGATGGTGAGCCTCACATCTTTAGCGAAGAAGAGGATGATGGTCTCATCTTGGGTGATGCTGTCCCAACACCAGCCATCCCCCACCCAGATATCCTCATCGGCATCGTATTGCATACCCATAGGTGGATGTCCCGAAACAGGTGAGGCATCAACCCCGATACGCTGGTATCCGACCAATCGCCACATATCGCCTGCAGCATCCATGATCGGACGAAGCCTGAACGGATAGGGGGAATACCCATCTCCTATCGCGTCATCGAATGCGGGACCGAATCCTCGAAGCGTATCGTCTGCAAGGCTATCACCTGTGCCCCATGACTGATATTTCTCAGTGACAGAGACACCGGTCGCGTGATAGGTCTCGCCCGTATCGGTATACCCACCAGTTTCGGGATTATCCGCCTCTGTCGGATCGTAAAACGTCGCCTGATTGATGAAGATAGGATCGCTTGCAGCATCGACCGAGACCTTGAACGTGAACCGTGTGGTGCCTGCCGGCAGTGCGCCGAATGCGAACGTGATTTGGTCTCGCCCACCGACCGTATCAGTCACCACCTCAAAGAGATTGACATCAACTGAGCTGCCCGCTTCATCGGTAATCGTATAAACCGGATCGGTTCCGCTCATGACCAATGAGAGACCGTTGGGTATCAAGTCGGCTATCGTGAAGAAATCCTGATGAGTAAGCAGCACTTTAACCGGCAGCGATCGATTCGTCGTCGTGCCATCACCGAGCTGACCGCTCCAGTTGGACCCCCATGCATAAAGGTTTCCCGCATCGGTGAGTACGAGGCTATGACGACCACCCGCGGCTATCTGGGTAATCGTCTCGTCTGCACCGATGGCATCGTCTGATACTTTGACCGGCATCCATCGATCCGTCGTCGTGTTATCACCGAGTTGTCCATCCCAGTTGGCTCCCCACGCATAGAGGTTTCCAGCATCGGTGAGCGCGAGACTGTGGAATTGGCCCACAGCGATCCAGGCAATCGTCTCACCGGTACTGATCGCACCATCCAGTACTTTGACTGGCATCCATCGATCCGTCGTCGTGTTATCGCCGAGCTGGCCGTTCCAGTTGGCTCCCCAGGCATAGAGGTTTCCGGCATCGGTGAGCGCGAGATTGTGGTTGACACCTGCAGTGATCCGGGTGACCGTCTCACCAACACCGATGGCACCGTCTGATACTTTGACCGGCATCCATCGATTC
>Ga0209737_10004243_pt1 | contig 10085 bp, 8 predicted proteins | sample TergutCu122P3_FD_187284 | JGI IMG/M metagenome (GOLD analysis project Ga0209737, IMG submission 187284) | Cubitermes ugandensis P3 segment gut microbial communities from Kakamega Forest, Kenya - Cu122 P3 (SPAdes) (version 2) | ecosystem: Host-associated > Arthropoda: Insects > Digestive system >...
GCTCTCTGTCGGATATTTTTTTCATCCCCGGAATCATGGAAAAAATATCCGACAGAGAGCCCAGTTTGGAAATCTGTTTTAACTGATCCTTAAAATCTTCCAGGCTGAATTCATTTTTCCGTATCTTTTTCTCCAGATCCTGGGCATATTTTTCATCCACCGCCAGTTGAGCTTTTTCCACCAGGGTCAAAACATCGCCCATACCGAGAATTCTGGAAGCCATACGATCGGGATGAAATAAATCAAAAGCGTCTACCTTCTCCCCCAAACCTATGAACTTGACAGGCTTTCCCATGACGGCTTTAAGGGACAAGGCGGCGCCGCCGCGGGCGTCTCCGTCCATTTTCGTCATGATGATTCCGTCAATGCCGATGGCCGCATCAAATTTTTCCGCAACATTGACCGCTTCCTGGCCTGTCATGGCATCGGCAACGAAGAGAATCTCCGAGGGCTGAATCAGCGCCTTAATTTTTTGCAGCTCTTCCATCATGACCACATCTATTTGTAAGCGCCCGGCGGTATCAACAATCATTACTTCAAAGCCATTACGCTTGGCGTCGTCTATGGCCTGGCGGCAGATCTCCAGCGGATCGCGCTGTTCCGCTACATCAAAAAAACCAAGGTCGTTCTGATTTGCCAGAAGTTTGAGCTGCTTAATGGCGGCGGGACGATAAACGTCAACGGAAACGAGGTAGACGCGTTTGCCCTGCTTTTTGAGATAACGCCCCAACTTCACCGCCGTTGTGGTCTTGCCGCTCCCTTGAAGCCCAACCAGCATAACAGGCGCGGGAAAACGGCTGCCGAAGCGTATCTGGCTGCTTCCACCGCCCATCAATTCTACGAGCCGGTCGTGAACTATTTTTACTACCTGCTGCCCGGGAGTAATACTCGTTAAGACCTCCTGACCGACGGCGCGAACGCGGACATCCTCGACAAAATCCTTGACGACTTTGAAATTCACATCCGCCTCTAAAAGGGCCATGCGAATATCCCGCAAGGCTTCTTTCACGTTGTCTTCGTTCAGAGTGCCTTTGCCCTTCAGTTTTCTAAAGATAGGCTCTAATTTTTCCGTTAAACTGTCAAACATGCTCTTTACCTCTGAACGCGAACCACAGACTGGTTCCCTTTAAGGACATTATCAACTTTCTGCGCGGCCTCCGCTGCTTCGTTCCTGCTTTTGAAGGACGGAATTGTAACGCGGTACCATATCCCTTTTTCATGCAGATCAACCACGGTGATCTGCCCCTTGAATCCGACTCCGGCAATTTTTACAACGACCTCTTCGGCAATCTTCCTGTCTTTGCACGATGTTACCTGTACCAGATACTTTTCCGTTTGTTTTTCTTTATCGCTCTTTGCCGCCTCTCCGGTCTTTTTTTCCGGTGGTTTTGTTTGAGGCGCCGGGCTTGGTTTTGCCTGAGGCGCCGGGATACTCTGCTTCGCCTGTGGTGGCGCCGGACTTGGCTTTGCCTGAGGCGCCGGGGCGCTCTGCTTCGCCTGTGATGGGGTACTCTCTTTCGCCTGTGACGGCGCCGGACTTGGTTTCGCCTGAGGCGTCGGGGCGCTCACTTGGGAAGCGGCGTCTTTTTCCGGTTTTTGCCGGTCATGCTGAACGTGGCGCACAACAACCTCAGGAATCTTTTCCGCCCCCTGATTTTTCTGCTTTTCAGCGTGCCTGTCCGCAACCGCTAAAACCGTTTTGTCATTTTCCAGCAAACCGCACCACTGCAAAAATTGCACCGGCAACTGGCGGGAAATCTTTTCCGGATAAACGTCCAGATTGTTCCCCACGACAACGCCAAATAAAAAGAACACAAACAGAAGACCCGACATCCCGCTTACAAGCGTGATTATTCCTGATTTCCGTAATCGCACTTCAAAGGGACGTTTGTTTTCAGGGGCCATGGTTACCTTGCTTCAGTTCACATCTTTTCCGGGGCGGAAACGCCAAGCAAACGGAGAACATTCGCCAAAACCACCTGTACCGCCCTGATTAAGAATAATCGCGCTTCCGTTTGTCCCTGATCTTCCGTGACCACCTTATTCCTGTTGTAATAGCCATGGAACCGTCCCGCAAGATCATTCGCGTAGAACGTCAAACGATGGGGCTCCAGCGCCGCCGCCGCATCTTCCACAAATTCAGGGAAAGAAGATACTGCTTTAATCAAATCAATCTCATCCGGCGTAACCAGATACGCGGCGTTTACCTCCTCGTAACCGGGAAGGCGATGCCCTCGCTCAGCGGCGAGACGCAAAATACTGCAAATTCTGGCATGGGCATACTGTACATAATAAACGGGATTCTCATTTGACTGTTTCTTGGCCAGTTCAAGATCAAAATCAAGATGACTGTCGGAGCGCCTCATTAAAAAATTGTACCTTGCCGCATCCGTTCCCACTTCATCAATGACTTGACGTAACGTATCAAACCGGCCTGCCCGCGTGGACATGGCCACAGGCTGCCCATCACGCAAAAGATTGACCAGTTGTACAAGAACGATCTTTACCGTATCCTTACCGAACCCCATGGCCTGAACACAAGCCTGTATGCGGGGAATATAGCCATGGTGATCGGCGCCCCAGATGTCAATAACAGTTTTATAACCTCTTGCAAACTTATTTCTGTGATAGGCAATATCGGCGGCAAAGTATGTCGGCTCGCCGTTTTGGCGAATGACAACACGATCCTTTTCATCGCCAAAAATGGTCGTCTTAAACCATTTTGTGTCTTCTTCCTGATAGACAAATCCCTTCTCTTCCATTTCCTGAAGAAGGGACATGACGCCATTATTTTCATGGAGAGTCTGCTCGCTGAAATAGCAATCAAAGGTAACGCCGAACACGCGAAGGTCTTTCTTAATTCCCTCTAAAATTATCCGGCTTGCATAGCGCGTCAACTCCGGCACGAGTTCCGATTCACTCTTTTGGGCGGCGGCTCCTTCCTCCTGCAAAAAATCACGCGCCAAATCGCTGATATATGCCCCCTGGTAACAATCTTCGGGGAATTCCATACTTTTGCCGGAAAGTTCCTGGAGGCGAAAATAAACAGAACGCCCCAGATTATTCATCTGATTGCCGGCGTCATTAATATAATACTCTCTGGAAACCTCATAGCCACAGGCGGTAAGGAGGCGCGCTATTACATCGCCAACCACCGCCCCGCGGGCATGGCCGATATGAAGAGGGCCCGTGGGATTCGCGCTGACAAATTCAACCTGGATTTTTTCCCCTTTTCCCACGTTGTTCGTTCCATAATTTATTCCCAGGAAATCAATATTTTCCAGAAGGCGGGGCCAGACGCTTTCGTCAATAAAAAAATTAATGAAGCCCGGCCCGGCTATTTCCACCCGCTTAACAATGCCGGTGCCGTCAAAGTGATCACAAATTGCCTCGGCAATCTTGCGGGGCGGCATTTTTAATTTTGACGCGAGAACCATGGCGGCGTTAGTGGCATAATCTCCATGGCTTTTTTCTTTTGTTGCTTCCACTTCAACGAAGGAGAGGTTTTCCCGTGATAAATCGCCAAAGGAACATTTTTTCAGGGACTCAGCAACTAACTGAGCGATTTTTTTACGTAATGAACCAATCACACCTTATCCTTTCCATAAAAAATGGCAAGCAACGTTCCGACATCACTTGCCATATATCCTACCCTGGATTTTCTCCCTCACAGGTCATCCCTGATAACGCAACAAAATATTTGCCTTAAAAGCAGCGTTACTGCTGGCCTCGATATGCCCGTTCAACCTCGTCAATGTCATGATCTTTAATCGCCACATCCCGGGAATAATCGGGGCAATGAACGTTTCCCATGGCATCTGTCGCAATGCCGTATTTTTTCTGGCATGTTCCCCGCCACGCACAAATGGAACAATATCGCTTATCTGATCCCATAACATCCTCATCTCATTTGATTATAAAGGCACAACTAAAGACAGATTTACAATCAGGCTGTTGCTAAAGTCAAGTTTTTTCCCGCTTGCGCCGGTGCTTCTATCACTGCGCTCCCAGGCGTTCAATGGCGCTGCGAAATTTGGAAAGCATTACAGTCCGTTCCTCAGCGGATACATAGGTAACGGCGGTAAAATACTGATGACCCGCCACCTCCATGCCGCAGAATTGGAAAATACCCACATCAATCAGGTTTTGCACGCTTTGAAAAATACCGCCCCGGTTGTTGCTCTCTTCATCGGCGCCTGTCGTATTGATGAGATATACTTTCTTTCCCGGCAAAAGACCGCGCGTTCCCCCTTCATCTGCCGTATAGGCAAATCCAAAGGAAAAGACCCGGTCAATGTATCCTTTCATGATCGCCGGCATACCGGACCACCAGATGGGAAAAACAAAGAAAAGGGCATCGGCCCAGCGAATAAGCTCCTGCTCTTCCTGAATATCATGAGGAGGGGCATTACGCTCCAAAGCCTCCATATCCTGCCCCGTCAGCACCGGATTGAAGGAAAGGGCGTACAAATCACGAACCTTAACGTGGTGAGACTTGCCTAACGTTTCCGTCAAAACCTCAAGGACGGCATGGTTAAAGCTCTCCGGATTAAAGTGGCTGTAAATGACAAGATAATTCATAAGTCATGCTCCTTTCCTTAATTGCGGCGGGAAAATAATTTCTTGCCGTGCGTCTTATTTCCAGGCGTCAATTCATCTTCTGGGCGGCAGAGCCACGCATGGAACGGCTCTGCATGGCTTTATCCAAAATTTCCTCCAGAAGGCTTCCCCTCTCAATGGGATAGAAATTGTTCGACATATGGTAGAGAATATGCCCGTCTTTGTCGTAGCCGGCAAATTCCGGATGGGTAAACATTCGCTGCTTGAATTCCATGACAAAAATATTAATTTCATAGGCAAGAACTTCGGCTAAACGAGTCTTTTCCAGGGGAGAAATCTCCATGTAACTCAAACGCTCTTGCCGGCCCATATCGGTAAAAACGGTTTTCAGGGAAACACTCACCCGATTTTCATCAAGAACCGCAAAATTCTGATCGTAAAAATATGTACCAAAAGCGTCGTCCCTTGCCTGCATCCAATCATATTCCCCTAAGCCCTTCATCTATTTTCTCCTTTATTCGGTTTTGTTTACGACTAAACGATGTGTCATTCTGAGCGAAGCGAAGAATCTTATGATGAAGCTATGGGCTTGCGCAAGATTCTTCGCTGGCGCTCAGAATGACACAGAGTTACACCCGACCTACCTATTATATCCTGAGAACAGTGTCAAGATTTATGGGGTTTGGAGCGCCAGCAAAGCAATCACTTCAATGTGAGCTGTCTGGGGAAACATATCCATGGGCTGTAAAACTTCCAAACGGAATACTTTATCGCATAACAGGCGAACATCTCGTGCCTGAGTTGCCGGGTTGCAGGAAATATAGACAAGCTTCTTCGGCGCAAGGCGGATGATCCGGTCAATGAGATTACTTTTGCAACCAACGCGCGGCGGGTCTATAAGCAAAACATCAGGGTGGATGCCGTCATTTATCAGCTTTTCCAGCCCTGCCGTCATATCTTCCTGCCGTAACACAACATTGTCACAGCGGTGGCGTTCCATATTTTTCCGGGCGGCGCGAATTGCCAGGCGATCTCCTTCAATTCCATATACAACACGGGCAGACGGCGCTAAAAAAAGAGCAAAAAGACCGGAACCGCAAAAACCATCAATAACAATTTCATCGCCTTGGAGAGCGGCAAATTCTTTCACCTTGTCAATCATTTCCGGAAGAAGGAATTGGTTCGCCTGGAAAAAGCCATTTCGCGGCGTTAATAACTCTTTTTGGCAAACCGTTTGCGAAACGAATGTTTCATCGCCGTCTTTAAAGGCCCCATTCCCTTCTTCCGCCCAGAAAACAATGCGATCATGGGACAGCGCTTTTTTATTCCGGCGAAGCTCTTCCTGCCAGCCCTGATACTGGCGATTGATTTTCTCATCAACAATCTCGCATCTTGTTATGCTTGTTATTTTGTTACTCCCGCGAGACATTAATCCCGTTAAAAATGTTTCCTTATCTTTTCGCATTACGTGAAAATCAGCCTTCAGGCGATAGTGATAAAATTCGGGCGACTTGATCATGGGCAGGACATGGGGATCGGGAAATTTGCCGATGCGCTGGAATGTTTCCCGGACCTGTTTTTCTTTCAGGGCAAGTTGATGCTCAGCGGTAATATGCTGATAGCAACAGCCGCCGCACAGGCCATAAGCGTTGCAGCGCGGCGCTACGCGATGCGGCGATGGTTTAAGGAGGTCTTTCATAACTCCCCTGGCATAACGCGCCTGTATATCCGTTATTTCGCAGCAAAGAACATCACCGTCTGCGGCATAGGGCACAAAGACAACTCTGTTATCCAACCGGCCGCAACCGTCGCCTCCAAAAGCTACCGCGGTTATTTCCACTTCTACTATTTCGCCTGTTTTCATATTTCATACTCTAATGCGAAAACCATTTCCCTTTACAAAAACAGGGAATATTGATAACCGTATCACTGCACTGACGGCGATTCCGTATCTTTATGAATACGACTTTCCGGCAAATCAATCAAGGCAGATATATGTCCGACAAAAATATCACCAGATTATCGTTTCAGGGTAAAGAAATTGTGATAATCGGCACCGCTCACGTTTCCAGGGAAAGTGCGGATTTGGTTGAGCAGACGATCAAGGAAGAAAAACCTGATACGATCTGCGTGGAACTGTGCCAAAGCCGTCTGGACGCCATTCGCCAGCATGATTCGTGGCGGGAAATGGATATTGTAAAAGTTATCCGGGAAAAACGGGCGTCCCTGCTTCTGGCGCAACTCCTCATGGCGTCATTTCAGAAGAGGATAGCGCAAAAATTCCAAATTCAGCCGGGAGAAGAAATGAGGCGGGCCATTTCTCTGGCCGATGACTTGAAAACCAACCTGGTTTTGGCGGACCGGTCAATTCGCATTACCCTCCTGCGCGTCTGGCGCATGATGTCATTCTGGACGAAGATGAAAGTCCTGCCGGAAATGTTCATGTCCCTTTTTGTCACAGACGAGATCACCGAAGAGGACATCGAAAAGTGGAAAGAGCAGGATGTTCTGGAAATGGCGTTAACCTCTTTCGGCGAAAAAATGCCCGCCGTAAAAACAGCTCTCATAGATGAGCGGGATCAATATCTCGCCCACATGATCCGCAATGCCCAGGGGACGAAAGTTGTTGCCGTTGTGGGCGCGGGACATGTTCCCGGTATTTTAAGAAACATGGACAGCGTGATTAATATTGACTCCCTGAACCAGCTTCCCAGGGAAGGTTTGTTTGCGCGTTATTTTGGCTGGATTTTTTCTCTGGCCATAATTTCTCTTTTCGCCGCCGGATTTTTCTATTCCGGAGGTCAGGCCAGTATCAACATGATCATGTCATGGTCTTTAATTACGGCAAGCTGCGCGGCGGCGGGAGCGATTCTTCTTTTTTCCCACCCCTTTACGATCATGGCCTCAGCCCTTGCTGCGCCCATTGCCACCCTCCACCCCTTAATTGCAACGGGATGGATAGCGGGACTGGTGGAGGCAACGGTGCGCAAGCCGCAAGTCAAAGACGTCTTAAACCTGGCCGATGATATTACAAGTTTTCAGGGCTTTTTCCGTAATAAGATCACGCGAATTCTGATTATCATCGCCTTTGTCAACATAACCACATCCATAGGAACATTTGTGGCGATTCCTATTATGCTGAAATACTTCTGACAATCGCAATATTATTATTGTTTTGCCGTAGGGGCGCCACCATAAGCAGCTGAAAAGACTGAACTTTATGTCATTCTGAACGCAGTGAAGAATCTTTCCCTTCCGCAACCACACGCCGTCATTCCGTAACCCCCGTCATTCCGCACTTGATGCGGAATCTTATTCTTTTTAGCAGGAGATTGCGGATCATACTTCGACAAGCTCAGTAACCATACTTCGACAGGCTCAGTAACCAACCAGTTCGCAATGACACAAAGGAACGTGCGGCGTCATTGCGAGCCGCGAAGCGGCGCGGCAATCCAGTATCTGCTGATCATTGACCACATCGTAAGTAAGTAACTGAAACAACTAAACTTTATGTCATTCTGAACGAAGGGAAGAATCTTTCCCTTCCGCACCCATACGCCGCCATTCCGCACTTGATGCGGAATCTCATTCTTCTTGGCAGGAGATTGCGGATCATACTTCGACAGGCTCAGTAACCAACCGCAATGGCACAATGAACGCAACGCGTCTTTGCGAGCCGCGAAGCGGCGCGGCAATCCAGTGCCATACTTCGACAGGCTCAGTAACCGCAGGTTCCCATAACCCAGGATTTTTTCATTCCGGCGGGTCATTAACCCCGTGCCCTGTCCCGCATGGACAAAAATATCAGCATGTAGCCAACCGCACCTTAAGATTCTTCGCAGGCTCAGAATGACATGGAGCTAAGTATATAAAACAACTAAACTTTTTGTCATTCTGAACGCAGTGAAGAATCTTTCTCTTCCGCACCCATACGCCGCCATTCCGCACTTGATGCGGAATCTCATTCTTCTTGGCAGGAGATTGCGGATCATACTTCGACAAGCTCAGTAACCGGAATAACAGACTCAGCCACCAAATTTCCGCTCCCTGAGCCTGTTGAAGGGTATGCCCTGATGGTTTTACGGCTGAAAGCCGTGCGTTATTTAAACCCAATGGCAACGCCTTGGGCCATGACGGAACAAAAAACACCTCGCGCCCTGTAAGGGCAGCTTAATTTCCCATAACCCCGGATTTTTTCATTCCCCCGGGTCATTAACCCCGTGCCCTGTCCCGCATGGACAAAAATATCAGCATGTAGCCAACCGCACCTTAAGATTCTTCGCAGGCTCAGAATGACATGGAGCTAAGTATATAAAACAACTAAACTTTATGTCATTCTGAACGAAGTGAAGAATCTTTCCCTTCCGCACCCACACGCCGTCATTCCGCACTTGATGCGGAATCTCATTCTTTTTAGCAGGAGATTGCGGGTCATACTTCGACAGGCTCAGTAACCAACCGCAATGACACAAGGCCGCACCGCGTCTTTGCGAGCCGCGAAGCGGCGCGGCAATCCAGTATCCGCTGATTATAGATAATCAACCGCCCAACCTCGAAGAGGTGGCATGATTATAGCCGAAGACATTAAACAACGCCTAAACCCTGAAAGGGTGACATTGCTTTCCCGGATTACACCTGGATACACCTCAGGGCAGACACGCAGGTCTGCACCCTACGGTGCGGTGGTTGGTGGTGTAGGGGATGGCTGTCCTCAGCATCCAGATGAAAAACGAGTGCCATAAGCAATTGAAACAACTAAACTTTATGTCATTGCTACGAAAATGCTTACCATCATGATGCCGGGCTGAAAGCCCATAATTCAATAGCCCCGGGCAACGCCCTGGGAATGAATCCACCCAGTCATAAGCCCTGAAAGGGCGTAATCGGGTCGGCCCCGAAAGCACAAGTTATTTCGCCCTTTCAGGGCTTTCGTCAATGGGATGATTCGTTCCATAGGGTGGCCCCTGAGCCTGTCGAAGGGCGTTGCCCCATGCTGTTGATCATACGGTCGAAGGGAGAAGACCCCCAGGCGGTGACATGGTCGTAGCCAGAGATAAGCTGCCCCTTCAGGGCGCGAGTGTTTTTTGTCCGCCATGCCCCAGGGTGTTGCCACTGGGTTGAAATAATACACGGCTTTCAGCCGTAAAACAATTGTTACCTTCACGGTTAGGCGGTTTCAGCTGTTATTAGAGCGTGTTCAAACGATGTTCTGGCTGAAAGCCAGAAATTAATTCAGCCCAAAGCAACGCCTTGGGAACTAAACCGATGATAAGGTTATGCCCTGAAAGGGCAAGTTAAAAGTAAAAGCACATCATATTGTGAGAAAAGCCCGAGCCAAAGTCATCCTGCCGCGTTTGTTGCGGCAGGATGACAGTGGGATTTACTACAAAACTCAGAACTGCTGCCAGCTCTGGGACAGAATATTAATGTAACTCTGATCCTCCCGCATGGCGCTGAATTTGGACATGGCGTCCATACCCGCATCATTATTGATGGAACTCATATACGTCACAATGTTGTGAATG
>Ga0209737_10004244_pt1 | contig 10084 bp, 3 predicted proteins | sample TergutCu122P3_FD_187284 | JGI IMG/M metagenome (GOLD analysis project Ga0209737, IMG submission 187284) | Cubitermes ugandensis P3 segment gut microbial communities from Kakamega Forest, Kenya - Cu122 P3 (SPAdes) (version 2) | ecosystem: Host-associated > Arthropoda: Insects > Digestive system >...
AAACCCTGTCTCAACGTCACCTTGTTTCTTACTGAACCCACATGAACTAAACTGATATCGAACCTAAGGCTCCACACATCATATGCCGTTGTCATGAAATCTGGGAACCTTACCTTCCTGGACCACTCCAGGCCTGTAACTGGACTGCGTTACCTTTCACCTTTACTTCGCAATATGCACACAACTGTGCCTGATGGTCCGTAAAAATAGTGTATCAACATACAATCATTCGTTTTGACTAATGCTATTAACACATCTGCTTGCCACATCACTCACCTACAAACAACCGTGTGCACTTGTTCAGTGTATGTCATTTTGATAGATGGAGGTAAATATTAAGAGTATGGAAATAAATTACTACTAATGAGGGGCATTCAGAATTATCATCATCTTCACCGTCATCATCATCCATTACTAATTAGGCCTTGATAGAAATTTTTTAGCCTTTTCTAATAGTCTCGTAAAATATCTTCAAATTCGCCTTCTCCTATTCGTTCTATAATTCAGAATTACTTTCAACATTCTGTTGCTGTTCGTTCGTGTTAAACTTCGTAGACATTTTGATTTGTATGTTCCTATTTTTCGTAAGCTGGTTCTATTTTCAACTCTTCCAAAATTTCTTAATTCCTTTGTGGTCAAACAGTGTGAACGCGGCATTCTTCTGATAAACCTAATTTCGATTGATGTCAGCCGTTTTTATCCTCTTTTCTGAGGGTTCAAATTTCGCTTCTACTCGTATATATAAGAATGGCTAGAAGGTCAGCCCGATAAGTTGAGTCGGGAGAGGCTTTAGTTTCGCGTTACAAAAAAGGATGAATTGAGCTGTTTTTTTGTGGTTTATTGGCGGTCGGACTGCGGACAGCCCTGACAAGATGCTCTCGGGAGTTTTATTCAATTTCTTCGTGGAACGTCAAGTCACTGCCTTCAGTAAGTCATGAATGAACATCTGAAACATTTGGATTTTATGCTGTTCACTACTGTTACTTTTGAACGATTTCTGTCTGTATTACTGTCAGCCATTTCTATACAGCTGAAGCACATTCACCTTTACCGAATGTAAGTATTTCTGAATTTTATAAATTTCTGTGTTTGATGATAAAATACTGTATGAGCTCAGACCATTTTGAGAGAAGCTGTGTGAAATGTAACACAGTTCTGCGTACAGCAGTTGGAGATGTATTCCTCGGTGACAGACTTCCAGATTCCTTTCCTGTAATACGCTAACCAGACGGACAATCAAAAGCATAAATCCTCATGTTCTTTAGCCAACTCTACAATATTAGTGTTGAAGGTTCACGCTGTATTTTGTGGGAATTAGGTCTGCCCAGAACCAGCAGTGCCGACTGTCAATAACTCAACACTGTCAGTGCCATCTACAGTTACACCACCACATAAATCACTGTCCCTGCAAAGAAGGTATCGATTTGTTTCTTGTTGTTTATTTCACGACTTTATCAGCTTCTGACACTGTACAGCCTCGAATATGATTCATAGACGAATATTTGGACACGATTTGTCAGACAAGACATTTTCTCAGCGGTTTTCTGAGTATTCAAGGTTTCTTCTATGTTATGCCGCGTCGACTGATTGGTAAATAAGATAACCGATGATTCGGGAAATCACGAAATTTCCATGTTGACCGTCAACCAGCCGGAAATGCTTTTGTTTGCTGTACTGATTGGATGTAGGATTACGACACTCTGAAATTCGGTAGATCTAAATGTGTAATTATAGAAGCACTTACAGTGTTTTTATGAGAGTAAATAGTTATTCACATAAGACTTGTAACTCCTTGGCCTGAGTAAACTGATGAATTACATAGTGAGTCCCCGTAGACATTTCAGTTTCCTGTTATTGTCTTATGAATGACAAGAAAAGAATTTGACATATAATAATTCCGTTTTAAAGAAAATTATTGTTTTAGCAAATTTTGCAGCACAGCTGTGCGAACAACTGAATAAATTGAAGTTCGCAAGACATATAAATGGCACGAGTCACTCTGTGCTGTAAATTAGGTTATGTCAAAATAATATATGGTGTGTGGTTGTGGCTGAAACATTAGTGAGATGATTGATTTCACAGAATTATGCACGTCGTTGTCTTAGTGGTGTAAAAATACTGAAGCCTTTCCTGTGTGAAGGCACTACATCCTGCAAGATGGTACTGCTGCATCTGGTATGTCTTTTGTTCTCTGTGGCAAACATCCACGCCCAGAAGACTCCTAATACTGTAGAGGGTAGAAGTGCAATTGTGCATTTGTTTGAATGGAAATTCAACGACATCGCTGCCGAGTGTGAGAGATTTCTGGCTCCGAGAGGATTTGCAGGAGTTCAGGTAGGCAATTTATTAGACTGAATTTCTACCTACCTACGTACGTACCTACCTACTTACATACCCACCCACCTACCTACCTACCTACCTATCTACCTACACACCCACGCAACCCACCCACATACCTACATACCTACCTACCTAACTGACGGCCTACCTACATGCCTATCTATCCATCCTTCCATCCATCCATCCATCCATCCATCCATCCATCCATCCATCCATCTATCTATCTCTTTGTCCATCTATCTCTCCATCCATCCATCCATCCGGATTTATAACAGCTGTCGCCGTCTTCCGGAAACCAAACGCCATTCCTCTCTGTTTCTCCATTGATCTGGCTCTACATTTCTTGTTGTCATGGCTGCTTGTACCCCTTCCATCCACGTTTTTCTTGGACGTCCTCTTTCCCTTCTCTCCAGTGGTATCTATTCCATAATTAGTTTTGGTATTCTCTCTTCTGGCATCCTGTTGACGTGGCCATCCCATGTAGTCTTTCTTCTCTATGATGTCTATGATGTCCGGCTTCCCTTTCACTCCCATTATTTCATTTATATGCCCATTTTTTATTCTTGCCATCCTTGAATTCCTTGCTGACCTCCTTATCACATCCATTGCTGTAGATAAAATTTTATTTATCTCTCCGGTAGGGATTTGCCGTACTTCTGCACCATAAACACAAAATGCTTTGCATTATAGTTTGATAAATATATGATTTTCTGTTTTTAGTAATATTTTTGTGTCACCAAATAGAATTTAAAACATTTACAGCTTTTCTTGTTTGAAAAAATCTGTTTTTTGTTTCTGTTGTATTATCTCTCACCTGGTCTATTTTTGTACCAAAATAACTATATTTTGTACATGGTTTTATTTCTTCCCCACCGTCGCATTTTAAAATTTCTTTTCATTCTCCCGTACATACATACATGGTACTTTTCTAAATTTATGGCCAGTCCCCACTTTTCTTATTTTTCCTTTAGTTTTCTTGCCATATTTTCCATGTCATGATCTTGTGCTGATAATGCCTGGTCATATGCAAAATTTAGTGACAATATATATATACGTAGATGTGTTTTGAATTTTTGTACCCTTTGGTTGGCATTTCCTTTTCCAGTTCCTTAACACTCGATCTAGGTTTTTTTTGAATAGAGTTGGCGATAAACTGCAATCTGTATCTGCACCTATTAAGTTGGCTCTTATCACTATTTGATAACCGTATATTTTTCATAAATTTCTAAGTCTCAGAGCTCTTTTTACTTCCTAAACATGATTGTATATCCAAAAAATTCTTGTCCCAAAATTAGTTTCTGTGGTTAGGTTCCATTTTTCTTATTTTTGCTTGAACCATTTTGTATTGTACTTTGCCATTATTATCCTTTGTACTGAGGCATTTTAAATTTTTTTTTCTTATTTTGCCTTTCTTTTTCTATTTCTGCATCGAAAAAAATTGTTTTCCTTCCTTTCTTATCCTCTTTTTCTCGTAGTGCTTCCTTTGCTGCTTCATGGATAAAATTTCTAATTAGTTATAAATCCCTTCCGTAACTGTAAATTCATTTCCATTTAATTTATTATTTAGTCTCTGTTGATATGAAAGTTTTGTACTTTAATTTTGTAAACTTTCAATATTACGTTTGCTTTTCTTAAGCACCATTGTTACAGTATTCTCTTTCTTCTCTTCGTGTTTGTATTTAGTTTTGTACATATAGGGAAACGAAATTTTAGCTACTAATCATTTTTTTATGTGTCCCACAATTTGGTCCTCTATAGAATTTAATAATCTGTATTTTCAGTTTTAAAACTCGTTTCGTTATTATGTTATCAATAATATTTTGAAGGCTTTTGTATATTGCTCCCATTTATATTTATGTATATTTTTGTGATTAAAAACCCTATTCTATATTTTCAGCGATGTTTGTGTACATAATTCAGTTAATCTTTCACCGTTGTCTTTAACCATGTCTTCTCCAAAATTTCCTACTACTGTGCCTCCAGTTTTTCTTCCTGTTCTTCCATCCATATCTCCCATTAATATATGTTTTCTTCCACTATCATATTTTACTATTTCTTAGCTTAAGTTAGCAAAATATTAATCTCTTACTGCAACTCCATTATCTTCATTAGGTTCATACATTCCAATAATTGTTAATTAATTAACCCCATATTTTCATATGTAATTTTAAAAGTCTTTCATTAATAGCTTCCCAATTTTTTATGGAATCTTTCTATTCCTTATTTATCAAAATTGATACTACTCTTTTGGCCCTTTCATATTTCTTCACCCCGCTGAATAGCTGTATGTAATTTCACAGTGCTTCACTTCCTGTTCCCTTCTTTTTTGTTTGTGTTAGAACTATCCTTTTTCATTATATTTATTTCTCTTATTATTTCTTCCATTTTATTTCTGCAGCCTTGAACATTCCATGTACAAAATTTCAAAGTCCTGTTTCTTAGCTTAAGCCGTTCATCCCTGTCTGTTTCCCTAGGACTGGTGTTTTTTTAGCATTTCTTCTTTATTAGTGATAAGCGAAGAATTGGCCCGCTGCATTATCCCCCATCCCGGAAGGCCAGGTGATTTTTGTCAAGGTTTTCTTCCTCTAGCCCTTGATAAATCAGTATGAAACTGCAGGGCAGTAGTGCTAGTTTTGGTCCACCCCCGGATATTTTGTTTCCCCGGTACCCAACGTATCTGGTCAGCGTTCCCCTATCAGCCACCTGGGGAGGCGCCCGATGGGAGACTAGCAACTTCTCAAGGAATTGGACTGAATTTAAAAATGAATATGGTGGACACTCGTTATTTTGATATGCCAGGAAATAATTCAAAATTAAGAAAAAAAAAATGAATTTGAGAACATTTTAACACGGAAAAATTCTTTCCTAATTTGAAGAATACATGGAATATATTTAGCGAATAGAACAATCAGACCTGCATATTGTATATTGAGGCTAAATATTTAAGGATTTTTTTATTATAGTAACAAAGCCTGTGCTGCAATATGCAATGTCTCTTGTTGGAAGCGAAAGCTTGCTTCAAGTCCGCAGAGTTACTCACAAGACAAGGGAAATTCAAATTTAAAAGGTCTCGGAGGCTATCTGTAGATAAAGGGCCTTAAGTGCGGGCACAGTGTTAAAGTAGTGTTGTACAGAAAAAGCAATTGTTGTGGTGAGATAGAAAAACTATGATAAGACAGCAAAAGTGTAATAATTGTGTGTTACACAAACACAAAGTCAAATAAATGTGGTTCGTCTCCCACACAAAGCGCCAATTTATCGATGTTGGTTATAGACACCATTTTAGGCTCCCCTTGCACACAGCAAATACCGACAGTCTTCTGAATTTCAGAAAGGGCGTACATTTGGAATAATTATAAGTGATATTTGTGCTATGATATAACAATAATATACGCTGGAGGAGGTCATATTAATTTTACATGTTATACTGAAATACAACCTTGTAATTTCCAATGTGTGCGTACAAACACAGTTCGTAGACTTGGTTTCATGTTTTTCACCGCACATGGAGAATTTAAAACAGAGTATGTGAAAGGCTGGGAAATATTTATTTAGTGAGTCTATTAAACAGACTAATTCAGAACTTGAATTCAGACAAAATACAAATATTTTGTAGCAAACCATTAGTGCAATTTTGTGTAGTAAATAAAATGGAAATTAAATTACATCGTGTAGATGCTTCAAACACGGTTCGGTGATCGAATTCTAGTGGGGTAGATTTTCACACAGTTTGAGAACGGCCCAGGGGCTCAAACCGCCTCCTATATTAAGGGTACCGGGTCTTTCCTGGGGGTAAGGCGGCAGGAGCGTGGCTTTAAGTTTTTACCTCACTTAGCGCTGAGGATATAGAAAGAGTAAAGATACTCCTCCACTCTCTCCTCATATGAAGGGTGAAATTCGATTTTTTACTTTGCCTATAATTTCATGAACAAAATCTTGATATTCGCTTAAAACACGTTATAATGTTTCCTATTATATTGTTAGACGCATAGCAAAGCAGAAGGCGCCACGTACTATTCGGGAGAACTTCATGAATCAGGCAGATGTTGACATGGGGATACACACTTGTTGAAATAATGATGTTACATAAACTGGAGCAGATTCCGTTGTAGAATGATAGAATTGGTAGGACGTATCAAACCTGTGGCGATAGACATTAAACGGCGAATGATTGCAGTTTCAAAATCGAATAAATCCTTTAACATTCAGCTGGAAGAATCGACTCATGTTGATAAGGATGCTCAGTGCGTGGTATATATAAGATAAACAACAGCAGAATATTGAAAGATGATATTTTATTTTGCACACGTATTTCCAAAACGAAAACTGCATAAGATATTTCTTAATGGTGAATTCCCCTTATAAAGAAGAAAGAATGAATAGGAATTAATGCCTCAAGTTATGCATAGATGATACAGAACCAATGTCTTGAGCTGGTTAAGTTTTATTCGAGAATAAAGAAAATGTTTCCAATTTTAAAACTTTGCACAGCTTCCTGTATACAGAATATTTTGCTTCAAATCATACACCATGAATAAACGCCCGACATCAAAGACCTAATGGAAGTTAATATTGTATTAAACTGAAAGTACCCAATTGCAGAATTTTTATTCAGATGCGCTTCTTATTTTGGTTCCCAATGTGAACATTTATTATAACATTATGATGTTGAGTGTTTGCTGTTAGCGAGAGTTCTTGAGGGAAATTTAGCATTGCATGAAGAGGTTGGAAATATTTAACAGAGAGAACCGCTCTTTGTTTTAAATATTCTGAAATATGAAGTGTTTGTTATAAGTATCTTTTCTTGCGGACATAATACCAAAAATCAAGAACCAAACATCTGTGTGTGTTTCTGCTTTTCTACACTTGGTGATATAAATTGGTAGATAACTTCTTTCAAAAGAAAGCTGGAGTTGTGGAACAAGAAGTTGGGTGAAAGTAAAGTTTATTTAGAGCCAAGTCTCAAAATTTGAGTGGAGAGGGAAATGTCAGTTTCAAGGACATAGAGAATATTATGCGGTAACATTATGGAATGTTGTAAATGGGATTCAATCGCCACATCCCACGATAGGATGTCGCGAAATACAGCTGCAATTTATTAAACTTTCAAGTGTCGGGACCCTAATTAAATCTGAGTAATGAAAGCGGTCTCTAAGTGACTTGGGGCTACATATAAACGGGAGAAAAAAATCAATGAAAGGGAAAGAAGTGCTGACGTTTTTACCCCCCTTTAACAATTCGTATTTGCGCAAGTCAGGCTGTCCAACTCTTAAAGATATAAACACAAATTTACGCAAATAATAAGGGCAAGTGCATGATTAAGAAGCGGGTTTCGAGTACGAAAACAAGATTTGAAGAACTTTCCAAAATTTTACAAAGTCTAGATTCAGATTAACATTAAATAAATTCTACTTTTTAAGTATATTTAAAATATATTTATATAACTGTTTTACCTTTGCAGGAGTTTTTGGTATGCGTAACCGCATATATATATAGCTTAATTTTATTGACATAGTAAATATCATTAAGGTCACAATATTGTATTGATTTTGTTTTTGACGCCTATCTATTTATCTGACATCTGTGGTCCCAAGTTAAAGCTATTGTCCTAATCTGGGTAGCTAGCATAAAAACTTAAGAAACACTGATTTTTACAGTACACTGGCAGTAAATGTCTATGTGTTTTTATTTAATTTTTACTCTACACTGACAGTAACTGTCTATGTGTTTGTTGTCTATTTAATCACCTATACTTTATATTTCAGGTATCCCCTGTTCAAGAAAATCTTGTAATAACCCGACCATTTCGTCCATGGTGGGAGAGGTACCAGGTGATGTCTTACAAAATCATAAGCAGATCTGGAGATGAGGTAGCTTTCAGGGACATGGTTACCCGCTGTAACAACGTTGGAATCAGGTAACGAAAATGCAATTGTTCCTTTCCGGTATTCCAACAACTGTCCTTTCCATATACGAACATGTCAATTTTCAGTATTGTCCGGTAGGAAATGAATTTAGATCTGTCCAATCTCAATTTGAAATTATAATACAGTTTTTTTTTTGGAAGGATAGTAAACAGCCTTAGCCAAAAGTCAATTGATACTACCGGCAACGTCTTAAAAATCGAGTGCCAAGTGACTTTAACGTCATTCTGTGTGACAAGATAAATAAGGAAACTTGTAATTTAAACTGTCCTTCAGGGGCTGCCATTTTAATTCCTGGCATTTGAAACTTGCATATTAAAACGTCATTAAATGTGCATAGTTTCTCGTGGTGAGAATAAACATTGAAATTACATATAATTATTCCTCGAAAATTTGGAACTATATTCCACAGTAAACTTTTGGATATTTGAATGTATAGGTGTTGAGCAACTGTGTTTTGTAGAATTTATTAGTGTTGATATTGTGACCCAAGTCAACTCAAATAGCACAGACAATAGCCCACTGTCGGTGCAACTGCTGAAGAATCATTCAATAAATGCCGAGAAAAATTGCTAATTTGCTGTGCCAAATTTCATCAACAGTCGTCAGTAAGCTGAATATCATGGAAAATTATCACGAATTTTTTAAGGTAAAAATCAAACTAATGTAAAGTATAATAACACTATAAACTGCTTTGCCTGTAGCGTGTAAAACACTAGGATTTACTTCACATTTACATTACTGCAGCAAATTTGCCTGTGCCAGGTGTGTTACTTTGTTTTTTTATGTCGGTATCGGACTGTACAACAGGCTTTCCAAGCCTACAGACTGTACCTTTTATATTAATTGTAATGGAAATCTGTTTCATTTAATTTATTTAGTTACTTGATAATATACATATTTGCAGAATTTTAACGTAGAACTCTGACAATTTTTCCAGGATATATGCGGATGTCGTTTTTAACCACATGACTGCGTGTTACCCGAATGCCACTGGTGTTGGTGGTTGCACGGCGGATACTTGTAATTTTCTGTATCCATGTGTACCGTACGGACCCGGCGATTTCAACCAACCCACGTGTGAAGTTTGGAATTGGCAAGATCCAATTAACGTAAGTGACACCGTATTATGTGGTTTTATATTTTCTAGGATGAGATAAATCAAAGCTCCTTTAATGCGTTTGCAGACGCCCTCAAGAAAACGGCATGAATAGTTCAATTCAAGCCAGACAGTATAATGCGCTCGAGTATGTGTCATTTCGGTACCCTACTTAGAAATGACTGTTCAGAAAATCAGAAACATTAATATGGTGGACACTTTATTCCCCTCGCCTCTCTCTTCCGCCAGGCTCCCACCACACTGAAGCTTATGATATGGTGGATTTCGTTTTGTGAAGTATAGAGTATATTGCTTGCAATAATTTGAGTAGTCCCGCCGTATGTATGGGATTCTAATATTTGCGAAATTAAGGATACATTTCCCGTCTTAGCGCTGGTAATTGAATCTGTGGAAGTAAAAGAAAGCCGTGGGAACTTTGCTCCTCTATCAATTCTACTGCTGTTTTTGCTACAAAAAGTTCATGTTGTAGCACAGGAAGATTAGCCTGACGTCAATCATAAGCCCTCTTGCAAACGAAAAGGGAGTGTTTGGGTTATAAAAAGCAAGGCCGAATCTGTGCTTGACCTATAATTTATATGTAGGAATTATCCTGTAATGCTTTCTTGAATAAGCACTTGACTAATCATGGTATATTAACTGTATACACACAAATGCATTAAATATATATCTTAAACCTAAATACGCTCTAGCTTATATTTAA
>Ga0209737_10004246_pt1 | contig 10084 bp, 8 predicted proteins | sample TergutCu122P3_FD_187284 | JGI IMG/M metagenome (GOLD analysis project Ga0209737, IMG submission 187284) | Cubitermes ugandensis P3 segment gut microbial communities from Kakamega Forest, Kenya - Cu122 P3 (SPAdes) (version 2) | ecosystem: Host-associated > Arthropoda: Insects > Digestive system >...
GCAATTTACCTTATCTTCTTCACTCAGCAGAACCCAACTCAAAGCTAACGATGCTACAAATTTATCCGTCACTATTAGCGGAACAGGAAACCTGCAGCACATTGACCCATTGAACATTGAATTTCCTCCGGATTTCGATGTAACCGAACCACGGGTTACAGACCACATTAACACCAAAGGAAATGCCGTTACCGGCTCCCGAATTTTTGAGTATGTAATCATTCCCCGAAACGAAGGGACTTTTACCATTCCAAAAGCCGTTTTTTCTTTTTTTGACCCACAAACCAGCAGTTATAAAACGCTTTCTACTTCAGAATATACATTGCAAATTGAAAAAGGAACAGGGCAGTTATCCGTTTCCTCTTCTTCGTTTCAAAAAGATATAAAAATTCTTGGAAATGATATTCGCTTTATAAGAACCTCAAATTTTAAATTAAAGCCAGCAAGCATTGCTTTTTTTGGTTCACACCAGTACTATGCAGCTCTTTTATTACCCATTTTATTACTGTTTATGTTTATCATTATCTGGAGAAAGCAGATTGAAATTAGAAGTGATGTTGCTTTAATGCGCTATAGGAAAGCGAATAAAGTGGCACGTAAGAGTTTAAAAACCGCTAAGAAACTTTTGGAAGAAAAAAATAAAGAGATGTTTTATATGGAAATATCCCGTGCACTTTGGGGATATTTAAGCGATAAATATCATATTCCGGTGTCGCAACTCTCTATGGAAAACGTAACCGCAAAACTTACGAAATTGGGTGTTTCAGAACAAACTATAGATAAATTTGTGAAAACGCTGCAACAATGCGAATTTGCACGGTTTGCCCCCGGAGACAGTTCCGAAATCATGCAGGATATGTATCAAAAAGCAACAGATTCTATTCTGCAAAGTTTTGAATCCTGATTTTTTCCTACTTCAGCAAAACTTTGTGGTTTTCAATATCGTTTTGACCGATAATTCTCACAAAAATAATCATTTCCCCACTACTGAGGTTTGTTGGAATCAATACATTATCCGTACCGTTAATTTTATATTCCGAAAGCAGTTTCCCGGTAATATCAAATAGCTGTACAACTTCTATGTAACTGTTTTTGGGATTGATGATGTTAAGTATTTTTCCGGAAGCATACACGGTTATTGCCTCTTTTTGTAAGTCATTGAGGTTGTTTGGTTTGGTAGTAAACTCGTTTTTCGGAGCCCAGTCGCTGTAAACGCTGCCGCAGGGATCTGGACAAAAGGCTCTTATCGTCCACAAATAAGCAGTATTTGGCTTAAGTTCATCTAAAAAATATGAGGTCTCAACAAGGTCAACGATATTGTTCCATACATTAGCTGATGCTTCACTGTAACGGAGTTCCCAAGACACGTTTCCTAAGTAACCTTCCTTCCAAGATAATACCGCGCTCTTGTTTGTAACTTCAGTAGCCTTCAAATTTTCGGGGACATCACAGGGCACAATGTGGTCGGCAGTTCTAAATGAAATTACTTCCGACCATTCACTAATATCATTCTCTGTACAAATACTTCTTACACGTACCTCATAATCAGTATTTATTGCCAAATCTTCCAAAACGAAAGAATGTTCTCCGATTACATTCTCAAATATCCATTCTTTATTCACAATGCGATATGATAATTCATAGTCGTCTGCTTCTCCCTCCCAAGATATCAAGGCTCTACTACATCCCCCTACAAGCATTTCTGCTTTTAGATTGGTAGGCGGAAGGCAGAAAATTGTGCCGTTATTACCCAGCGTTCCGTCTTTATTGATGCGTTGCATGTAGATTTTCTTGCTTCCGCCCGGGTCTCCGGCAATTATTCTGTCATCGTTCCATGCCGTGAGCCAGTAGTTGTTAAAAAGCAACGGGGTGGAAAGCAAACTGCCTTTAAAACCAACGGGAATAGAAAATTGTAGAATTTCTTCATCCCAAACATATTCGCCGTGACTGTTTATTAGAGTAATGTTTTGTTTATCCCAACCATAATCGTGTTCCGGATGCCAGGTATTGGAAGTAAAAAACACCGCCACGTTTCCGTTTCCGCCATTTTGAATGGAATGAAAAGCAACACTATGGCTTTGGGTAAGAGGTGATACATCTATTCCGTTCATACCCCACAGCAATTCCCCTGAAGGAATTTTTAACTTTTGCCCTTTCATCTGTTGCCACGATTGTGTATCATTGGTCTCTCTCCACGCGATATATAATTCACTTTCCGTTTTATCAAAATACATTTCGGGTACAAAACTTCTTAAAGGGCTGTATCCCACTTTTTCTCCGTTTTCTCCTGAGGCAAAACCATGTGTGCCATTAGCCTTTACATGCACCACGTAAGTAGATTCTACATTGGTATAGTTTCTATCGTCGAACCAACCAACAAAGGCGCCGCCCATTTGGTCGGGAATAACCCTAACCACTACCCACAGTGGTGCCATTCCAAAGCCACCGCTGTAAACAGTCATTTCATTTGCCCAAACCGGTGAGCCGTTGATGTCAAATTTCTGCGCTTTCAGAGTCTTATTGTACATCATCCCTTTTGAAAACACCACGATTATCTGATTGGTGCCGGCATTTACCAAATAAGGATATTCATAAAAAGTGGAAGAACTGTACAAACGAGCCTCAGCTTCATTCCAAAGCAACTCTCCGGTTTTGGATATTCTTTGCAGCTGAATATAAAGGGTACTGCTTTCTACCATCCAGGCACAAACATAACTTCCATCCTCAAGTTGCACAATCTTCATGTCGGCTACCAAATCGTATGCCATACCGTTGCAAAGGTCAAGTCCGTTGTTGCCCCACAGCATCTCTCCGGTAGGGGAAACTTTATAAAGCGTAAAACTAAGGTCATCTGCTGCCGAATTTCTACAATCGGAAACCACAACAATGGCGTTGCCGTCATCATCCACAAACAAAAGTTCGTTTGTCATTGTCCATGAAAGCGTTTGTTTATTACTAATCAGTTTCCCTTGCTCCGGAAACAGCATATTTCCGTTTATATCAACAATTTGAATATAAGTCGCAGTAGTTCCTCCCGTGGGGCGGTTGAAAACCACAAAGGAAGTGCCATTGCCTGATACTTTCAGTTCGTGGTCGTAAATTTCGGTAGCAAGAGGCGTAATACGGTTATTCTCTTCAGGGTTATCGCTCCATTGAGCATAGGCAACTACACTGATTGTTGCAATGAAAAAGGTAAGCAAAAAATTTTTCATAATTAAAAAGATTTGGTTAAATGAAATTTTAGATGCAAAGAAAGTAAAAAATCATTTATTATTTGATATGGCTAAAACAATTTTTTTTAAAAATCAGGGTTTTATATAGTCCAAACGTTTTTCTGCAAAGTTTTAGAAAACGTATTTTCGCATATAAAACAACTCGTTTATGAATATTAAATCAAGTATTTTCTACATCGTATTAATTTTAAATTTTAAATTTTCAATTTTAAATTGTCTTGCGCAGCCTCCCACCGACCTCCCCGCCACAGACAAGGTTTACGCAAAAGGGATTCAAAGCGTTAAACTTACTCCTGCCGGAACGCTTTTCGGGCAGCCCATCATCCAACTATTTTCAGGAGAAAGATTATCATTAACTTTCGACGATTTGCTTCAAAAAGACCGCTATCTGAAATACACGCTCATCCACTGCACCCACAACTGGCAATACTCTTCCTTAAACCAAATTGAATATTTGGATGGTTTTATGGAAGATTTAATTACAGATTATTCGTTTTCATTCAACTCCATTGTGCCTTATACAAATTACCGGTTGGTGTTTCCTACGCAGGAGATGCGCATTCTGAAATCGGGCAATTATTTGCTGGTTGTTTATGATGATAATATAGATAACCCTGTGATAACCAAACGGTTCATGGTGGTTGATGTACAACAGGCGGGTATTAAAGGAAATGTTACCTGGGCGCAGGATGTGCAATATCGCTCCACAAAACAACAAGTTGACTTTACGGCTTATACAGGTACATACTCCATTCGCAACCCCGCTATGTATCTACATGCCACAATTTTGCAAAACGGTCGCTGGGATAATGCCATAGAGGGCTTAACGTACCGAACGGCAAAACCCGGAGAATATGGTTTTAATTTCGACAACCAGAATAAAAATGTTTTTAACGGAGGAAATGAATTTAGAACATTTGACATCAGAACATTACGCTCTAATGGGGATAGAATAACTTCCATCAATTTCAACAACAGGGTTAATCAGGCCTACGTAATGGAGGATTTGGCTCGTCCCTGGGGCGCCTACGTTACAAACACCACACTGAAAGGATATTGTATGTATGCAAACCATGACGGAAATTTCTCGCCAGATTATGTGTGGGTGCACTTTACCTTACGCTGCGATTTTCAGGTGGGTGAAGGCGATTTATATGTGTTCGGCGAACTCACAGATTGGCAAATTGACCCCAAAGCGAAACTGACTTTTAACCCCGATAATAATTATTGGGAAAGCAGTCTCTATTTAAAACAGGGATACTACAATTATATATATGTATTTGTTCCCAAAGGCAAAGGCAAGGGTGCCCAAAAAATTGACGACACCTACATTGAAGGCAGCCATTGGCAAACTCAAAATAATTATACCATATTATTATACTTGCAGGAAGAGGGGACTTCTTATGATAAGTTGATTGGGGCGGTTACGACTTCAATTAGTGATTAGTGGTTAGCGAAAATTCTATTTTTCAAAATTATTTTTAAAAATTATTCCGAAATTCAAAATATTTTTTATTTTTGCCAAAAATTTAAAAAACTATATGAGAATAGTATCACACAAGAAATTGAAAGAATTTTACAAAACAAAGGGACATGAAGACGCGCGGGTTGCATTGGAACGATGGTATCATATTACAGAAAAAGCAGAGTGGAGAAATTTGTCGGATATAAAAACTGATTTTTCTTCCGTAGATTATGTTGGAAACCAGCGTTATGTTTTCAACATAAAAGGAAATAAATATCGGTTAGTTGTAGTAGTAAAATTTGTTATGGGTTATATTTTTATCCGCTTTGTTGGAACTCATTCCGAGTATAATAAAATTGATTGTTCAACCATATAATAATAATAAAATGAGTAAAATTACTAAAAACCAATACGAACTTGCTTTGGCAAGAATAGAGGAACTTTTGCCGGTGGTAAACGAAGATACACCTTCAAACAATGATGAAGCAATTGAACTTTCTGTTTGGTCGGATATTGTGATAGCCTACGAAAAGGAACATTTTCCTATTGAGAAACCTACTGTTTCAGAATTAATTGAACTTTATTTGGAAGAAAAAGGAATGACCCAAAAACAGTTGGCAGGAGAAATTGGAATAAGCCCTTCGAGAATAAACGACTATATTTCAGGTCGCTCCGAGCCAACTCTTAAAATTGCACATCTTTTATGCAAAACATTAGATATTCCTGCAAACGCAATGCTCATGATCTAATCCTATCATTTTTTTTGTTTCTTTGCAAATTAAAAAATAAAAAAGATGGAAAATAACGTATTAGTAGAAAAAGTAACCGCACTTATTGACCAGATTCGTCCTTATTTACAACAAGATGGCGGCGATATCCGGTTTGTAGAACTTACCCCCGAAAACATCGTGCGCGTGCAACTTCGCGGCGCATGCGGCAGTTGCCCCCATGCAAAAATTACCCTCAAACACATGGTAGAGGCCACCATTATGGAGCAATGTCCCGAAATAAAGGGAGTTGAGGATATAAATTTGATTTAAAATTTAAAATTTAAAGTTTAAAGTGTTTAAAACCAAATGCTATAAATCTTAAATCTTAAATCTTAAATCTTAAATCTTAAATTATGAAATGCGGAATCATCGGACTGACAAATAGCGGAAAAACTACGCTGTTTAACTGTATTTCCAATACGAGAGCACCTATTACCGATTTTGCTTACAGCACCAATAAATCGAACATTGGTGTTTGTAACGTGCCTGACCCGCGGCTAGAACATATCAACACGTTCATTAAAGCGGATCGGTTGGTGTATGCCACGATGGATATTGTGGATATTCCGGGATTGGCAAAAGGCGCCTCGCAGGGAGAGGGAATCGGGAATACATTTTTGGCTGACGTACGTTTATGCGATGCTTTAATCCATGTATTGCGCTGCTTCGACAATCCGAATCTGCCCCACGTGGAAGGCTCTATTGACCCCGTGCGCGATATCGAAATCATTGATTTTGAATTGCAAGTGAAAGATTTAGAGCAAATTGAAAGAAAATTGGTAAAAATGGAGAAAGCCGCGAAAGTGGGCGAAAAAACTGCCAAACACGATTACGAAGTTTTGTTAAAATACAAACAACATATCGAAAACTTTCAGAATGTAAGTACATTAGAGGTTACTCCCGAGGAGCGTGCTGTGGTGGCAGACTTGCTTTTGCTTACCGAAAAACCGCAACTGTTTGTGTGTAACGTAAATGACGAAGATGCTGTTTCCGGAAATAAATATGTGGAGCAAGTTGCAGCATATCTGAAAGATAAAAATGCGGAAATGTTAGTCATTGCCGGAAAAATTGAATCGGAAATTGCAGAGTTGGACGATGAAGAGGAACGGCTGATGTTTCTACAAGATGTTGGCTTAGACGAAGCAGGCGTGCGCAAAGTGATTCGCTCTGCTTATAAGTTATTAAACCTCATCTCATTCTTTACGGTGGGCGGAAAAGAAAACCGCGCATGGACCATTAAGAAAGGAATGCTGGCTCCACAGGCTGCCGGTACAATTCACAGCGACTTGGAACGCGGATTTATTCGCGCAGAAGTAATTAAATATAATGATCTGGTAGCGCTCGGCTCGGAACTCAAATGCAAAGAAGCCGGAAAACTTGCGGTGGAAGGAAAAAACTACCAAGTTCAGGATGGGGATATCCTGCATATTAGATTTAACGTGTAACCCTTTAAATATTTGTTTCGTTTAACCCTTTAAATTAATTAATTATGAAAAAATTTACCATTTTATTTGTGATTTTAGTATTAATGTTTGCTGTATGGGCAGAACCCGCAAAACCCAAAAAACCTAAAAAACCAAAATATAAAGAGTTGGCTGCCATGTATCAAAAGTGCACTGACGATTTGAATTACACTACTTCTGAAAAAAATGATTTAGAAAACAAAAACAACAATTTGAATGCCGAAATTACATCATTAAAGGCGCAAATTGAAAAATTAAAAGAAGATACTGCTACTTCAGGAAGAAGAATGCGTATTGTGGAACGCAATTTGGCAAAAACCAAAGGCGATTACGATGACCTCCTGAAAAGTTTCACCGATCAAAGCGTATCCAAAAATGCTTTGCTGGCTGAAAAGGAAGCTCGTTTGCAAGAACTGCAAAGTATTTTAGACCAAAAAGATGCTGAAGTTAAAGCGTTGAAGAATAAAGTGGCTGACGCTTTGAAAGGATTTGAAGACAAAGGGTTGACCATTCATGAAAAAAATGGAAAAGTTTATGTTTCATTGGATGCAGAACTCCTCTTTGCCTCAGGAAGTTGGGAAATTGACAATAAAGTAAAAGCCACTTTAGCGCAATTAGGAAATATTCTTGCCACAGATATAGGTATAAATGTAACAATTGAAGGGCACACCGATAATGCTCCTTACAAAGGAAGCGGAAATGTGAAAGATAATTGGGATTTAAGCGTGATGCGCGCTACCTCAGTGGTAAAAGAAATATTAAAAAATAAAGATATTATTCCACAAAGAATTACTGCTGCCGGAAGAAGTGAGTTTGTGCCTATTGATGCAGACCGTGCAAAAAATCGTCGTATCGAAATTATTTTAACCCCAAAATTAGACGAACTCTTTCAAATTATTGGCGATTAGTCACTAAAACTATCACACGTAACAACTGTCACGATCGTCTCGAAACCCAAAATTGAAAACAGTTTCAAAATTTTCAAAAACTTTACTGGATTGGTTTGAGGAAAATCAGCGCTGCTTGCCTTGGCGTGGAGAGACTGACCCGTACAGAATTTGGGTTTCTGAAATTATTTTACAACAAACACGTGTAAATCAGGGTTGGGATTATTACTTGCGATTTGTAGAACGGTTTCCCGATGTAAAATCGCTGGCAGATGCTCCTTTAAAGGATGTTTTGCACATTTGGCAAGGATTGGGATATTATTCACGGGCTCGAAATATGCACAAGGCTGCACAACAAATTATGCAGGAGCATCAGGGCATATTTCCTCGTAATTATTTGGAAATTAGAAAACTGAAAGGAATTGGGAACTACACCGCAGCCGCCATTGCTTCAATTGCTTTCAAACTTCCTTACCCTGCTGTAGATGGAAATGTGCTACGCGTTATCACAAGAATTTTAGGTATTTATGATGATATTTCGCAACAAAAAACCGTACAAAATATTACCCAACTTTGCCAAAAATTAATGGACAATAATAATCCCGGAGATTTCAATCAGGCGCTGATGGAGTTCGGGGCAATTCAATGCACCCCGAAAAATCCGAAATGTGAAATTTGCCCCTTTGCAAACTGTTGCACAGCGTTTCAAAAAGAGCATCAATCTTTATTGCCCGTAAAATCTTTAAAAACAAAAATTAAGGAGCGTTTTTTTCATTATTTCATTTTCATTAAAGAAAACAAAACCATTATTGAACAACGCACAGAAAACGACATCTGGAAAAATTTATATCAATTTCCATTAATTGAAACGGAAATGATGTGCGATATGTCAGTAGAGACGCAATGCATTACGTCTCTACATTTGGGTAAATTTCAGCCCGTTTTTTTGAAAGAAATAAAACACAAACTTACCCACCAACATTTAACCATACGGTTTTATATAGTGAACGATTATCTTCCAAAGAAAAAAGGTCATTGGATTATAGTTTTCGCTGAAGATTTAAAAAACTATCCTTTTCCTGTTGTGTTGAGCAGGATTTTTTTTATATTTGCGCCCGCTTTTTAAAAAGCATTAATATTTTATAAATCAATCAAATAAAAAACGATGAAAGTTTATCAAACCAAAGAAATTAGAAATATTGCCCTTATCGGCGGTAACCGAACCGGAAAAACCACCCTGGCAGAAACCATGGCATTTCATGGTGGCGTTGTGGGAAGACGTGGAAGTATTGAAGATAAAAATACAATATCAGACTATAGAGATGTGGAATTGGAAAGACAACAATCCATTTTTTCTACAGTAATGTATTCGGAATATGCGGGTTGTAAAATCAACATGGTGGATTGCCCCGGATTTGATGATTTCATTGGGGAAGCCATAGGCGCACTTCGCGTGGCAGACACAGCCCTTATGGTGATTAACGCACAAAACGGCGTGGACGTGGGCGCGGAAATTCAGTGGCGCTGGACAAAAAAAATGAACGCACCTGTATTCTTCATTGTTAATCAATTAGACCATGAAAAAGCGAATTTTGAGGAAACGTTGCGCCAGTTAAAAAATTACTTCGGCGGTAGTGTTATGCCGTTCCAATATCCCGTAAATGCAGGTGTGGGGTTTGATTCTGTGATTGACTTATTGCAGATGAAACTGTTGAAATTCCCTGCAGGTGGCGGAAAAACAGTGGTAGAAGATATTCCTGCCGGCGAAAAAGCAAAAGCGGAAGAGATGCACAATGCATTGATTGAAGCCGCTGCCGAAAACGACGAAAAACTTATGGATAAATTCTTTGAAGAAGGCACGCTTACTGAAGAAGAGATGGCGCACGGATTGAAGTTGGGTGTGATTAACCGCGGCACCTTCCCTGTGGTTTGTGTATCTGCAAAAAACGACCAGGGTATTCTTCGCTTATTAGATATTCTCGTTGCAGGAGTCCCTGCTCCCAATGAAATGCCCGGTGTGAAAACCGAATCCGGAAAAACTTTTGCCTGCAAAACCAGCGACCCCGCTATTGCATACGTGTTTAAAACCGCTATTGAACAACACCTTGGGGAAGTTTCTTTTATGAAACTGTTTGGCGGAGAGATTACCGAAGCCATGGATATGGTGAACGCCGTATCAAATAGCAAAGAACGTTTGTCTCAACTGTTTTGTATTGCCGGTAAAAACCGCGAAAAAATTGAAAAAGCGGTTGCAGGTGACATTATT
>Ga0209737_10004249_pt1 | contig 10082 bp, 9 predicted proteins | sample TergutCu122P3_FD_187284 | JGI IMG/M metagenome (GOLD analysis project Ga0209737, IMG submission 187284) | Cubitermes ugandensis P3 segment gut microbial communities from Kakamega Forest, Kenya - Cu122 P3 (SPAdes) (version 2) | ecosystem: Host-associated > Arthropoda: Insects > Digestive system >...
TGATAATTTTTCAAGCAAGCAAATTCCGACCCATCGTTTAACGGTGTAATCAAAAACAAAGGAAGAATGGTTAATACGCCATAAAAAAACACTTTTCGAATCATAAAAAGCGAATTGTAACGCTCGCCAATTCGTTTTAAAAAGATGGTATAGAAAGCCCACGACAGTGCAGCGAGCAAACTGAGCGCATCACCAAGCGGATTAAATTTAAGAGTTTCTGAGCCGTTAAAAACAATGAATCCAATACCTATTAGTGCCAAAACGGTACCATGCCAAAAGAAACGATTTGTTTTTTCGCGTCCTTTAAAAAACATCCATGTAACGAGCACAATAAATATGGGCGATGAGCTGGTAAGTAAAGCCACATTCGACGATTGTGTGTATTCTAAGGCGGTATTCGCAAGCATAAAATAGAGCGATCCACCCGCTACACCCATAGCAGCCAAAGTCAATTCATCTTTCCAATTATCGGCAAATAGTTTTTGACGATAGCTGAAAAGCACGATGCCAACATACGCCAACACGAAGCGAAGGAAAAAAATATCTCTCGACGAAAGATCGTTGTCAAGCAGTATTTTTGTAGCTACAAATGCTGTTCCCCAAATAGTTACTACTAACAGGGCTAAAAAATGAAAACGTAATTGTTTCATAAATTTTTTAGTGGAAGTTTCTTAATCCCGCTTCGCGTGCCCAGCGCATTGCTTGCGCAAACTCAGTTGGTGTAGAGCGACGGTCTAAGGGTGGAAATTCTCTCGCACGGAATTCGGGTCGGAATTGTCCCATTATATTCACATGTGTATCGGCTCCGAGTTCGTTTACCACCCAACGCGCAAAAACATCGGTTCCAGCCAAATTTTCGGGCATTACCAAATGGCGAATCAGCAATCCGCGATTGGCTATGCCGTTTTGAATATCGAGTGTACCAACTTGTCGGTGCATTTCTTTGATGGCGGCGGCTGCATATTCGGTATAATTTTGTGCGCCTTGCGAGAAACGTTCGGCAATTCGCGAGTCTTGATATTTGAAGTCCGGCAAATAAACATCTACGATTCCATCGAGCAATTGCATCACTTCCATTGTTTCGTAGCCGCTGGAATTGTAAAGTATGGGGATATTCAATCCTTGATTGATAGCCAAGCGAAGCGCGCTAACAATATGCGGCACAATATGCGATGGTGTTACAAAATTAATATTGTGTGCGCCACGGCGTTGCAAGGAAATCATCATAGCTGCAAGTTCGGCATGTGTGGTTACACGTCCTTCGCCGCGATGCGCAATTTGCCAATTTTGACAGAAAATACAAAGCAGATTACAGTTTGAGAAAAAAATTGTGCCCGAACCATGTCTGCCTACCAGCGGACGCTCTTCGCCAAAATGCGGTCCGTGTGAGGCAACTCTAAAATCTCTGCCTGTGCTGCAAATTCCTTGTCGGTTTCTCATGCGGTTGGTACCACACATACGCGGACAAAGGCTGCAACTTTCCATTTTCGCCCAAAAAGCACGTTCGCGACGCTCGAGTTCGCCGCTTGCTTCGAGGTCTAAGTAGCGAGGTCGGTACGCGCTTTCTACCTGCGCACCTCTTCTTGATGGTGTATTGGCAAAGCCGTTCATAGTCCAACCGCCAAGCGTCAAAGCACCGGCTGCCAGCAAACTATTCTTAATAAAATTTCTTCGCGATGCCATCTGACAGGCACCGCCGCACAAATTAGTTGACTTTTCCAATTTATTATTAAATTCTTTCGACATAATGCTCTTTTTTTGATGAATGAAAAGCTGTGTCTTCAAAGCATACAAAGCGCAAAGATATGCGTTTTTCTTCAAAAATCAGCTATAAGTGGGAAATATTTTAGATTTTCTAATGAAAATTGTGCAATCCTGCTTCGCGTGCCCAGCGCATGGCTTGTTCAAATTCTCGCGGTGTAATGCGACGATCTAAAGGTGGATGATAGCGCGCTCGGAATTCGGGTCGGAATTGCCCCATAATATTCACATGCGCATCGGTTCCGAGTTCGGTAGCAATCCAACGTGCAAATTTATCTGCTCCGCCGGCATTTTCGGGCAGTATCAAATGTCGCACTATCATTCCGCTGTTTGCCACTCCATTTTCTACCGCCGGATTACCTACTTGACGGTGCATTTCTTTGATAGCCGCCGCAGCATATTCGGTATAATCATGTGCACCTCGTAAAAATGGTGCGGCTGTTTCAGAGCACTGAAATTTGAAATCGGGAATGTAAATATCTACGATTCCATCGAGCAATTGCATTACTTCCATGGTTTCGTAGCCGCTCGAATTATACAGAAATGGTATATTCAATCCCTTTTCGGCTGCCAGCCGAAGACCGGTAACAAGGTGCGGCACCATGTGCGTAGGTGTAACGATTCCTATATTATGAACGCCTCGCCGTTGAAGGCGAATCATTATATCGGAAAGTTCTTCGTGCGAAATGTTTCTTCCGTGTCCATGGTGATTGATTTGCCAATTCTGACAAAACACACAAAGCAAATTGCAGTTCGACATAAAAATTGAACCGGTACCTCTTGTGCCAACGGTTACTCGCTCTTCGTTTAGCGAAATATCTACTGAAGCAATGCGCAATTGATGGTCGGAACTGCAAATGCCCTTTCTGCCAGCCATACGATTTGTGCCGCATTTACGGGGACAGAGATCACAGCTTTCCATTTTTGCCCAAAGTGCACGTTCGCGCTTTTCGAATTCACCACTCGCAATCAAATCGAGGTATTTTGGGCGGTATGCCGGTGAAACCTGACGCGTTGCTCCGGTTCGTCCATCAATATTTGCCAATGCGTTAATACTCCAACCGCCAATGGTTAATGCACCTGCTGCCATCAGACCGGTTTTAATAAATTTCCTTCTCGACGATTGCTGACAGGCACCACCACAGAGGTTCATGGTTTTGTCTGTTTTGTTTTCAAATTCTATCTTCATCTTGTAATTCTTTAGTTTCTGCGAAAAAACGCAATCAAAAAATATTCCACATTCACAAAGATAGGGGGTTTTCGCAAAAATCGAAAACAAAAAAAGATAGTTTTTTGTTTTTTAGGGTTTTGTTACAATTTCGCAAAATGCGTTGCGCATTTTGCGAAATGTCAATTCAGGGTTTCAAGCCAACGACTCAAAAAGCAATCATACACTTGATAATACGTGGTTTCTTTGGTTGTTTCCGAATAAATCATTTCCTTATCCAACAAGGCTTTCAGAGCTCGCTGCGTGCCTGATAATGTTAAATCATAACGCGCTAAAAACGCACTGCTCGACAGTGAAGATGCTTTTTGTTCTTTTGCAATTGCTTTCAGTAGATTCCACTGTATGGGCGAAAGCAGATTTCGGTACTGCAGAAAAACAGTTTCCTGTTCGTCTAAAATTTCTTTACATGCCAATTTTACTGTTTCAAGCGAGTTGCTTTTCAGCGATTTGGCATATACTCGATGACAAACCATTTGTGTATAAAAGGTGTGGCAACGTGTCCATTCCAAAATAAAATCAACGGCTTGTACATCAATTGTCCGTCCTGCTTCTGTAAATAAATTGTCGATGAAATGGGCGTATTTTCTACGTTCAATCGCCGAAAGTGAAAGAAACTGTGTGCTTGCATAAAAAGGGCGTTTGGCATTGCCGAAAATTTCTGCCAATAAATGCTTGTTGCTTCCGCTAAAAATAAAATTAACATTGTGAAGAAATTGAATCACACTGCGCAAGGTAGCTTCGGCATTTCGTTCGGGATAATTTGCCACTTGCTGAAATTCATCGAAAGCAACCAGCACGCGCACCTCTTGCTGTTCCAAAAAACGCAACAAACTTTCAATCGTTTGTTCGGGTTGATGCGGTGGCTGGTAGTTGATTTGTATTTCGGGCTCGCCCGTGAGCGAATTGAATGAAAAAACAGGGCGCATACCCAATAACAGTTTTTTAAACCTGCTGCCGATTGTCTCTTTTTCGGGAAAAGCGCGGTAAATAGCCGATGTAAATTTGTTGGCAAAATCACGCAAATTTTGCGTTTCGTACAAATCTACAAAAAGGCACACCGTTTTTTTATCTTTTTCAAAAGACGAAAAAAGATGGTGAATCAAGCCTGTTTTACCCAACCTTCGTATCGAAATGAGTGTTGTATTTGCTCCATTAAGTGCGTTTCGGCGCAAAATTTCAGTTTCGTTTTCTCTGTCGCAAAACAGCTTTGCGCCACCGTATCCGCTTATTACGAATGGGTTTTTTAGTTCTTTGTTAGCCATAACTTATAGTTTTATGGTGCAAAGATAACAATATTTCGCAAAATGCGTTGCGCATTTTGCGAAATATTGTTTTTAGAGATAAAAAAACGCCGAATTTTTGAAACTCGGCGTTTTTCAACTGTTATCAAAATTATCTATTATCAATTCGATTATCCAATTCATCTTGCGTTAATACGCGGAAATTCTGATTGTTTTCAATCATTTTACGTAAAAACCATTCGGGATAACCCGGACGCTGTACATCTTCGGCTCGCATTACTCCGTGTTGATTTTGCAAGAAATTGCCGTTTTCATCGGTTGCGCGTACTGCTCCGTCGAGGAATTTTACCAACAAAAACTCAAACAAACGACTCCATGAGTACATTACGGCATCGGTTTGATCAAAACTGAAATCGGCAAGCATGCTGCGTGCCTCATCAACCGGCAATGCCAAGGCTTTTTGTTCCATTTTGGGAACAATTTCGCGGAAATGGTTTTCCCAAGCCTGCTGGCGACTCAAAATTTCAGGGAACATTACCGACCAGCGACCATAAGCGAAGTTTGCTACTTTGTTGAAAATCCAAAATGCAGAAGTAGGCGAATACTGCACCATGCTGCCATTTTCGATACTGAAAGCCCAAGGCACATGCGGCATACTTCCGGCAAACATCGGAATATATACTGTGCTGATTGCATCGTCGGAACCAAACCAAATAATGCCACCAACATGATTTGGAAGCCAATTGCGCATTTGCGCCACAAAAGTCCAGCCCGATTGCTGTGTTGCGATAGGACGAGGTTGTGCCCATTCTACACCATCTACTTCAAAGCTGAGTGGCGGTAAACGCAATTTGGTTTTAAACGGACCGGAAGCCATATTGCTTACAACACAAAGCGGTGTGCCTTCGTACTGATTGCGCATCAATCGCTTGAAATCTTCTGCACTTACGGGCTCCAAAGGTCTAATCCAAAGTGGCATCCGACGCTTCGTTTGTCCGATAACATAAGTGAAATACTCATCCATTGCCGGATCTAATTCGCGGAAAAAAGCCCAAACACGTGCTTCGCAAAAGAACAAAGCGCGGAAATCAATCGGTGCATACACATCCGAAAAGCTAAATTCTTCGTCGGTACCATCAAAAAATCCCTTTTCGCGAGCGAAGCTAATTACTTCGGGATGAAAAAGTACGTTTTCAGGGTCGTTTTGCGAAAATGTTGTGATTCGTGCATGATTGGCATGCGCCGAAACATATCCATCGGGCACTCGTTTAGCAACCCAAACTGCACCCGTTCTGCCCGGACCCATTCCGATCATTTCCATAATCCAAACCTCGTTTGGATCGCCAATAGAGAATGATTCGCCTGCACTTCCAAATCCGTAAGTTGCTACCAAAGTTGTCATAATCTCAATCGCTTCACGCGCTGTGCGTGCACGCTCAAGGGCGATTTGCATCAAACTTCCATAGTCGATAATTCCTTCGGGATTGACCAATTCGCGACGACCGCCAAAAGTGGTTTCGGCAACAACAACTTGATGCTCGTTCATACTGCCAATAACGGTATAGGTACGCGGCACTTGTGCAATCTCACCGCGAAACTTTCTGGTATGCCAATCGTAAACACGGCGTACCGAACCCGGTGCATGCGTTGCAGCTCGCGCTTCGTGCATCGAGCCGAAGAAAAAATAAGCATCGGCAGAGTAAGTGATCAAAGTCGAACCATCGACTGTGGCACCTCTGCTGGCAAGAAAATTTGTACAAGCCAATGCAGTGGCTATTGATGCGAATGAAAACGCAAGTAAAAATAATGTTCTTCTCATCTTAAAATATTTTTTTGTTGAAGCGCAAAGATAGGTTTTTTGATTTGAAATTAAAAACAGGCGGATGAATTTTAAGTTTTTTTTACAGCAAATCAAAAGCAGGCTGTGGCACGATTTTTGAAATGTATTGAATACGACCGATTTTTTTCAATGCATTTTGATAAAACACAAGAGTCAATGCCAAGATTGAAAAATATCGACCGTCAAGAAATCAAGAAATTTGACTCTAAAAAATATTATGAAAAAGTTAGTTTTATATTCATTGTTCGCTGCTGTACTGATACTCAGCTCGTATAGTCCGTCAGCAATTAGCTCGATGCTTATTGATGAGCAAGCAGAAACTGCGACAATGAGTGCCGAAGAGCAATTTTTTGTTGAGTTAGGTCTCGAAGGAAAAATGTCTTTTGCAGCTTTCGAGCAGGCACTTGCAGGCTTTGAAATTATCGAGGTAGAACGAGCTGTTCTCACCATCATCGATTTCAGTTTACCATCAACTGCCGAGCGTTTTTTTGTGATTGATATGGAAAACCGTGAGCTGTTATTTAGCTCGCATGTATCGCACGGACGCAATAGTGGCGACAATTACACCACTTCTTTTTCCAATCGTCCCGGCTCAAATCAAAGTTCGCTCGGTTTTTTCTTGACAGATTACACATATATTGGCGCAAATGGCTTATCTTTGCGCCTCGAAGGATTGGAAGAAGGCATAAACCACAATGCACGCGCCAGAGCGGTAGTAATACACGGTGCCGATTATAGCGACCCGAATTTAATTCGTTCTATGGGAAGATTGGGTCGCAGTCAGGGTTGTCCGGCTTTGCCACGCGAGCTAACAAAACCCATTATCGAAACCATTAGCAATGGCTCGTTGGTATTTGCTTATTCCGCTCAGTTTAACGAAGAGTATTTGCAAAACAGCACAATTTTGAGAAATATATTGTAACAAATAAAAATGAAACCATCGGCTCGCACGCACAAATATGTATTCGCGCTCAACGACGAAGAAAACAAAGCCTTGTGTCGTTATGTTGAAAAATATAAGGTACACAATCGTTCACGCTTTATACGCGAAACGCTGATGACGGCTATTCTGAAAAAAAATGAAGAAGACCACCCTACTTTGTTTTAGGGTGGTTTTTTTAATCAACATGTAATGACATTCTGGTAAAGCTTTGTACAGATATTTGAATTAGTCCATCAACTGCTATTTCCAAGGTATAGCCTGTTTCGGGCGTACCTGCGCTAATGGTTATAAAGTCGAGCGTGGTTGATCCATATTGAGGTGTTGCTGCATTCCCCCATGCAGGCAGTGCAGTAGTTTTCAGGTATGAAGCATAGTTGTTTGATATTCTTCCTGTAATTCGAACTGCTGCGTTTTGATTTTTTTCAAAATTAAGCACTAAGCGCCATATATGTACTTGTCCATTAATGATATTGGGCTTAAAGGTTGATACCGGTATTGAGTTAGGTGTCGTTGTTGAACTAACGGAACTAACAATTTCCGCTGTAGTAGGAGTGGTAGTGGGTCCTGTATATTGAGTTTTGTAAATAGTTGAAGTATTCACACAAATACTTGCGTCGTCCCACTTGCTTGGGTCTTTTATCCAGTAGTTGGGGTCGTTGTAGGGCCAACGAGTAACATCGATTTGATAAGTTAATGGATGCGAGTAAGTAACATAATAAAAAACACCTACGTCGTTTGCCGTAAATTTGCCATTACTAAGTGTTGTAAATGTTGAAAGATTATTATAGCCTGAAAAAGTAGGAACCGCACCACCGCTTCCGCCAAGAATCTTTACTGTTCCTGTGTTTGGATTGAATAGGGTGTCGTTCGCTAAAAACTGAATCGTATTCCATTTTAATCCGCAGTAAAATTGCAAAACATGTTGTTTTGAGTCAAAAACAACCATCCCTTCTACCGGATTTTTTATGTTCGCAGTAGGGTCAAGATTGCGCGGAAAAAGCACCGCCGAAGTGTCGGAAACAATATCGAGAATTGCCTGCGGTGTGGTGGTATTAATCCCGATTTGCGCACTCAGGCTTAGGCAAAAGCCGAAGAGCAGCATGAATAATTTTGTTTTCATTTTGATAAAATGTTAAATGGATTATGATTTTCTTGTTCTTGTTTTCAAAAATACGCCGGCAAAATACAGCAATGCAAAATACAGCAACGACAATACGGAACTGCTTACAGGCATCCCAACAAACCCGCCTTCGCCACTTCCTGTATTAGGTGGTGCTATTCCGGCACGAGTTTGTATCGCATCATCGGCGGCATGCACCGACTCCTGCTCTGCAAAACAAGTTGGGGCAAAATTCGGGCAATCCGACACGCAATTCGATAATTGCTCGTTTTGGTTTTTGAAACAGCTCAGCTCACATGCAACAACTTCTATCCCGCCTAATGCAGAATAGTTCTGTTCATTTTGCATCAAGCCTGCGATGCCAATACTGAAAGCAGATAAAAACAATATGGTGATTAATGTACGCATGTTGCTAAAATTTTTTCTACAAACTGTCTGTTTCCTTGAATTTTGACAATATAAACTCCAAGCGGTAGATCCAAGATTTTTTCAAAAGATGTACCAACATCCAACAATACTTCATGATATAATACACGTCCTTGCGTATCAGATATATATAAGTCGGCACCCTTGTCTAAATCCGTTAATCCGGCGATGCGCAAAAGCTTGTTTTGATAGCTCGTCCGCAGTTTTGGTATATATTGCATCGGATTTTTGGGCGTCGTAATGTCGGCAGCCGCAAAATGCAATACAAATCTTTCGGAATTGTCTTCGGGATTGGTTTCAAATTCATATACCGGATTTTCAGCCAGATTAATCCATTCTTGTTGTGGTTGAAGCAAGTCTTCCAACCACACACCTTCGGGCGTATTGAGCGAATGTAATCTATGCGCTGTGAGCCTTACTGTTTTTGGTTCGGAAGCCGGAATCAGTTTCATCGGCATACGCTTTGCATGATGCGGTATCACATTGGTTGTGAGTATTTCGCCACCCGAAGCCTCTGTAAACAACTGACTTACCAAACGCGAATGATTCATTATCTTGAAGGCATCGTAGCGGTGCGAAGCATCGAAGTCGGCATCGGGACGGAAAACAACACAAATCCGGTCGAAAGCTTTTGTGTCTTGGTCTTCTACCTGAATTAAAAGCTCGTCTTCTACCCAATTCGCGATGCCTGATTTCAAGTAATTAATATTTCCATGCGTACGTTTTGCTGCCGGAATAGTGAATTGAGTGGTGCCGCCAGAAAATTTATACACCACGAAAAGTTGCATCGGTGCAATGAGTGTGTTTTGCATCGAAGGGTCGAGTGAAACAGTTCCGCCCACACGTTGCGCCACCAAGTAATTTACACCAATATCAAAGCGAAGCGTTTGCGAGTTTATATTGCCGGCTACTGCATTGTTCAATATCCAAAAACCTGTGTATAAATCACCGTTCGATTCGCCACGACTTACGCCCCATTCGTCGGCAGTAGCCGCATCGTTCAACAATGCACTCAAATCCAAAGGCGATGTAAACGGATTGCCCAGATAGTGAAAGCCGGCTCCTGATAATGGTACTGTTACATCGCTGATATTCAAACTTTCGCCGGTATAGCGATCGGCAACTGTTAAATGCGTTGCAATAGACGGGCTTTTCAGTTCAAAATTATAGCGATTCATTACCAAAGAATCTTGAAAGCGTTCGGAATACAATGCCTCCGGATAAGCCGGAATATAATCCATCACATACACATCTTGTCCAAGCAAATATCCTTCACCGGCATTCAGCGTGTGATGTATGTCTGTGATTGTTTTGCCTGTATCGCCAAACAAACCGGCATTGGTAGGGCGCATCAAAAAATTAAAAAACATATAATCGGCATACATGCGTTGGTAGGGCGACGAAAATCCCGTAAAGCGGGTTGCTCTACTCGAACCAAGCGCAAGCTCAACCTCAACAACGCCCATTTCAGCATTGCTGCCGGCAGACCGATTGTAATTTATCGAATTAGTACAATAAGATGC
>Ga0209737_10004250_pt1 | contig 10079 bp, 12 predicted proteins | sample TergutCu122P3_FD_187284 | JGI IMG/M metagenome (GOLD analysis project Ga0209737, IMG submission 187284) | Cubitermes ugandensis P3 segment gut microbial communities from Kakamega Forest, Kenya - Cu122 P3 (SPAdes) (version 2) | ecosystem: Host-associated > Arthropoda: Insects > Digestive system...
TAATCAAGCCCCGTCATCAATATTTTCAAAAACAACCCTCCAAATTTCTCTTGCGACCGCGATTGCCATCCCGCCATTTGTGCGTTTGCCCACGATGATTTCGCCCTCTTTTGACGATATATAGGCGGACGGCTCGCATACATTCCCCACCCCTGTTGTCTTTCGCACAAAGTCCGACTGAATGAATTTGTGTTCATATATTTTAAGCTGCTCGGCCGAATACGTCAAAAAGCCGATGCCATAGGTTTCAGCCAGTTTTATTATGGCCTGTTCGTCTTTTTTCAGATCGATCGAAGAAATCGAACCCACGCACATGGCGGGTATCGAGGCTTTGTCCAACGTCTCCAAAAAATAGTCGTGGAGTAGATCATATGCGATATTTTTTCTCGCGCCGATGCCCACATGGAAGCGTTTTGGCATGAGTGCCAGCGTTTTTTCGTAGGAGAAGCCGCCTACGGTGTCCCGCGAATCCGCAATCAAAATCCCCACGTCCCCATCGGGTTTTGGTACAATATTGTCCGGCAGTTTCCCCGATATTTCAAACTGCGTGCATAGCCCGACTTCTTTGCCCTCGAGCAGTGCGGCCGATATGTATTTTATATTTTCGGGGTTTGCGATCGCATACCTGTTTTTTTTTGCGTAGGTATCGACCGAGAAAATGTTGTTTATATCCGTCGCGGTGGTTATGACCGGCGCGGCGCCGATTAGTCCGCCCACTTTTTCGGCAAATGCGTTTGCGCCCCCGATATGCCCCGACAGTATGGGTATGACGTACCGCCCGAGTTCATCGACCACGACGACGGCGGGGTCAGCGGTTTTGTCTTTGACCAAAGGCGCGATCGCGCGCACTGCAATCCCCGCCGAGCCGACAAATACCAGCGTGTTGCCTTTTTTGAATACATCGGGCACAAACTCCCTCAATCTGGAAACCCTGTATGCGCCTGTGTTGAAGATCGCGGCTATTTTTTTTGCGAGCCCATACCCCTTCGAGGTAAACGCCATGACGACTATGTCATTCATCTGTTCTACCTTGCCTGTAACCGTGGGTGAATTCGGGATGATAGAGCATGGAACGCCCATAACTGTCGCCCAAAAATCCGCCGACTAAAACAAGCGCCGTTTTCTTTATATCCCCCGCACTTTCGGCCAAGCCCCCAACCGTTGTCCTGACGATTTTTTCGTCGGCCCAGGTCGCCTTGCAGACGATGGCGGCGGGCGTATCTTTGGGGTAGCCGCCCTCCATGAGTTTTTCGGAGAGCTCTTTGAGCATACCCGCGCTCAAAAATATGACCATTGAAGCCTGCGCCTTTGCGAGCAGTTCTATTTGTTCGGTCTCGGGGACGGGCGTCCTGCCCTCCATTCTGGTCAATATGACCGTCTGGCTTATGCCCGGGAGCGTATATTCGACCCCCATGGACGCGGCCGCGCCCAAAAACGAGCTCACGCCCGGTACGACCTCAAAACCTATACCGCCCTGTGCCAGCAGATCGATCTGTTCCCGTATCGCGCCGTAAAGGCTGGGGTCGCCCGTGTGCAGGCGCACGGTCATATAGCCGTTTTCTTCGTTTGATTTGATTGTGCCGATGACCTCTTCCAAGGTCATGTGTGCGCTGTCATGCAATTTGCAGTCTTCTTTTGTATAGTCCAGCAGTTCTTTGTTGACAAGCGACCCCGCGTAGATGACGCTGTCGGCATTTGACAGCAGTTTTGAGCCTTTTACCGTTATCAGTTCTTTGTCACCGGGGCCCGCCCCGACAAAATATACCATGTTTAACTCCTTTATTCTTTCACAATCGCAATCGAAAAATATCCCGCGCCCCCGGCAGCTTCGAGTTCATCGATGCTGTGGAATATATGCTCGCCGTCCATGGTGCAGCGTTCGACGATTTTTGTTTTTTCGGACAGCCCTTTTTTTTTCAGGACTTCCAAAACATTATTCAAACTCTTGCCCGATTTCATTATTATTTTGTTCCCCGGCAAAGCGAGCAACCCCTCAATGTCTTCGTTGTCGGAGGCGGGGATGATGTGGAGCGCTTCGCCCCCCAGGCATAGCGAGGTGTTCAAAGCGGCCGCAGCCGCGACAAAAGAGGGTATGCCGGGGATTATCTGCGTATCGTAGCCCCTTTCGCCGACAATTTCGTGGATGTACATATACGTCGAATAGATCGCCGGATCGCCCAGTGTGACAAATCCCACATTTTTGCCCTGATCCAAAAGCTCGCATATGCTGTCTGCGGACTTTTTGCGCACGGCTTTTCTTTTTTCCCCGTCCTTTTCCATGGAAAACTGGCATTCCAAAAGCGGCTTGTCGGCTATGTACCGCCCCACAATCCCAAAAGCGGTGCTTTCGTTACTGCCCGCGCTGGGCAGCGCGATCACGTCGCACTTCTCTATCGTGTGGATCGCTTTTAGCGTCAATAGCTCTGGGTCGCCCGGACCTGTCCCGATGCCGTATAGTTTGCCCTGCATATATTTTTTATCCCCCTGTTTGATCTGTGTTTGAATCTATCAGTATGCCGTGTTCTTGCGTAAATACGATATATCTCACGCGCACCTCGCCTTTTGTCCGCTCCTTTAAATAGAAGCCTATCTTTTCCCCGATTCTTTCCCACACCTGCGCGTTGATATTTTTGCCTATCATAATCCCTATGGCGGCATCGACGGTGGTGCATTCCATGATTTTTTGGATTGTATCGCGCGGCGCCCCCGCCAGTGCGCAGTGCGCGGCGATGATTTCCAGCCTGCAATCCGCGACACTTGAGTGCGTGTTCATGATCCCGCCCGCGAGCTTTACGAGTTTTCCGGCGTGCCCTACAAGCGTGATGTCGCCTATTCCCGCAAAATTGGCGTAGTCCAATGTTTCGCCGATAAAATTCGAGCATTTGACCGCCGATTCGATGTCAAAACCAAGTTCGGCCGCAAAATCCCGCCCGTAATTGCCCGGGGCGATCAGCAGGGTTTTTTCGCCGCCTGCAATACGCACATCGATTTCGGCCTTGATCGTATCGACGACGGCCCTGTCGCTCATGGGCTCGACGATGCCCGTCGTCCCCAAAATCGAAATCCCGCCGACAATGCCGAGCCTTTCGTTTAATGTATGTTTCGCGATTTCCACCCCCTGCGGCGCGGAGATTATAATGCGCAGCCCGCCATTGTAGTTGCTATGCAGGCACACTTCCCCTACTTCGGATTCGATCATTTCAAGCGGCACGGGGTTTATGGCGGCATGGCCTACGGGGATTTTCAGGCCCGGCTTTGTCACCCTGCCGATCCCCTCGCCACCCTCGACCACAATGCCGTGCCCCGTTTTTGAAACAGTCGCCACAATTTCCATGCCGTGCGTGACGTCGGGGTCGTCGCCCGCGTCCTTTATGACAGAACAGCTTATGGATTCGCCGCTTTTTGTGTGACCGGAAATATCGACAAAAAGCGCTTTTCCCGTTTTTGTTTTGATCTCCACGTTTTTTGTATGTTCGCCTGTCAAAAGCGTGACTGCGGCCGCTTCTGCGGCGGCTGCGGCACAGGAACCCGTTGTGATGCCTGTCCTGAGTTTTTTGCTTTTCATAGTTTATTTACATAATCCCCAAAATCTTCAATTCGCCTCGGTTTTCTACCCGCTGCCCTATTTTTGAAACGCGCTTCGAGCAGCTCTGCCGCAGCATACAATAGCGGCTTTTTCAACCCGCTTTTTGAAAGTACGCCCTCCGATTCGAATATATCGTCTATATTTGCATCCGCAATCACTTCTCCCTGGCAAAATATTATGGCCCTTTCCGCGACACGGTAGGCGAAATCCACATCGTGCGTGGAAATGATGACCGCAATGCCCGCAAGGCTCAACTCGTCGAGTATATTTTCCAGCATTTCCGCGTTTTCGGGGTCGAGCGAGGCGGTCGGTTCGTCGAGCAGCATCATTTCTGGCCGCATAGCCAAAATGTCCGCGATGCTCACACGTTTTTTTTCGCCGCCGCTCAAATACTGCGGCGCGCTGTTTTTGTATTTCTCGAGGTTCAGTTGTTTGAGCGACTGCGCGACGCGGGTTGTAACCTCCTCGCACGAAAGCCGCAGATTCATGGGCCCGAAGCTGACCTCGTTTTCCACCGTCCCCGCGATAATCTGGCTGTCCGGTTCCTGGAACACAAGCCCGACTGTCTGGCGCAACTTTGAAATATCCTTTTTTGCTTTTGTGATTTCCCGCCCTTTCAAATATATTTTCCCCTCATCGGGCCAAAGGACGCCGTTGCAGCACAGAAAGAAAGTGCTTTTCCCCGCGCCGTTGCTCCCGAGCACCGCGATCCGCTCGCCCTCGTGCATCGTGGCGGACACATTTTTCAAGGCAGTGGTGTCGCCGTACCGAAAACAGATATTTTCCAGTCTCAACAGTTCTTTCATTGAATACCCCATAGGCATAAAATGCAGACAACAATAAATAACGCAACAAATAGGTGCATGCCCGTTATTTTCCCCCTGTTTTCCAAAAACCGTATCTCCGTATCGTAGCACCGGCTTTCCATGGCGTCGAAATTGATAGTTGCCTGCCTGTAACTGCGGGCCAGGAGATTTGAATAAAGATTTCCCGTTGTGCGCAGGCCTGTCCGGTAGTTGATATAGCCCAATCTGCTTTTTGCGGCGTTTTTCATGGCGTGGTGCATGGAGAGCAAAACAAAAATATATCTGTATATGAGGTACATCAGTCCTATCAAAACATTTGGGCACTTTGCACGGCGCAAAACGCCGATCAGTTCCGACATCGGGGTTGTCAGGCTCAAAAAATACAGGCAGCTCACCGCGCCCAGCGCCCGCGACAGCACGAGCACGGTGCGAACCTGCGTCGCGGCGGTTACACAAAGCCAATGGCCAAAAAATGGGATATTCAAAATCCCGCCGCTTTGCGCCGAAAGTTCAAACAAAAGCGCAAGCCCGCCCATAATCAGAAAAGACAAAGGGAGAGCAAACATGGTTATATAGTCGCGGAGTTTCAGCCCGCCCACAAAAACAGTAAGCACAAGCATTGCAACAGTCAAAAATACCCCCGCATAAAGACTTCTCGCAGACACGCAGATGACCATCAGAGCAAGCGCTGTCCAAAATTTCAGCGACGGATTTACTTTTCCAAGGCGCGACGCATACGCCAAAACATCTATCGTTATCATGTTGTTTCGCTTTTTTCGCTTCTATTGTTCGAATATTTTTTTCTCGCAACGAGATAACCGAAACAGTAGGCGATTACTCCCACTCCAAGACCTGTTTGCAAGCAAAAAAACAGGGTTTCCATTTCGCCCGGAAGCTCGCCGCCGATCAGCGTTTCCAAAACCGGCGCAAACCACGGCTCGTAGCCGCCGGCTATTTCTTCGACCATCGCGCTCCCCGCTTCGTCGCTGCCGGCAAATTCCGCGCCCCTTATCGCAAGTAGCGGGATGAGCATAATCGACAAGGCTATGACAATCAAAAGTATCACGGTTGTTTTGCTGCTTTTCATTTTTTTTGTGCTCTCCCTATTTTTCTTCTCTAAATTATATCACAAAAACCTTGACAACTGTGTGTCAGTATTGTATAATATAATAAAAATATTTTTTGGAGGTCTGCTTGTCTGTGAAAGTGGATAGGATACTGTCGATTATAATGCTCCTGCTGAACCGGAAAATAATAAGCGCGCCGGAACTGTCAAAGATTTTTGACGTGTCCGTGCGCACAATATACCGCGACATCGAAACGATAAGCCATGCCGGCATCCCGATTGTCACCGAAATGGGGATGAAAGGGGGCGTGAGCATCCTCGAGGAATTCAAAATAGACAAATATTTGTTTTCGGCCTCGGATGTGGCTTCGACCATGATCGCCCTGACAAACATATACCCGAACCTTCTGGAAAGCGACAGTTCGTACATTTTGGCGAAACACAAAAGTTTGGCATCCAAAAGGGAGCAAAAAAAAACTTCCGTGATCAGGGTCACGCTGCGTTTCCACGAATCCCACAAAGACTACATAGGCGAATATTATGATTTGGATATCATTTCTTTGGACGAAGACGAATATTGTCAGGCGTATATATATATCGAAAGCGGAGAAGCCAATTATGACAATCTCGTCATTCTCGGCGACAGATGCGAATGTGTCGAGCCTGCCCATGTCCGCAGGTACATAAAAAACAAAATCGAAAATATAACAAAGGTTTATGGTCTGCCTTGTGTGCATTCATAGCGCATATATGATCACTCTTACCAAAATCCCGAAAAAAAGCCCTATCAGTGTCGTGGCGTACATCAGCCTGTTGGCGGTTTTTATGTCGTTTCTTCCCGCCGGCCGCAGTGGGTCGCCGATTGTGGGCTTTTTTACGAGTACGCCCTTATAATAGTTGTCCCCCGAAAGCGACACCCCGAGCGCGCCCGCGCACACGGATTCGGTCTGCGCGGAGTTCGGGCTTTTGTGGTTGTACCTGTCGCGCACAAATATCTTCCAGGCCTGCCCCGCATTTTGCCCGCACACAAGCGACGCGAAAATCATGACCAAGGCCGCAAGCCTCGATGGTATGAAGTTTGACACATCGTCCGCGCGCGCGGCGAATTTCCCGAAATAGGCGTACTTTTCGTTTTTGTACCCGATCATCGAATCGAGCGTGCTGACGGCTTTGTAGGCAAACCCCAGGGGCGCTCCCCCGATGAACATATACACCATCGGGGCGATTACCCCGTCCGAAAGGTTTTCCGCTATCGTTTCGACCGCCGCCTTCGATATTTCCTCTTCGTTCAGGTTCTGCGTGTCGCGCCCGACTATGTATGAGAGGTACAGGCGCGCTTTGGGTATATCGCCGCCCTCGAGGGCATAATATACCCGCATACTCTCGTCCTTCAACGCCTTTGCGGCGAATATCTGGTAGCAAAAAGCCATCTCGACGGCAAGGCCCGCGGCTATATGTGTCCTGTACAAAAACAAAAGCAGCAAAAAAGGCAGCGCAAAACTCAAAGCGACGAGAAACAGAGACAAAAATGCCCCCGAGACAAATGAGGCCATTTTGCCCTTCCTTTCGTTTTTCAGAAGTTTTTCCCATACGGAGATGAATTTCCCCATGATACGGACGGGGTGGAACCGGTAAACGGGGTCGCCGAAAATGCAGTCGAGTACAAACCCCATAAATACAGCAATGGCAATTGTCACTTTTTTAAATTCCCTTTTTTGTTTTTTCAACTGCAATATATTGTACCACAAATTTTGACAAATGTAAAGGTTTTTTTGCGTTGAAATGTTTGCAGAGATTTCACATTTTGTTCTTGCTTTTATTGTTCGTATGTTGTATAATAATTAAGAACGATAAAAGCAAAGGAGGCATCGAATTTTGAAATTTGTGAAACAGGAAGATATTGTCTTGTCATTGTTGGAGAACAACAAAGGATATTTGACGGCGAAAACGGCGCGAGAGAACGGGGTTCGGAATTATACCCTTCAACGCATGGCCGCGAAAGGGTTGATTGAGCGCGCCGCGCACGGGTTGTACGTCGGTCCGGACATTCTGCCCGACCCGTTCTTCGTCGCGCAATACCGTTGCCCGAGGGGTGTCTTTTCCCATGAAACGGCATTGTTCCTGCATGACCTAAGCGACCGCGATCCGCTCAAATTGATGATGACAATCCCCGCAGGCTGGAATTCAAAAATGATGCAAAGCGATAATATTGTGTTTTTTTACAATGCACCGGAGAAACTGGAGCTTGGTATCTGTGAAACCGAAACACCTTACGGCCTTAGAGTAACGGCATTTGATATTGAACGGACGCTTTGCGACTGCCTGAAATACGCCGACAAGCTCGACCGGGATTTAGTAATCACCGCCTTGAAAAGGTATGCAAAAAACAAAAGCCGAAATAGCGCAAAATTGCTGAAATATGCTTCGGTTTTCAAAATCCGCGACACGGTTTACAGATACTTGGAGGTGTTGGTGTGAAATTTACGAGCGCGACGCAATTGAAAGACTGGATAAAAAACAAATCAAAACAAAATGGTGTACCTGCGGACATATTGCTTCGGATTTATATGATGGAACGTCTGTTGGAACGGGTTTCACTCTCGCCTTACAATAAAAATATAATCTTAAAAGGCGGATTTCTGATTGCGGCGATGGTCGGACTCGACCGACGCAGTACAATGGATATGGATACAACAGCAAAAGGTTTGCCAGTCAACCGTGAACACACGGGGCCGTGATTTTTACGATATATACTTACTATTGTCAATATACCGTGAAACACTTTCAAAACCGGAATTGATCCGTGCGCTTCGCATCAAAGCGACTGAACGAGATAGCGTTTCCTACATCGACAATCATTTGAAATATTTACAGGATATAGCTGGCAGTCCTGAAATCGCAAAGATTTGGATGGCCTATGCCAATAATTATCCTTACGCCAAAAATATTTCCTTGCCGGATATACTCGATTCAATCGCTTGGGTCTTTGAATGAAAACGCAGAATTTTCCGCATATTTTTAAATATTTTTACATTCACATGGAGGAACACATATGAATAAATTCAAATCACTCGCGCTTTTGGTTATTGTTTGCCTTGTTTTTGCGGCCTGTTCAAAACAGGGCGAAAATCCCGACAACAACCAAAACAACCAATCCCCCACGGATATTTCCGAAGCTGTCACGGAAACCACGACATCGCACTACGATATCTTGGGCGAGAGGGATTTCGACGGCGGCACGTTCGCAATCCTCGACGCAAACTGGAACATCGACATAATGCAAAATATACCCGACGAGGCAGGGATAACCGGGGAACCCATAAACGACGCGCTGTATAACCGCGACAAGTTGATCGAGGAAAAATACGGGGTGAACATAAAATACATTCAAATCGAGCCCTGGGACAGCGGCTGCAGGGCGCTTGAAAAATCGGTTCTCGCCGGCGAAAATATTTATGACATGGTCGTGTCCATTGTGCTCGGCAATTGCCTGAACTCGCTTTCAACCCGCAATGTCCTGCACAATCTCTTGGATGCCCCACACCTTTCGCTAAAATCGCCGTGGTGGAGCAAATTAGTTTATGAAAACATACAGTTCAACAACAAGCTGTTTTATATGGGCGGCGATATTTTTCTCTCGACATATTCGGGCGCGCCCGCCGCGATGATGTTCAACAAAAAACTGATGCGGGACTACAACATACAGGATGACTTGTACAAATTGGTTTTTGACGGGAAATGGACGCTCGACGTGCTCCAAAGGATCATAAAAGACAAAGACATCGACCTAAACCAGGACGGCAAGATGAAGGCCCTCGACGATTTTTACGGGCTGGTGGGTCAGTGGAACACGGTGACGTCGGGTTTTTGGCTCGCCGGGCTGGGCCTTAAATTTTCGACGGTGGCGGACAATGCGATCAATGTCGATTTCACTTCGCCTTTCAACCTCGAAAGGATCGACAAACTGACGAATATGCTGGAAAAAACGGACTATGAGGACCAAATGCACATCATCGAAAGGACATTCAAAGAAGGCAGGGCTATGTTCCTCGCGCACTGCCTGATCACCCCGCAGTTGTTTCTGCGCGACATGGAGGACGACTACGGCGTACTGCCCATGCCGAAATATGACGAGAAGCAGGAATCCTACGTCAGCTTCATGAATGCCTGGTGCAACGGTTTTGTGGGCATCCCGCAGACCGCGGACATGGAAAAATCGGCTTTTCTGATGGAAGCGATGGGGTATGCGGGTTATGAAATGCTCCGCAGGCCCGTGTATGACATCACGATAAAAGCCAAAGGGACGAGGGACGAGGAAAGCGAGCGCATGATAGACATCATCATCGAGACGGCCTACTTGGATATAAACAGCATCTACAATTTCGGCGGCTCATGCGACATTCTGCGTGACACGGTCATGGACAAAAAGCCCTTTGTTTCGGCCTACGAAAAAAAAGAGGCGGCAATCCAAAAAGATATAGGCAAATTCATCGACGCCATGTCGGGCGGAAATTGACAAGGCAAACCAAAAAAAATGGCGCAGCGTGGGGCTGCGCCGTTTTTTTCATGCAACGAACAAATTCATTTTTCACCCTGTGAATTGTTTTTTTGTCTTTTGTAT
>Ga0209737_10004251_pt1 | contig 10077 bp, 9 predicted proteins | sample TergutCu122P3_FD_187284 | JGI IMG/M metagenome (GOLD analysis project Ga0209737, IMG submission 187284) | Cubitermes ugandensis P3 segment gut microbial communities from Kakamega Forest, Kenya - Cu122 P3 (SPAdes) (version 2) | ecosystem: Host-associated > Arthropoda: Insects > Digestive system >...
CTTCGTGGTTATAGTCGATGGAGGTATAGAGGGTTTGGTTTTTAAAGAACGTATTGAGAAACAGGTGGGTGCGGGTGTCGCTAAAGGGAGCATAAGCGTAATTCTTCATTTCCGCCCCGATAGGCTGCGCCCAGCCTGAGATGTGATTCACATTCAGTCCGTAAGAAAATTTGGAATTATCGAAATTATGGATACAGAGTTCGCCGAGGGGGGTAAGCGGGTATCCGAAACCCACTTTAAGAAAATTGCGGTAGAGTTTTTTCATCACTTCTCCGGGGAGTTTTATCGGTTTGATAGGGGTGGGCGTAAAAGTGAGGTCGATGGTTTGCGGCACTATCTCATATTCCACTTCCAACAGTTCCGGAGTTTCTTCGGGAATTACCGCAGGTTGCGAGATTTTATGGAAATTCTGAATTTTGGGGGTAAACTCTAATCGAAACCGCGCAGAATCAATAGGTTGCGAAAATGCAAAACCTGTGAATAATAAACAAATTGTAATTACAGAAAATTTTTTCATAAAAAAATGCATTTACCTCTTGACAAACGTAATTTTCTAACATATATTTGCGCGACATCAAAAAAAAACTAATTATTAACTAAATCAACTCATTATGATTACGGAAAAACTACTGCACTATGTTTGGAAAAACCAATGGTTTAACAAAGAAGAACTTAAAACAGTTCAAAATCAATCTCTTACTATTCTCAATCAAGGGTTTCCGCATCAGGATGCGGGTCCCGATTTTAAACAAGGTATTTTAAAAATTGATGGGGTAACCTGGGCGGGAAATATTGAAATTCACGTCCGCTCTTCCGATTGGTATAAACATCAACATCAAAATGATAAGAAATACAATTCTGTAATTTTACACGTGGTTTTCGAGCACGACCAAAATGTTTTCATTGAGCAAAATATGCCGTTGCCGACTTTGGAATTGAAATCTTTAGTTTCTTCACAATTATTATTGCGCTACGCCCAACTGATGAGATCTCCGCACCCGCTTCCCTGCGAGGCATATATAGAAAAAATTCCTCCCTTAACCATCCAAGCGTTTTTATCCCGATTAACATTCGACAGACTATTGAGAAAGCAATCGCAAATATTTGAGATTCTGCATACTTTTTCGGAAGATTGGGAGCAAACACTGTTTTATATTTTATGCCAAAGTTTTGGATTTAAAACCAACGCACCTGCCTTTGAGATGTTGGGTAAAGCACTGCCCTACAAAATCTTAAAAAAACACACCGATTCTCATTTACAGGTGGCAGCATTAATTTTCGGACAGGCAGGGATGCTGGATGAGGAGTTGGAAGATGATTACTTTCAGTCGTTACAGAACGAGTATTTGTATCTCAGAACGAAATACCGGCTTGTTCCCATTGATGTTAAATGCTGGAATCTATTGCGATTGCGCCCGCGCAATTTCCCGTGTATTCGTCTAGCGCAAATGGCAGAGATTATTTACAAACACCCTCATCTTTTTTCAAAAGTAATCGCACCCAATACTTTTGAATATTTTCAAAACATCTTTATTAATAAGATTGATGAATATTGGGATACCCATTATTATTTTGGAAAAACAAGCGGGAAGCGGGATAAAATTATGGGGGAAAGGAGTTGCCAATTGTTGCTGATTAATGCGCTGGTGCCTTTTCTGTATGCCTACAGCACATTTACCGGTAATGAAAAACTTCAGGGATACAGTATGCAATTGCTTGAATTTCTACCATTTGAAGAAAATCATATTACCAAAAAGTATCAGGAATTCGGATTTTGTGCCAAACAGGCAAGCGATTCGCAGGCATTGTTGGAGTTGCATCGTGAGTATTGCGAAAAGAAGCGGTGTGTTGAGTGCGTGGTAGGGCAAAAGGTAATGACGATGAACGAAAACAATAACACAACAACAAATGACAATTAAAGAGGAAGTAGGGAACATTTTTATTGAAGATACATTATTCCTACGGGACGAGAGAAAACTGATATTAAAACAAGAGAGAATGTTGTTTGGGCAATGTTAGGCAGATGGCTTTCTCAAAACCCGATGAAAAGAAAGAAAAATTTAGAACAGAATGATTATATTTACCTGCGTTTTGATGGGATGCAGGAAACTGTAAATAAGGCAGCGAGGAATCATAAATCTACAATGGCAGTTTTTCAATTGGACTTTATTTTAGCCGGTAACTTGATAAAAAAATTATCTTTCAGATTTACGCCGCAGGTACGTGCATTGCTACTGAAAGATAACTCTTATTTGCATGGCAAAAATAAATTTTTTTATTAATCCGTAAACATTTGATAATTTTTTTTGACAAAATAAAAAGTCTCTCAAACAATTATATATTTTTGCAAAATTGAATTATAGTCACAAACTCTGCATCAAATGGCAAGATTGATTACAACGTTATTTATCCTTATATCTCTCCCGTTCTTCGCTATTTCGCAAGAATCAAATTCCTCAAAGTCGTGGGGATATAAAGGTTATTCCGGCGGAATGTTTGTGCATACGGGGTACGTGCAAAGCAAAGAATTTTCGGTCTTTGATTTGGATGGCAACAAAATTGATATGCGAATTAAGGGGGCTGTTTTCGGACTTGGGGGCAAAATGGGAATTTTTCTTCATCGCAATTTTCGGGTGGGTGCAGAGGGGTATTTTTCCACTTGTAAATATAATTCAGGGAAATATGTGAATCAGTTGATAACAGAAAAGAGCAGTTGCAGAATAGGGTGGGGGGGATTTACTTTCGATATCCTTTTTCCTGTCAAAAAATTTGCTCCTTTTATGGGTGTAACTATCGGTGGTGGTAGTGCTAAACATTTGATTCTCACAGGGTATAATCATTTTCACCATGTGGCTACTCCCGTTGTGTACTTTAGCAATCCGCTCATCGTTATTAACCCCGTCATCGGTACGGAGTTTTTTGCCACAAAAAGAATAAGCCTGCTGCTAAAATTGGACTATATCTTCAATGTCTATAAAACACTTTCTTTAACCAACAACACTTACCCGCGCGGGGTAAGGTTATACCTCGGTGTGCATTTTTACCATAAAAAATAAATTTATCAAAATGAAGCTAATTACAAGTTATCCGTTACACGTTACACGTTACAATAATCCACCCCGCCCTTTGGGCACCCCTCCTTTTAAAAGGAGGGGAATTGGAGCCACCTTTCTGCACTTTTGCCTTTCAGTTTTTCTTCCTTTCATCTTTTCTGCTTTTCTGCTCTTCTGCTCTTCTGTCCTATTCGCGCAAACCAAAGCCGACACCATTCACGTTACCCATTACAATATTAATTTAGAGATTCGGGATTTTGCAAATAAAGAGATTAAAGGTTATACAGAGTTGGAAATTGAAGCAAAAATCGCTCCCCTTTCTAATATTAATCTTGATTTTTTAGCACTAATTGTTGATTCAATAATACACAACAACAGTTTACTGGGATTTTCGCATGAAGGAGAACAACTAAAAATAGTTTTACCATTTTCATATGTTGGACAAACAAAAACCTTCCGTGTGTATTATCATGGAAAACCGACAAAAGAACAGTGGGGAGGCTTCATATTTTCAGGAGATTATGCGTTCAACATGGGGGTGGCGATATATAGCTATCCACATTCTTATGGTCGTGTTTGGTTTCCGTGTATTGATGAGTTTACCGATAAGTCCACTTATACATTTAATATAATAACAGATGCTGATAAAAAAGCAATTTGTGGCGGAAAACTTACAGATTCAATTCCGGTGGGAGATGGTATTCGCTGGAAATGGAAATTTGATGACCCTATTCCTACCTACTTGGCTTCTGTTGCAGTTGGTAAGTATAAAGCATATAAGGATACTTTTCTCAGTGTTAGCGGAAATGTTTTGCCTATTGAGATTTATGCCGACTCTGCTACTATGCTGAAAGTTCCCGGTTCTTTTGCTAATCTCAAAACTTTTATTCGTACTTACGAAAAACGCTGGGGACCCTGTCTCTGGCAGCGGGTGGGCTATGTGGGTGTCCCATTTTATAAAGGAAGCGCAATGGAACATGCTACCAATATTGCGTATCCAATAGGTTCTATTACCGGAACTACTGCAAACCAAGACCTTATTGCACATGAACTGGCACATTCGTGGTTTGGAAATCTCCTTACCTGCGAAAAATCAACAGATATGTGGATTAACGAAGGATTTACGACATACGGAGTATATTTATGTTATGAAACGTTAGACCCTACACTGCAGAAATATCAAACAGAAATTAAAAAACTGCATTTTGATGTATTAAAAAGTGATGAAGGAGGAGAATATGCGCTGGATAATCTTCCTACAAACGACACCTACAATACCAAAATTGCTTACGAAAAAGGCGGATTGGTTGCGCATACCTTGAGAAACTATATGGGAGATGAACTGCATTTTTCTTCCATCAAACAACTGTTAGAGGATAACAAATATTCAAATTTGAATTCTGAGCATTTTTTTAAGGAATTATCAAGAATTTCGGGAATAAAGGAAAAGGAACTCAATGATTTCTATTTAGGATGGGTACATCAAAAAGGTTTTCTCAATTTTAACATTGATTCCATAAAACGCAAATCAGGAACCACAAACATATATGAGGTAGCATTTAAACAAAAATTGTATAAAGCAGAATATTTTGCGAATAGTAACCGAGTTGAAGTAGAGTTTCTCTCTGCATTAGGAGACAGGGTAGTGAAAACACTGCAATTTTCCGGAGAAAGTGAAAAAGTAAATGTTGAACTTCCTTTTAACCCTGTTTTTTGGGCTATTGACCCCAACAACAAAATGAGTGATGCCTGCTTTGATTACACACAAACCATTACCAAAACAGGAAACATTAGCTTTGCAAATGCCAAGTTTAGTGTCAAAGTCAATGAATATTCTGATACATCGATGCTTAGAGTTGAGTATAATCCGGTTCCTCCCACTCCGCCTAAAACTGTAAAACCTAACATTTATAAAATTTCAGAGAAACACTTTTGGAGAATTGGGTTTATGAAATATAACGAAATGCAAGCACAATACTCATTTTCATACAACTATCAGTCGGAAGATGCCGAACTGTTGCAAGGGTATAGTTTTGACGATTTGGTTTTACTATATAGAAAAGATGCTTCTCATAGTTGGAAAACCATGCCCGCAACGTTTTCTTTTCCAAATTACTACACAGGGATAGGTACTTTGGAAGTAGATTATATTCTCCCCGGTGAATATACTCTGGGCATCGGCGAGTATAATAGTGTAGATGAATGGGAAAATAATATCCGCGTTTATCCCAATCCAACCACCGGCGAATTACGAATTACGAATTACGAATTACGAATTACGAGAGTTGAAATATTTGATGTTTATGGCAGAAAGCAGAAGAGCAGAAGAGCAGAAGAGCAGAAAGCAGAAGAAGATATTGTTATTGATATTTCATATTTGTCAAGCGGAATATACTTCGTGAAAATTCAAACCGAAAAAGGAACGAAAATTCAGAAAATAATTAAAAATTAAACTATTGAACTATGCCACTAAGGGTGCTTTTGAAAATAAGGGTTCAATGTATTAAATCTTTAAATCTTTAAATCTTTAAATTATGTTTCTCCCCTCATATCCATTTAATGAACAAGAAATAAAAGAGCGAATTGCTGAAATTAACAATCGTCCGTTGGAAAAATTTGCATCGGAAAAAGATGCGGTTCGTTTTGCTTTGAATTGTATTGATTTAACAACATTAGAGGGAAATGACACCCGTGCAAAGATTGAAACGTTGTGCAAAAATGCAGTTCAATATCAAACAGCAGCTGTGTGTGTGTATCCTGTTTTTGTTGGTTATGCAAAACAGCTATTAAAGAATACAGGTATGAAAGTGGCTTCTGTGGCTGGGGCTTTCCCCGCCAGTCAATCGCCCATAGAGATTAAAGTAGCTGAAGTAGAATACGCTGTAAATCAAGGCGCTGATGAAATTGATATGGTTATTTCAAGAGGTGTTTTTTTAGAGGAAGACTATAAAACCGTGTTTGATGAAATTGTTGCCATTAAAAACGCTTGTGGGCAAGCAAGATTGAAAGTAATATTAGAAACAGGAGAATTGATTGAGCCGGATTTAATTTACAAAGCATCACTTTTAGCGATGTATGCCGGCGCGGATTTTATTAAAACTTCCACAGGAAAAATTGCAACCAACGCAACTCCCGAAGCGTTTTTAGTGATGTTAGATGCTATTTTTCAATTTTATAATGATACAAAAACAATTGTTGGTATAAAACCTGCCGGAGGAATTACGGACGCTAACACCACAATTCTGTATCTTAAGTTGTTATGTAATATATTAAATGACAATTGGTTAACTAATAAACATTTTCGTATTGGAGCCAGTAGATTAGCCATACATTTGTATAATTTTCAATAAAAATGAAAAAAAATACGATTTGATAAGTTGTAAATCAAATAAATGTATATCTTTGCCGCCACTTCAAAAATGAAAAAAGAACATTATTTATATATCATTTGTTTAACCTATAAAATTTAAAAATCATGACAAAAGCTGAAATCGTTTCCGAAATTTCAAACAAAACAGGTCTTGAAAAACAAGCTGTTCAAATCATTGTTGAAACATTTATGACCTCTGTAAAAGGTTCATTAGCAAAAAATGAAAACGTTTACCTGAGAGGTTTTGGTAGTTTCATCGTAAAACAGAGAGCAGAGAAAACCGCTCGCAACATCTCTAAAAAAACTACTCTCATTATCCCAGCCCACAAAATCCCCGCATTCAAACCGTGCAAAACTTTTGTGAACGCTGTTAAAAAAATGAAATAATCTACTAAAACAAAACTATTATGCCAAGTGGTAAAAAGAGAAAAAGACACAAGATGTCAACTCATAAGAGGAAAAAAAGACTAAGAAAAAACAGACATAAGAAGAAATAGTGTTTTTCTTTAAGCCAATTCATGAAAACTAAATATGGTGGAAACACGGTATTTAGTTTTCTTTTTTTAAAGAGATGAGTACAGAAGAAACTCCCATAACATCCAAAGAATTAGTTATAACTTCCAGAGAAACGGAAGTGCAAATTGCACTATTGGAAGAAAAGAAGTTAATCGAAATTCATCGCGAGAAAAAAAGCGATGAATGTGTGGTGGGCGATATCTTTTTTGGAAAAGTTAAAAAGATAATGCCCGGGCTCAATGCCGCTTTTGTCAACATTGGAGATGGAAAAGATGCTTTTCTTCATTATTTGGATTTGGGATTGTATGCCCGCTCGCTCAATGATTTTGTAAATCAGGCTATTAGTAATAATAAAAAAAGTATTGCCAATGCCAAACTGCAACCGGAAATAGAAAAAACAGGTAAAATTGGCGATATTATTCAACCCGGAGAATCTATTTTGGTTCAAATTGCCAAAGAACCCATTTCTACAAAAGGAGCGCGACTCACTTCTGAAGTATCATTAGCCGGAAGATATTTGGTGTTGGTGCCATTTATGGATAAAATAAATGTTTCCCAAAAAATTAGAAACGGCGAAGAGAGAAACCGGCTCAAAAAAGTTATTCAATCGATTAAACCCAGACGTTTTGGAATTATTATCAGAACCGTTGCGCAGGGAAAAAATATCGATGAGTTGTCTGCAGACTTAGAATTGCTGGTGGAAAAATGGAAATCGTTAGTTTCCAAACTTCCCCAAACCAAAGCACCCGCAAAAATTGCTTCCGAAGAAGATAAAATTACTTCTGTTATCAGAGATTTAGTGGACCCCTCTTTTGAGGCTATTCATGTGGATGATAAGGAGTTGTTTCAAGAAATTAAATCTTACCTGACCACCCATATCCCTGAAAAAAAAGGAATTATAAAACTTTACAAAGGGAGTAAACCCCTCTTTGAAGAGATGAGTATTGCCTTGCAAATCAAAAGTTCTTTCGGAAGGGTCGTTATTTTGAAACATGGGGTCTATCTCGTAGTTGAACATACTGAGGCGATGCATGTTATAGATGTAAACAGCGGAAACAGACATAAAATTGGTACTTCGGAAGAGATTGCACTGAAAGTGAATTTGGAAGCAGCCGTTGAAATAGCCCGCCTCATCCGGCTCAGAGATATGGGCGGAATTATTACTATTGACTTTATTGACCTGCACAGGTCGGCAAATAAATCTTTGCTGACAAGAACTTTGCAAGAGTTGATGAAAAACGACAGAGCCAAACATACCATTTTGCCGATGAACAAGTTTGGCATCATTCAAATAACGCGCCAAAGAGTGCGGGCAACCACCATCATTGAAACCTCCGAGCAGTGTCCTGCCTGTAGCGGAACCGGAAAGATAAAATCCACAATTCTTCTTCAAGAAGATATTGAAAACAATATTGATTATTTAATTGAAAAGCAACAGGAAAAAGGTTTCTATTTGGCAGTTCATCCGTTTGTGCGTGCCTATCTCACAAAAGGCTTATTCTCAGTTCAGTGGCAATGGTTTCGCCGTTTTCGCCGCTACATCAAAATTGTAGAGAAATCAACCCTTTCGATAAATGAATTCAAATTCTACAACAGAAATCACGATGAAATAATTTTCAGACAGGGAGAATAAAACTGAAAACTTTTTATCGGTTTTCCCTGTTTTTTATAGAAAACATCTACTTTTTTTTCTATTTTCGCATCTTGAATTATCATTAACGAAAAATATAATCATTATGCAAAAAAAAGGGAACAAATACGGTACGCACCGTGTAATTGAGCCGAAAGGCGTTTTGCCGCAACCGGCAAATAAAATAGACAATAATATGGACGAAATTTGGGATAATGAAATCCTGATTGACGTTCAAACGCTGAACGTGGACTCGGCATCTTTTACTGATATTAAAGCACGCGCCGGCGGAGACCACGAGAAAATAAAAGAGATAATGTTCGACATCGTGGAAAAACAGGGAAAACACCGCAACCCTTGGACAGGTTCAGGCGGAATGCTCTTGGGTACCGTTGAAAAAATTGGAGATGCGTTGAAAGGTAAAATAAATCTTCAAGAAGGGGACAAAATTGCTACGTTGGTATCCTTATCACTAACCCCGCTTCGTATAGATAAAATAAAAGAGATTCGAGAAGAGATTGACCAGGTGGATATTGACGGAAAAGCGATTCTGTTTGAAAGCGGTATCTATGCCAAAATTCCCGATGATATGCCGGAAACACTGGCACTGTCGGCATTAGATGTAGCCGGAGCCCCCGCACAAACCGCAAAACTTTGCAAACCCGGTGATATTGTGCTGATTATCGGCGCCGGCGGAAAATCCGGGATGTTGTGCTGCTACGAAGCCAAAAAAAGAGTGGGAATTACCGGAAAAGTTATCGGAATGTGCCACAGCCAAAAATCAACAGAAAGACTGCAAAAATTAGGCTTTTGTGATGTAGTTTTTTCCGGCAACGCCCACGACCCTGTGGGTATGATGGAAAAAATAAGCGAACTTACCAGCGGCGAAATGGCAGATGTTACTATCAACAACGTAAATGTGCCTGATACAGAGATGACTACTATTTTGTGTACCAAAGATACGGGAATTGTATATTTCTTCTCTATGGCAACAAGTTTTACCAAAGCAGCACTGGGCGCAGAGGGAGTAGGCAGCGATGTTATTATGATTGTTGGAAACGGCTACACCAAAGGACACGCCGAAATTACCCTCCAACTCCTCCGCGAAAGCAAAGAACTAAGAGATATCTTTACCGAATTGTATGCATAAATAATTGACAATTAACAATTAACAATTGACAATTGACAATTGACAATTAATAATTCAATATCTCAAATCTCAAATCTCAAATCTTAAATCTCAAATCTCAAATCTATATATAATGGCAAAAGCATTTCAGAAAATTTACACCAAGATTACTAAAATTACAAAAGCTACTTGCTCTTTGAAAGCAGATGATGTTTCTAATGAAGAACTTGCCTTTATAGACGGACGTGCAGCACAAGTAGTTAGAATTAGCGGCGATGAAGTAACGTTGCAAATTTTTGGGGGTACCGAGGGAATTCCCACCAATGCAGAGGTTGTTTTTATGGGAAAAGCCCCTACGCTGAAAGTGGGAGAGCAATTG
>Ga0209737_10004253_pt1 | contig 10076 bp, 13 predicted proteins | sample TergutCu122P3_FD_187284 | JGI IMG/M metagenome (GOLD analysis project Ga0209737, IMG submission 187284) | Cubitermes ugandensis P3 segment gut microbial communities from Kakamega Forest, Kenya - Cu122 P3 (SPAdes) (version 2) | ecosystem: Host-associated > Arthropoda: Insects > Digestive system...
TCAACCCCGTCACCAATCTTTTTAAAAAATATCAATTTAACGTCTTATTTTACTCTGTTATCATACTCTAAAAATGTCGAGATGCTGCTAAGGATTGGTGAGGGGCGGGTAGCGAAATCATAAGTTTGTCCAAATATATGAAAAAGAGCGGAACCATAATAGATTCCGCTCGTGTGTGACAAAATGGCACTTATCGTACCGAGATATCACCAGTCGTTGTAGTGAGGTCAAGTTTGGCTTTGTGACCGTGAGCTACCGAGCAATGTTGGTTTCTGGTTTCACCAGTCATAGTTTCCATAGACACATCCAGCTCATTAACACCCAACATACGAATATCGATGTCGCCAATCACAGTACTCGCCTCGACCACGAAATACTCCTCTGCTTCGGTGTCAACACCTATAACGCCACTGATCGTTTCAATTTTAGCTCTCCCAAAAGAGCTGTTAACGTCTACTGCGCCACCGATAGTATTGATTCCTATATCACCAAACACGGTTCCTTGCTCTAAGATAACATCTCCGCTTTTCGTGTCGACATTCAGCGATATGGCACGCGTTTCCCCTATCATGATTGCCCCAGCGATACTGGAAATGTCAATCTGCTGGGCACTCACGCTCTCAAGCGAAATATCACCACTACAAGAACTCACGCGAACATGGGGACATAAGTCTGTGGGCAACCCAATATCGAGCTGTATCCTACCGTTTGTCATATTAAGAACATCACTGGTCTTAACTGTGATTTTGATAGTAGAGCCCCCTCGGGCTTCTAGCTCGATATTGCCATCGATGCGACCATTGCCGTGAAGATGTGCGGTTATGCAACTTCCCTCAGTCGGTTTTATGAAGACATCCGCAAAACTACTTTGAATCTCTACCGTATGCACACCCCATTGTGCTGGTATTGTCGCCTTCTCATCAATAGTGCGCTGTTCACCAGTGTTTCGACCTGATTCAGACACAACCTTGCCGCCGACGATGGTGTTGTTGACCGTCATAGTCTTGCAGCTTTTTACATAGGTACTGATGTTGCCGAAAAATATGTCGCCTTTAGCCATTTTGTAGTCCTTTCTTCTGTATCTCGTCGAATAAGTTGTATTTTCTATCGGCATTTTTCATAATTGCCGATGCTGTCATCCAACCACCCAACAGGGCACAGACGACGATGAATACCGCCACTAGAATCAGAACTGTGTTTCCGTCTTTTTTGCCTTTGCCGCCAAATAGCGCCTTGGCAATCCTGCCCAGCGCATTTGGCACTTCGCGGGATGCTTGTATAACATTATGGATATTGGCAAAGGTATTCCAGCCGGCTACACCTGCGTTCACTAGCGTTCTATTCTTCCAAAAAGTGATTACACTGTTTAACCATATGATGATCCCCGTAGGAATCACCACAAACACAATCATTACATATAGTAAATCAGAAGTGAACGTAACTAGTGGCTCGAGTGCAATGTTTTCGTAAAGGAATGGGGTTACCGGATACAGTCCGATGGTGAGCATGATTAGAATACAACCATATACCATCGTGAACCCAGCAATCGCCATTATGTAGCCTGATACGGTTATTACTCGCATCTGACCGCCAATTTGTTTGGATTCTGACCAAACACGGCCGACAGCCCAGGCGTTCCACCAGCTTATTGCGAAGTTCAAGATTAGCAACGGGAAAAACAAGATGCTCATTTTTTTGACCTCTCTCTAAAAGACCTTAGTAAACTACACTGTAGCTTTATCGTTAGATAAAGCCAAACACACGTGTGTTTACTACCTCCCTGGAGATGATGATTCATCTCCGCTCATCAGTATAGCACACTAGTTTAAAAAAGTCAACTCTCACATCATATGTTCATCCACAACCTCGTTGCAGACCATATCAGGTGAAACCTAATATCGTTACCTCTATATTAGGTTTCACCTGATAGTCTCTGATAGTCTTAAACCATAGCACCACATAAACCACAGATATGATTAGCGCCGATTTGGTAGGTTTCGACATTACAATGGGGACAATTTGTTGTTGGCAATAGCTCTGTGACCGTGATTTCACGGTGCCGTAAGCCGTTTTTACGGGATAATTCCAGCGCATAGTCCCATTCGCGGTTAGCAGCAAATAGTATCTCGTTGATGTTGATCGGTAACTTCATAGTATCGACCACCCTGTCGGTTAGTTTCATACTACTGTCATATTTTCGCTGCACCGTGTCGATCTGCCGGCGCGATGGTTTTTGTTTCGACATTTCGGCGCTGGATCGATGGGCTGATGCGAAGATTAGATTGGCTAGCGCCCGGGCTAAAATTCGCCCATGGGCGCTGTTTCGCTTCAGGTTTGTGCCCGATAATATCTCATTCACCTCTGTATAATTTATCATCAACTGTTCGCCATCGACGTTCGACACTAATTCCTCTATCGCCATAATTAATCCATCGAAATCAAATCGCCCGGCACTGTAAAATTTCAACAAATCCACTCTGTTAGTCATGATAGTAGTTTACCATACCACATAGAGTAACAGGTTCGACCTAAGAGGCGTTGACATAAAAGTCAACCCTGTTTAGGTCGGACCTGTTAAAAGCTATTTTCGTGTAACTCTGACCATCGAGTGTCTGATCGGCTCGCCGTCTAGCAAATACCCCGTCTGTAGTTCAGCCTCGATCACCTCTGTCGCACCTTCGGCTTCCTCGTTCATCTGCACTGCATCGTGATAAGCTGGGTCGAATTTGGTGCCAGGCGAAGCGTTGATTTTGATGACGCCGATTTTGGCTAGTTCGTGACCTAGGTTTTCGTGTAGTGCTACAATCCCTAAAGCCCAAGGATTATCAGCCAAATCCGCCGGTAAATGCGCCGTGGCGCGCTCGATATTGTCGATAATCGGCAGTAGTTTAGCGATGGTCGTGGCTTTGATTGTTTCACCATAGCGCAATTTATCCGCCTCGGCGTTTTTGCGGAAATTTTCAAAATCTGCCCGCACCCGTTGTAGGTCCGCCGTCAGAGTCGCTATCTCTTCCTTTTTTGCTGTCTTTGCCATTGCTATTTACCTCCATCAAGTTCATCACGTAATTTCATCCAAATTTTTCCTAGTTCGTTACGACCGTCTCGATTTTTGCCCCAACCCCAGAAATCATCCTTCGGTGAATCTTCAATTATGTCAAGACCAATTTCTTTGGCCTGACGAAGTTTTTTCATGACATAAGGATTTTGCGCTACTTTTTCTCGTAGAATCTCTTCCATGATGCCAACCTTAATATCGTCCCAATTTGCTGGTTGCTTATCGGCATTCCCCTTGGCAATCTGGTAGGCTTCGTGTGATGAACGAGCGGTAGCAATTTGCATGGCTAGCTTTGGAGCGGTCTCCCAAAACTTTGAAGCCTGGTAGGCGTGTTCCGAAGTCGTGTAATGACGACCTTTGTAATCGACCGCGAATGACGAAAAGTTATCAAAAACATAGAATTCCCTGGGGTAAAAGCCAATAATTTTGCCAGAAGTTTCAAGTTCTGGGTCGCGGAATTGTATCATTATTACAAAATCCTTTCTAGCATCTTGCCTGTCTCGCCAACTAGGTCGATTACCCGTGCATAGCTTTGCCGGGTGGGGCCGAGCACGCCGATATAGCTGTCATCACTATACGGCGAGCGAAAACGGCTGATGATTAGTGTCACGCCGGTGTCGCGGCCGATGGGATTTTCACTGCCGATAAATACGCTGAGTGGTTGGTTGGGTGCGGCCTCGCGTAGCCATGGTTCCAAATTATCCAGCAGTCGCGCCACGTTGCGCACATTAGCACCACCGATAAATTCGGGCTGGCTGAATAAGTTGCCGATTCCACTAAGGTACAGCTGGTCGCCGATGGTGGCTAAGCCCAAATTGTGCGTTAATTCCACCAAGCTATCAACCGCCTGGCGGATGGCTTGGTCGGCCTTGGCGGAATTACTGTTAACGCGGGCTTCGATGACGCGCGTACTGCGGTTTTCGGTGGATTGCCCCAGTGTCAGACTATTCACATAGGTCCGATAGCCTTTGTCGGTGGGGGTGCGCCCAGCGCTAGTGTGTGGTTGAGTGATATAGCCCATTTCTTCCAATTTCGCCATTTCGGCGCGGATGGTAGCGGATGAAACATTAAATAATTTGGCCAACAGCACACTGCCCACCGGCGCGGCGATTTCGGCGTATTGCTCTATAATCGCTGCTAGCAATTTGGCTTGTCTCTCAGTCATCATTATACCCTGATATTACCACAAAAATAGCACTCGCGCAAGCTGAGTGCCAATCGAGTGCCAATCGCTGAGTGCCAATCGAAATAAAAATGTTATACTATTTCCATGAATAATGATGAAAAAACCGAAAAGATAAAAAGTTGGCTGGGGACGGGGTCCATAAATATTTTTGGAATTCAGTTTTCGGGGAAAGATACAGTTGGTAAACGGTTAGCTGATGTGTTGGATGCGGAATTTATTTCTAGTGGTGATGTGGTGCGTGCCAATGCGGAACAGCTTAACAACGCCGAAGCCCAAGACCGCGGTTTGCTATCGCCCACAACAAAATATAGCGAGCTTATTCGAGAATTTTTGTTGAGTAAAAAACAAACGAAAAAACCGCTGGTTCTCTGCTCTTTTGGGCGTTGGGTCGGCGAAGAAGCGAGTGTGATTGAAGCGACAAATCAAAGTGGTCACCCGATTAAGGCCGTGATAGTACTGAAAATTAGTGAGCAGGAAGTTTTCAGCAGATGGCGGAAATCGTTCGAGATTGGGGACCGACCGGGGCGGGTTGATGAAAGTGAAGATGGATTACGCACTCGATTGGCTGAATTTTACGCAAAGACTATACCGGTTATAGAAGCTTATCGCGATATGGGGCTGCTGGTCGAGATCAATGGCGAACAATCGCGCGATGCGGTGTTTGTTGAGGTGATTGATAAATTGTTCAAATTTATAGGTTAAAGAAAGCACCGACGGTTGTGGCGTTGTCGACGTTTGCCTCCATGCATTCTAACTCAGAAAGAGCGTACCTGACATCACCTTTGAATTCTTTGCATCCTGGCATGCCGTTGCCGGAAATGCCGTACTTCCAGGTGCCGTTTTTGCCTTTGCGATAGAAGTAAGCATACCAACCACTTAGGAAGTTACCTTCCCCATCGGTTTCCTGGACACTCGATCCGATAACTTGAAACGGTTCAAACTGGCTGTTTTTGAAGTTGTCGATTCCTAAGCTAATGTTCGAATCGCTATCGACATCTAGTTCCTTCTTTAGAATTTTTATTAGTTCCTGCGCCGAGACAATTACTTTGCCCTTTTCGAAGTTCGATGTGGTTCCGCCATTGTCGATGACGTCCATCTGCCCCAATTCAGTCCTTAAGTTGTCTATTTCTTTTTGCTGTTCGATGTATTTCCAAACAAAAAATCCGGTGGCGGCTGCGAAGATAATTGTTGATGCAATCGTAATTATCCCGACGATTTTCCACGTTTTGTTTGGCTTTGGTATTTGTACGACTGGTGCTGTTTCCATTTCCTAAACTCCTTTATCCCGTTAGATACATAACTACCTAATGGGGCTTATGGTTAATATAAAAATTGTAACACAATTTTTCCTACATTCTAGTGTCTAGGAATACCTAACTCTTCGGCTTCACTCGGTGATATTCTATCGAAGCTACTGTCTGATACTAGTAGCCACTCGCGTTTGTATTCGTCATCCGATGTGCCTGGGTCATAGTTCTTGACTAGTGCATATCTTAGACAAATCCCATCGACTAGTTGCGCAGATTCGTGATATGGCATCGAGCAGTCATTCGCTGCAGTTGGAGCTAAAGCTTCAGGCAAGAAAAATCTGCCGTCTTTTGCGGTATATCTTTCGCGCAATTGTCTATCGATCGTCTCGGCGCGATTCAAAAAAGTATCCACATCCTGGCGAGTTGCATTACCATTCGTGCATTTACTATCAGTGCCACCAGAGTCGTTTAGATTATCTAGGATATTGTAAATGTAGTCGTAATCTTCAAAAAACTCTGGGTCGGTCTTTAGAATGTCTCTTATTGGTCCTTGTCTCAATCTCTCAAGCTCAAAGTATCCTGCGCTCATGTGTTTATAACTACGTTCACGGCTTGAAGTGCTGTCGTAAAACTTCATCCACGGATATTTATACTCAATATTATCTAAACGATCACAACCCGATGCTTCGCGGCGTTGATTCCACTGCATCTCACCGACAAACATTGAAGCGTATGGTGCGACCGCAGCAAGCACGAATAGAGCGCTTACTGCGAGATATGTGATTTGCCTAAACCTTGATAGATTATGGCGACGGCGTATCGTCTTTACCCACAAAACCACAGCTATAATAAATGACATAACGATACTCACATAATAAAGTATCACCATCAGGGATGCTAACCCAACTCCACCCCAACCCAAATCAAGACTCAAGATGATGGGAGCAATGACGAATTGAATCAACAAATATGTGATCAGACCCAAAGAACAAAAAGCCAGTAAGATCCACAATTTGTCTTTCCGGGGAATTTCAACCGCAGGTTCTGACGTCAAGTAAGCCGAATTTGTTATTTGATTGGAATCTTGTTGATTTTCTTCATTCATGACATGAAGTATATCATATTTAATCACGCTTAAGCATAACAGTGAAGGCTTCGGATGGTATGTCGACCTTGCCAAATCGCTTCATACGTTTTTTGCCCTTGGCTTGCTTGGCCAGGACTTTTTTCTTGCGGGTGACGTCGCCGCCATATAAACCAATTGTGACGTCTTTTCTAAACGCCGATAGGTTTTCACGAGCGATGAATTTTCCACCGATGGCGGCTTGTAGGGCCACTTCGAAGTTTTGGCGGGGGATGACTTCTTTGAGTTTTTTTGTAATTTCGCGACCGATTGTTTGGGCTTCGGACCGATGTGCCATGATAGAGAGTGCATCTACCATTTCGCCAGCTACATAAAAATCAACTCGCACCAAATCTTCGACGCGGTAATCGTCTAGGTCGTAATTGAACGAACCGTAGCCGGATGTGATGGATTTTAGTTGGTCGTAAAAGTCGGTTAGCAGGTTAGCGAGCGGGGCTTCGAATGAAATTATCGCCCTGCTGCCTGTCATCCCGGGCTTAACCCGGGATCCAGAACTTGATTGATTGGATCCTGAAACAAGTTCAGGATGACTATCAAGGTTGAGATACGAAATATTCTTTTGTATCCCCCTCTTGCCAACAATCAATTGCAAAACCGGACCGATATATTCACTCGGCACGACGATTTCGCCTTTGATCCACGGCTCGGCGATTTCAACAACTTTGCTGATATCGGGTAAATCGCTAGCTGATTTGATGTCCAGCTCTTCCCCATTCATCAATTTAACATGATAATCGGTCGACGGATTTGTCACGACCAAGTCAAGGTTGTATTCGCGCTCCAATCGTTCGCGGATAATGTCCATATGTAGTAGACCAAGGAAACCAATTCGTACCCCAAACCCCAAAACTGGCGAATTTTCCGGTGCGAACTGTAAAGCCGAATCGGACAGGCTTAACTTCTCAATTGCTTCTTTTAAATTCTGATAATCTTCGTTACTAACAGGAAAAAACCCGGCATAAACGAACGGTTTGACTTCTTTGTATCCCGGCAGTGGCTCGATGATCTCGCCCAATTTATAACTTGGTTGTTTCATCCTGCTCCTTTTCTCCAATTCTTTTGTCAATTCTCCCCAGCCCTTTGGCGTTTTTTGGACTGATCAAGGTGCGCCCCAGCCGCTGCTCAAAGTCAGTTCGAGCGTTTTTAGCGACTTCGGCACCAGATTTGGCAATTGTGGCGCTTTCGAACGGCGTAAGCGGCTGCTGGTCAATTGAGATTTCCGTTGCAGAAACTTCGGCCAACATATTCAGCACCAACTCAGCGTTCGTCATATTGTCGCGCAGGCTTTCTTTTTTCAGATTTTTTAATTTCTTATATTCTTTGGTCGTCATATCTGCCCAAGTTCTATACATTAAATCGGTCAAAATTGCATATTCCAAACCTTCACGCACACCACTTTTATCCCATTCGTCAGTCAGGCCTTTACGAATTTGAATTGATTGCAGGCGTAGATTAATCCAATCTTCCTCATAACCTAATGCTCGGTATTCACGGACAGCACGGTTGATGGTCAGTTCTGGATCTTGAACCTCGTCAATGCGTTCACGCCCAACTTTGGCCAGCCACAACTTGAAGGGTTCGGCTTTTTTACTTGGGATAGATTGTATTAAACGTAAAATCTGCTCCGTATCAGCAACATCGGTTAAGTATTTTTTACTGTCAACGGACTTCATTTTCAGTTGTCCGATATTTGCGGACAACTCACTACTCTCCTCGGCTAATTTTGTTTTCAAATCATTCCAATATTTTCGTGGCCGTGGGCTCTCGCTCAAAACCGCGACGATATCTACTACCGAAAACCACCACTTCTCATTTTCCTCGTCCCAAACACTACGAATTTGTTTCTGCTCGAATAATTGTACTTTATTTTTCATACTTCACTCCATACATTCTCCCAGCCAGATATGCGTGCAGTGTACTGCCTGTAATTAAAACCATTGGCAATTGAATACAAATCAAATTAAACAGCAACAAATCAAACGGGAAAAATATCCATATGACTATGGTCGCAAAACTCGCTGAGTACAAAATAGCAAATATCAAGCGATTTTTTAGTGGGTATTTTTTGTTCCACTTGATTTTTAACAGGCGCATACCGATGCTTTGACCGGTTTTGGTCAGTGCGATGATTAATTGGTAAATTAGAAAAGTCCCGACAAGCACCCACCGCCAACCACCAATCCAGAAAAATGGAGCTGTTAGTATTAGCACTACTAGTAAGTTGATTATCGACACAAGCAGTTTGTCTAAAAGAGATGTTTTTTTCATTTTTCCCCCTGGTTGTTGCTATAATCAGCGGCAATCATCCATTCTTCACTCATCCTAAAAGCTGGGATAGTCTGTCGGCGGGCTTTGTTGTTGGCCGCCGAAACGCTAATACCGTTCTCTTTTGCCCACTTATTCAGCGTGATTAGCCGCTTGGCAGTAAGCAGCGTGATGCGTTTATGTAGCGACTCCATCAGCAACAACGCGAACAGCTCGGTGAAATTATCGTATTTCTCGTTTGTCTGGTATTCGACGAATAATGGGTAATATTTGGTGTGCTTGTTTTTGTTGCGAATAATAATTGGCGGCAAGCCTAGTTTCATTAATTGTTGATTTATTATTACGCGACCCATTCTGCCATTGCCATCTGGGAATGGATGAACTGTCTCGAACTCAGCGTGGAACCAGGCAATCTTGTCGAGAAAATATGTTTCTTTATCTGTGTTGTATTTATCGATAAGCTCGCGCACTAATATAGGGACAAATTCTGGGTTTGCCCCAACGTGCGTGCCGATTCTAACCCATTCTCCATCTATGCGAAATCGCCCCGCCCACCAGTCATTTATATTCGAAAGTAAAATCCTGTGGAGCGCCAAGATTAATTCGACTGAAAGCCTTGTCTCGGGGTTCTGCTGTAGTTCTGATGTGATTTTTGCTAAATTTTTTGCTTCATAAATCTCGCGAACATCGTGGTCTTTTTTAATGATGTCACGAAGTATGATGTCTTCTGTGTCCTTCAGACTTAAGGTTGAGTTTTCGATGGCGTTGCTGTTGTAGACCATTTCTGGAATCTCAGCAAGAGCAATCTCATGTAAAGCCCGGTGGTTTTGAGCAGCTAATTTTTTATAAGTATCGATCAGTTTTTGAATTCTGTCCTTTGTAGTTTTGTAAATCATAGCTTGTTTAATTATAGCAAATAGCGTTAAAAAATGCGAATTTTGCAATTTTTAACGGTGTTTGCCGCTCTTTTATTCATTTTTCCTCCTTGAAATGCTTTTTTAATCAACTTCGTTTGTCGTAGCATTTTTAATCCTATTCTCTTTATCGTAAACCGTTAAATAAACTAGCAGGCATAAAAAGGGCAGCAGCAACACGCCTTCGATAATAAAGACAAAATCGCCCGTCGTTGGGATGAAATAATATAACACGATAGATAAAATGCTGATAAGGCAGGTG
>Ga0209737_10004254_pt1 | contig 10076 bp, 4 predicted proteins | sample TergutCu122P3_FD_187284 | JGI IMG/M metagenome (GOLD analysis project Ga0209737, IMG submission 187284) | Cubitermes ugandensis P3 segment gut microbial communities from Kakamega Forest, Kenya - Cu122 P3 (SPAdes) (version 2) | ecosystem: Host-associated > Arthropoda: Insects > Digestive system >...
AAATGGGAAATGTGTTCCAATTTGTGCTATCTTTGGCGCGTCAAAAGTAGAAAGAAAATCGAATGAAACAAGAGAAAAATAGGAAACAAAAAGAGATGTTGGAAGAAAACGTACAGAGTGAAGTGTTTGGAGATGAGCATTCAAAAGAGATGGAGCAAAATGAGTCTATTGAACTTAAAGCCCATTTTGATGCGTTGAACGATAAATATTTGCGTTTGGTTGCTATGTACTTGTTTCATCTCACAAAGTACAACCAGCAACTGTCCATAAGAATCCCATCTCGGCCGTCACAGTTTTCCTCTTATGGGTTCTGTTTCAGTGTCAAGTTCGATCGGCAGCAAAGACGTTGACGTCATTTTCTGAGATTTCGTGTCACGAATATTAGGTAACATTAGTAACCTAATAGGCCTATGGATTAGTAACGGTTATAAATACAAATCCTTCTATAATTTGTATGTGTGTGGTTACAGTTTTCGTTCCTCCGAAACGTTTGTTGTTTTCTACCAAACCACACGGTGTCACATCTCAGAAGAATACAGCCTTAAAATTAACCACCGTAGGAACCTCAAGCCTCAGTTTGTCAATTATTAATGTACGTTTAATTCTGCTGAAGTGTTTGCCACTGATTACAGTCTCAGTACACCGTCGCCTTGTGGGAAAGAAATGCCACGTGACTTCAGCCAACGAATAACGGTACGTGAGTTGCATGAGGGAAATGCCAAGGAGTTTTATCGATTTACTTTTTTTATCCAGTTGCAATTTGGGGTATTAATGTCATAGTATTATTGTAGTTCAATTTGTAAAGGAAGACCAAGGAATTAAGTGTCATATAAACAGGGCACACGCGTTCTCTTAAGAATTTTGCGTTTTTAAAGCCGGAAGCAGACGCTGGACAGCCACATTTTGATATTGCCAAACTTACAGAATTGCCGAAGCTTAAAATTTTGTAGGAACTGTAACTGTTGGGAGAATATGGAGGTAAGTTTGTGAGGACAAAATACAGCATGTCCATTTTCTTGCATTGCATTGCCACTTTGTCGCGTAGGAAGACTACATCCGCCGGGAATTTAGAAAACTTCGATAATCTTCTATGAAGTTCTGGGTAAAAACGAGCTCTTAATTCCTGGCTTATACAGGCTTTATATGCAGTAAAGCTCCGTAACAGCTGCAAATGTTCAGGGGAACGATAAAGTGGGCACGCTGTATATCTCAGTTTCTGTCGGTACAGTGGCTGTTGTCAACCGTAACGACCTCTACAGTTTTATGTGAAGTAAGGGAAAGCAGTTGTTAAAAATTATTTCCGAAACAAGTTGGGCAACAATGGTTCAAGAAACTTAACTGCTTTCACGCATGTTCGTAAAATTGTGAAAAGCGGTTATTAGCTTCATCATGTCTGTCTGTCTGTCTGTCTGTCTGTCTGTCCGTCTGCATGGAACAACTTGGCTCCCACTGGACGAATTTTCATGAAAGTCGATACTTGAGTATTTTTCGATAATCTGTAGAGACAATTCATGTTTCATGAAAATCTGACAAGAATAACGGGTACTTTACATGAAGATCTTTGTACATTTATGGCATCTCGCTGAATACTTCTTAGAATGAGAAATATTTGATACAGAAGTTGTAGAGAAAATCAGACCACACATTTTATTCAAAGATAATGGATGTTCGGTCAAAACACAACCCATTTTATGCTCAGTACTCTTTTTTTTTAATCGTGCCTTTTATAAGATAATGTTGAAAAATATGGTAGAAGCAGACAGGACAAAGATGGCAATACAGTGGTATGTAGAAAAGATGAGTTTTGCGTGCCGGATAAGTGAGGCGAGAATACAGACACACACTCATAAAAGGCCTATTTAATGTATATTGCTTTTCCACGGCAAAAATTATTATGCGAACGCGGCTGAATGTTACATTATACTTACATTTCCTGGGTATTTTTAAAGTTTCCATGCAGTAACTATTTTTATTTAGAGTTCTAAATGTTTATGTGGCACAGGTGGAGCTCGTATAGTCTTTAACAGGTGCGAGTCACATGAAGAGAAGCTGGGACATGACAAGAAACAAGGTCGTGGCAAGTTTTTTGTGAGGCTTTGTTATTATATCTGAGAAGTGTGTCAGTACTCACTGTCACTTGCGCCACTGGGATTTGCAATGTAATTTTCAAAGACAAGAAAGTAAATTCATTTAGCTGCTACTAACAGCATCACTCCGCAAACTCACGTAGTTGCAGATTTTTTGCTCAGCTTTTGTTTGGGTTGACTGTTTTTAATTAAGTAACAAAATAGTCTGATGTAAGTGGAAGGAAAAAATGACAACGGACATTTGCTGCTGACTGTAACGACACTGGGAAGTGTAGAGTTAAACGCAAACTGCAAGAATCTAGTTCAAGGGTGCCAACTTTTTCAGTTTGATGGTCGAAGTACGTCGCTTTTCTTTTGTCATTGCATCCTCCGTAACTGCTTTTTATTAATACATTCAGATACACCGCATGCTTCTCATTTCCGCAATATTTACTAGCTACATTCACTTCTTTCTTGATGTATTTAAGAGAACCCTGTCACCTTCACAGTATATCCAACGTCGAATAGTGTAATAGCTATCAATAAGTCGAAGACATCAGTGACAGATGTTAAAATATTATTTTTGGGCCTTGGAATTCTTCCTCAAGTTCGTTGTTATGAGCTAAATACAACGTAAACTTTACACACAGCCATTTCAACATTAATCAATTTCACAGTTACAAAAAGACGTGTCCTTTACATACCTTGTCAGGTTTTCAGGCGGTTGTCACTCATATGAAGGCCTTCTGGGTTCTTACACCGCTCAGGATAATACGTTCCGACGCTTCGGAGCAACGTGATGCCTTTTATCAGGGCGGAAGTTTCCTGTCGAAACGTCTGAACAAACTGATTGTCCTACGCGGTGTAAGAATCTAGAAGACCGTCATTTTGTGCAATACACAATTAAGTTCTCAGTACACTGAAATTAAGCAGAGGACGGAGAGAGTGGAAGACCATTATCATGTAGTCCGTCGTACGACAGGTCCGTAGCCTCTTCTTTTGGCGTAACTTGGCTAATAACATACGTAGGGAGGGGTGCAAAAAAGAGGGGGAAGATTGGTTTGAACCAGTCCTTAATACATATACACCCCTTTTCCCCACTCTCATCCCATTGTTTTATTTGCCCCTCTTCAACTCACAATTTTAAAAACTATTCTTAGGGGGAAAAAATATTGGGGGGAGATTTGTTCCCCCCCCCCAAATGAAGCCAATGACCCCTTCCAAAGCGAGTACTCCAGAGAGTGCGATATGATGCTTCCTCTTTCAAATTAATTTCCTTAAGGTCATCCATTAGCTGCTCACGTCTTCTTCCTCGTCTTCCCTTCAACAAAGTGTTTTAGAAGGCACGATAACGGTCTTCGAAAAATAAGATTTGTTTGGTGCAATGTTTGTTGAATTTATAGCCTCTTTGGCTGTCAGTTTGATACCACTAATGGTCTACTGGAGATACAAATATGAAATTCTATACGAATGTGGATTATAAATAGGCGTCTTCCTACAAATTACATCTGAGATATCATTATTGAACAGCTGCAAAGATGGAAATGGTGCGAAAATATAAGCGTACATCCAACATGTATATTATAAACAGAAATACTTCTGTAAAAGGTAAAGCAATCCATGTACAGGCCTATTCAAGCCCCAAGGGTTCTAGGAAGCCTTATTATACTCGTGTGAAGTACGGAATAAAGAGAAAAGGATGAAATAGGACAAGAAAATTTTCCCTAGCGCAAACGATTCTGCTGCAAAGTTACATGGTCGGAGATTTACAAGAACTCCCCAGTTTACCCAGTAGAGATCTGCGTTACAAGTGTTTAAGGACACTGAATATTTAATCCCAGGTCGGAAGCGCTGTAGAGGTCTATGCTGTGCGCATTTATATATAAATTTTGCATAATGCGACCTTAGTTGCAGGCAGTCATTCTGCAGACCAGTTCAAGGCAAATACATGACCTCTACAGAAAGTAGAGGAGGAAACGTGTCCTATCCTTGAACTGATTTTTGATATTTTTCATTAATTTATTACATACTTGACACGTGGAAGACCTTTCATTTAGGTTTACTCGATTGGTGGAACTTGTCCATCGTCTAGCATTGCAGAAACAACATACTGTTTCGGTAACTGGATCTGTTATCGTCTTCAGGTGTAAGCGTAAGGAGGCCTACCCTTTCAGGTAAGTTTGACTGAAAGAGCTGTTCTCATTTCTAAACCAGAACTTTCTATGAGATTATCCAAGAGAAAATTGCATATCTACATTCCCAGTATCACTAGTCGTCGTACACATTCGTCAACGTATATTGTTTCTTGGTCTCGTAAACGGTTCTTTCCATCAGCTTCTAAACCCAGAACGTGTACTGTATTAATGACTGCTGATGGCCGAGTTCGTTGGTCTACTACATTCCTTAATACCCTTATCACAAGTGAAAACGTATATGAACATGGTCTTTCGTACTTCTGTCCGATTTGAACGAAAATTGGAATTTTGGGGTCTGTCTATCTGTCTATCTATCCGCCCATCCATCCATCCATCCATCCATCCACCTACTATCTATCTATCTATCTACCTACCTACCTACATACATACCTACCTACCTACCTATTTACCTACGTGCCTGCCTACCTACCTTCCTACCTACCTACCTATTTACCTACGTGCCTGCCTACCTACCTACCTACCTATCTATATATCTGCCTGCCTGCCTGTCTGTCTAACCTAACCTGATCTAACCTAACCTGGCCTAACCAACCCTGACCTAACCTAGCCTATCCTAGCCTAGCCTAACCTAGCCTAACGTAACGTAACGTAACGTAAAGTAACTTAACTTAACGAAACCGAACGTAACGTAACGTAACGTAACCTAACGTAACCTAACAAATCCAAACCAATCCAAACTTCATGGACCAGAGTCTTTCTTGGAAAGCTAACCGGTCCTCAGCCAGTCAAGAAATTTCCCGCATTTTATGGAACTCGAAGTTTCATTTCCGCATTCACAATAGCCCAACACCTGTCTCTATCCTGAGCCAGATGAATCCAGCCCATGCCTTACCATGCCACTTCTGAAGATTCTTTTGAGGGTCGAAGAGGGAAAGTTGAAATTACTAAATGCTGGCAAAGAGTGGTTAAAGCGGGCATAATTCTGTGTTTAGAGGCATTTGGGAAAACAAATCGGAGCGGCAGTTGCGTGTCAGTATTTCTGTCCGCAAGCAAGAGCATTCGAATGAATTCTGTCGATGTATTTTGATTGCATTTATTTTGGATTGGTTACTTCAAACAGAGGCATAAGTGAACGTATATGCGGACATATCATGATGGAACCTCACAAGTGACCCTACTGACGTGTGACTTAACCTGTCATGTGTGTAATATGCACTCACTGTAAGTGTAAGGTCCACTAAGATCCACCTTTTACTTACGGATCTAAATGTTTTCGGTCTGAGAAAGAAAATCGTTGAGTCCATCGCAGTATCATTTACGAGGGGTGTTCAGTAAGTAGGGTTTCATACGTCATAAAAATTGAGAATCCGTGAAATTTAGTCTATTAACTTCTTCATAAAAGTAAAGGAAAACAGCAAAAATACTTGCGTACTACTAGTAGGCATACAAGTCGGATTAGAAATACATGCAGGAAGGAAGCGTTGTGTTCTGTTCGGGCTCCTTTTTATAATATTCATTAACTATCTGCCTCACTGCATTGACGAGAGTCTTCGTTGAGAAAGTTCCCCGGATAGGCAACGCCCCCTTTTATGCAACCCGAAGGTTCATTGTCGTGTTCAAAACAGCCCGTCACATTTACTTCTCCTGATCGAGCTTAATCCACTTCGAGCTCTCCCAGACTATTTTACCATCCATTTTAATATCATCCCGTCTTCCAAGTGGTCCCTTTCTTTCAGGATTCCCCTCAAAAACTCAGTATGCAGTATGCTTCTCCCACTTACGTTTCCAACTCATCCTTTATGTTCAATAAGTTTTTCAGTATCAAAAAAATAAAGTAGAAAATAGAGGTTGACATAAGTTGTCAAAGAGACAGGCAACTTACTATTATGTATAGACGTAACATTGAGGCTCTTTTGCCTAACCATTGTTGCCGTGGAAAAGCAATAAGTGTTGGATATTGTGTGTGGCCCTCGTAGCCAACATGCCAAGCGCATGCGCCGTATTGTCGTGTACGGCTTCTCTGGCTCTACCATATTTTTCCACATTATCTCATAAACAGTACGATTTTCGGGGAAAAAGTTATTGAATATAAAATGTGTGTTTTGATCTTCTCTGCGACTTTTGTGTGAAATATTCTCATTCTAAGAAGAACGGAGCGAGATATGATCATAAATGTACATTGGTCGTCACGTAAAGTACCCGTTATTCTTGTACGATTTTAATGAAACTTGAATTTTCTCGACAGATAATCGAAAAATACTCAAGTATCAAATTTCATGAAAATTCTTCGAGTGGGTGCCAAGTTGTTCCATGCGGACGGAGAGGCGTTCAGACATGACGAAGCGAATAGTCGTTTTTCGCATTTTTGGGAACACGCCTAAAAATTAAAAAAAAAAACAGTAAAAATATATCATCACGCATTTTATATGGCTGGAATTATTTGAAAATTAATTCCTTTCAGTTACCGATTCTTAGAGTGGGGTAGCCGTAGTTACGAATAGGCCTGTGCTTGTAACTCAGACTGAGACATATTGCTCTAGACTAAGCACGCCTTGCAAATGACGGTGATTATTGTGCTTGTAATAAGTAACCTCAGAGTCGTGACGTCATCATGGGCGCCAAGTCTAGCAAAAATAAAGAGTTGTACCTAATATGGTGATCATGCGTTAAATTGCTTACCCACACACACCAGACCCAGTAATCTTTCCATTCTCTGGAACTTGCGGCCAAGAATGGCTCATGTTTCGTCAGTATTAAAAGATTTAAACCGGTGAGTGCAATTGCCGGACTGAGGTCTGCGGTCCATTTTCAAAAACAATTAAATATAGGCCCCCTCCCCCCATCAGAATGCACAGTTTTTTAATGATATGTAGAATTCTGCGTGAATAGTTACATTTTGTAAAGAGTGTTCTGTGCATATTACAAGAACACACTATTTTGGACGCTTCCAATATTTGATACGAGAGAAGTGAGAAAAATATGGAGTTTTAATGTGCACTGAAGTCATAATTCTGCCCAATGTAAGTCTCTGTTTGTTTAAAACATTGTCAGCGACAAAGAAACATTGGCAAGTTTTTGATTGGGGTTCCTCCATTCTTAAAAAATAATGTAAGAACTAAAAATTAAATTATAATGAAATACTGTGTTAATTTTTATTGCAGTAACAATGGTTAAAGTTATTTTAGTCCCATAATCGCGTAATATAAAATATGCTTTCCTTGAAATAATAGGCCTGTTATTTTTAACAATTGGTTTGCCGCCCGCGCAGGGTTTGGAGACTTTCTTATGATAACAGTTGCTCCACAGTGGTTTATTAAACCCGTCCATAGCTTGAACTAGTTGTGACTTCGAACTAATTCCCACCTTTTTTGAAAAAAATGGCATTTAGGTTTAAGTCTTGATAATTGAAACTGTATATATTATATAGTATATAATAAATATATTATATATATTTAATGAATTATATTACGACGCTTTCAGCATTCCATATATCAGCCTATAATGCAGACCAAGGCTTTTTTAACTCATTTACACTTGAAGAAGGGAACGACCCAAACGTCGGTAACTACGAGTAATTACCACTCTTCGCTGCGTAACATCCCTCAAGAACGAAGATCTCATTTCACACCGCGGCGGAAGCCTGAAATCACGCAACATAGCTCCGTAGTAATCCTCATAACCACTACTTGTAATATCTACGTTCTTGTAAATGTAGGACGATGATGTATCAGCTACGGAGGTCGTTTATCGTTGAGTTATGTCAGCTGTACGTCGCGGTAAAATGGCTAGGGCTCAGGCTTCGTATTCTGAAGGTCCTGAATTTAAACCTTTGGAGACCAGGATTTAACATGTACTTTATTTAACGACCCGGTTCGTACCGCACAGTAAACTTTCCATGTGCATTATGAAAACCAAACATTTAATACTGTATGGAAAAATATTCGCGGTGTGTTCTGCAGTTCATACAAAACACATAAATTACTCTCCGTGGGAAGACGGTAGAATTTGTGACGGCTAACCTGACCGACATTCCTTTTTCATTCTTTCCCTCTGTTACTCCCGAAAATCTGTTATAGCACCTTATTTATTTATTTTTATTAGCAATCAAAAAGAATACAATCTATGAGCTATATGATGATTATACACAGTACGCTACGATACCATGTATTACTACGACGCGGTAGGGTATTCATCCAGCGATGTCACCGCAGGTGACTTGTAAGTCTAAAGGCCAGCATCTTTTTAATAGTGTTTATTGGTTGTATTGGTGGCTCTAATAGTGGATTGGGATGGGCTTCCAGGTTGTTATGACGTTAATTGGTTCTTTCATGGATGACGTCCCTTACATAAGGGATGTTGAAGTCTGTACGTAGAGTATGATTTGTTACATACCAGAGTGCATTTGCTATGGCCCTGAGAATTTTGGGTTGGGATCTCTGCATGATGACTATGTTGGACTTGCTGGCGCAACCCCACAGTTCTATTCCTTAGCTTCACATAGGTTTGATTACCGTTTTGTAGATGAGTAACATGTTTTCGTTATAGCACCTAAAATTAAACTACGAACACTTCCGTCCGCATCCTTTCTAACCTTATTCACTAATGATCCATCATTTTCAGAAATTGGAAGCGTCATTACATGAACCAGAAATAAATATATGTGAGCTGTATTGGAAAATATAGTAAAGTAAGTGGATGACATCACCTTCTTTTAAATATTGTCTTGGATGTCTATTTACATCAGCAGCTGTGAGACTTCGCAGTCACCCAGAATTTCTCGTTTAGATTGGCAGTGGCTACATTACACAGCGCCACCACCTCTGTCAGTTTCCTTACAAACGTGAGGCACTGAAAAAGGAGGTACAAGGTAATGCGCACAGCTGATTCGAATCAGTAGGGCAAGGTTAGGAATTCAACGACACAGCTTGTGGTTACTAGGAATGCTCTTGCCACACACTAACAATTTTAATACGAGAATGTATCGGTTGAAGCTCAATTCCCGGTAAGAGCAGAGACATACCTTCACCACAATTGCACCTACACAGTCTGTGGATCGTTCCCAGCCTCTGTGCAATGTGTACCGCGAGATACTGCCGCTGAAGTAAAAGTACAACTGTTTACCACTTATCACCAGCTAGTGCTGAGTCTAGGGTGATTCTGTTTTTACCTCCGCACGATTTATATGTCTTCAAAGTAAAATGTTACATGTTATGGGCACTTAACGTGTGTCTTTTTGTATGTTTCAGACGTCAGTCCAGCCAACTGTCCGGAGGAGGAAGCACTCCCAGCCCAGGACCTCCGAGTGCCACAATTTCAGGTAGGTTTGAGTGATGTACTATTTAAGGACGTGATGTTAGTTACATTGGTCGGGTAGCCCTGAATATTTTGTGACGTTGTTTCGCTCTGTTATTGCAACATACATATCGGGCCTCACTCTGTGTCTGCAAAAGCTGGGGAAGAAGAGCTGAATGAGCTATAACTGTGCCTGGCTTGCGTTTCATACAGAGTGAAATAGCTGAGGAGTGACACGATATTCTGTGGAAGGGATAAACTTTAGTCTGATAAGTCTGTTCCCGTTCTTTCTTCATCTTGGGGTTTTCCTTTTGCGTTCTCCACTTTTCCTCTTCTCTGCTTGCCTTTCTTTACTGTCTTCGTTGTTTCTGTCTTTCTTATTTCCACTCTCGTTTCCTTTTCTCCTGTCTTTTATTTCCTGTTTTCCCATATTTTTTTTCTGTCCTTCTCCTTCTTGTTTGTCTCTCTCAACCTCTTTCTCTGTCACCTTCTACCTTTTGTTTCCCTTCTTTGTGTCTTGTTTCGTTTCTCTCCTGTCTTTTTGTGTGCGTTTGCAAAATTG
>Ga0209737_10004256_pt1 | contig 10073 bp, 9 predicted proteins | sample TergutCu122P3_FD_187284 | JGI IMG/M metagenome (GOLD analysis project Ga0209737, IMG submission 187284) | Cubitermes ugandensis P3 segment gut microbial communities from Kakamega Forest, Kenya - Cu122 P3 (SPAdes) (version 2) | ecosystem: Host-associated > Arthropoda: Insects > Digestive system >...
TATTACGGTTATCAGTGAACGTATGGAGGCCGTTAGGTCGGTTTCGCTTGGTATCTGGTTCAAGGTTGGATCACGGGATGAAAGCGACGCTGAGCAGGGGATATCGCATTTTCTTGAACACATGATGTTCAAGGGAACCGAGCGACGTGATGCCCTGAAGATCTCAGAGGATTTTGAATCCATCGGTGCTGAACAAAACGCCTTCACATCCAAGGAGTACACGTGCTATTTTGCTCGCTTTGTAGACGACAAGCTGCCGCAAATACTCGATATCCTGGGAGACATGGTCACTTCATCCTTATTTTTACAGGAAGCTATCAACTCTGAACGTGAGGTTGTTATTGAGGAGATTGCCCGAAGTGAAGATACTCCTGATGACTATGTTTTCGACCTGTTAAATCGTGCCATGTTTCCCACACACCCACTGGGGCGCCCGATTATCGGAAGCAGAGAAGTGGTGGGATCCTTTCTCCACGAAGACTGCATAAGCTACCTGGACAAGCATTATCATGCTGGTAACTGTATTGTTGCTGCCTGCGGCCATGTTGATCATGCAGAGTTGGTAGCGCTGTGCGAGAAGAATCTCTCAGGGCTGACCCCCAAAACCCGAAACAGCAGAGACAATGTAGACATGCTTTCCTCTGAACGACTGGCACTTCTGAAGAAAGATACTGAACAGGCCCATATTGTCTATGGTATGCCAGGAATGCCTCTCGGTGATAAGGATCGATTTGCACATTCACTGCTGGATACCGTTTTGGGAGGAGGCATGTCTTCGCGGCTGTTTCAGGAAATCCGTGAGAAACGCGGGCTTGCCTATGCCGTTTACGCCTCAAATGTGGCTTATTCAGGAGCAGGTCAGTTTGTTGTTTACGCAGGCACACGTCCATCCAATATTATGGAGTTAGTCTCTATCATCAGAAACGAAATCAAACGTATGCTTGACTTTGGGTTGACAGCAGAAGAGTTGGAACGAGCCCGGGAATATGTCATCGGCCATATCGTATTGTCGATGGAATCCACTTCAACGCGAATGGTGAAGCTTGGGACACATTCCATTTCTGACCTGGAGTTGCTTTCTCTGGATGAGAGCATACAACGATATCGTGAGGTCACACTCGAGGATACTGCACGGGTAGCTGAGCGTCTTTTGACGTTTGAGCCAACCATCGCGATCATCAGCCCACTTGATGAGCAGGAGATTACCAGCACACTGAAGCAGATTATTCCTGGTTTGGTCAAATGAGGTAAGGGAGTTTATTATGATTAAAGTCTTGGTTTGCGGTTTCTGCGGAAAAATGGGTTCAATGACGGCTAAGACCATCACCGAGCAGAACGATATGACCGTTGTTGGAGGATACGACCCTGCTGCGAAGTCGGCCTTTATCGAACTTGCAGGAGAAGCGATTGCTCCGGCTTACGGCGATCTATCTGCTGCACTTTCTGAAACAAAGGCGGACGTGCTGGTAGATTTTACTTCTCCCTCAGCAGTAGAAGAAAACATCAGGTTAGCTCTGAGTGCAGGTGTTGACTGTGTGGTGGGCACAACAGGTTTATCTCCCGAGAAGTATGCCGAGCTGATACAGCTTGCACCAGAGGGCACAACTCTGTTTCACGCTCCCAACTTTACACTTGGTGCAGTGTTGATGATGGAATTCTCAAAGAAAGCCGCCCGGTACTTCCCTGATGCTGAAGTCCTGGAGTTTCACCACAACGGTAAAAAGGATGCACCCAGCGGCACTGCAATCTCTACTGCTCGCAGTATCATGCAGGTACGTCAAAGTGCGGGTGTGGTTGGAAATGCTCCCGGTAAGGAAACTGAGATGCCGGGCTTTAAGGGTGCACGTGGTGCTACTGACGAGACCATCCCTATCCACTCGGTTCGCTCAGCTGGATTTATGGCTCATCAGGAGGTCATCTTTGGCTCTCCCGGACAGACACTGACTATACGTCACGATTCCATCGATCGCAGCTCATATATGCCTGGTGTGCTTCTTGCAATCCGTGAGGTGGGCAAGTTGAACGGTCTCGTCATCGGTCTGGAGAAAATACTGGATCTGTGACACTGAGTATTGACAACTTGCAGATAGCAGATTCTCTCATGACTACTTCACTCTTAGCAGTCAAAAGGCTCTGGCTTCTGCCGTCCAAGCCCTTCACAGGGCATTCGGGCTGTATGAGGTATCGCAAAACTGCAAAAACTGTTACATTGTTAATAGCAGATCATTATGCATGATAATGATCAAGGATGATTTGAAAGGAGTTGACCATGAAAGCGACAACACCACCGTTTGGACGTTTTATTACTGCGATGATTACACCTTTTACAGAAAACAGGGAGCTTGATCTTAAGCGCGCCCAGGAACTTGCCGTTCGATTGGTCGACAAGGGGTGCGATGCCCTTATCGTCAACGGCACAACAGGGGAGTCTCCAACCGTCTTTTATCCACAGAAGATTGAGCTTTTCAAAGCAGCCATTGAGGCAGTAGGGGATAGGGTTCCTATTCTTGCAAATGTTGGCGACAACTGCACAGCTGACTCTGTTGAGTTTGCCAAAGAGGTAGTAAAACTGGGAGTTGATGGCATCATGACTGTGGTGCCGTACTATAACAAACCGCCACAGGAAGGGCTCTACCGGCATTTCAAGAGTATTGCCCTGGCTGTAGACGTTCCTATGATTCTCTATAACATTCCAGGTCGTTGCGCAATCAATATGGAGGCAGATACCACACTGCGTCTTGCTCACGATATTGATAACATCGTTGCCATTAAAGAAGCCAGTGGGAATTTCGATCAGATTAAGAAGATCATTGATGGGGCTCCTGAAGGTTTCTGGGTATTATCCGGCGATGACGATGCAACCTACCGTCTCATGGAGCTTGGCGGGTATGGCGTTATTTCGACCATAGGAAATGTTGCTACTGAGCGCATGAGAGAGCTGGTTTACCTCCTGGCTGAGGGTGATTTTGCTGGTGCAGAGAAGGCACATCTTGCGCTGCAGCCGCTGATGAAGGAGCTCTTTGTCACAGCAAACCCGATCATGGTGAAAGAAGCCATGAAGCTCGTTGGCTTTGATTGCGGGGGAGTGCGTCTTCCTTTGATTGATGCCACAGCCGAACAGAGTGCCAAGCTTGCAGAAGTGATGAGAGCAGTTGGTGTTCTCTGATTTTTGCGCATTTTATTTAGTAGGAAGGTCAAAGAAGCTGTTCTTTGACTCAATGATAAAAAAACCGATGCGTGTGTGCGACCCACGTCCATAAACGAACTGTAGCGTAGCGCAACTCACCGGACAGAAGAGAAACGGAGGTTTTCCTTGGAAAGGAAAACGCTTTTCACGCGTGCGGCTAATGCCGAAAAGCCATCCCGCACAAACAACCGCATACCTGCTCCTCAAAGCACAACCCATACTGCTGTTAAAACACAACTGAGTTCAACTGCAAAGACAGATCGTACAAGCCAGAACATGGAATCAAAGCCTCGAAAAAAGCTCTCCGGCAGTCTGGAGAAACAAAAACCAAAACTCAGAATCATTCCCCTGGGTGGACTTGATGCCATAGGTAAAAACATGACAGTTTTTGAATATGGCCATGACATGATCCTTGTTGACGCAGGCCTGATGTTTCCGGGTGATGATCATCCCGGCATTGACCTTATCCTTCCAGATTATACCTATGTTCTTGAAAATGCCAGCCACCTGCGTGCAATTCTCATTACCCATGGGCATGAGGATCACACGGGAGCCCTGCCGTATCTTCTCAAGGATCTTGAACTGTCAAGTGTTCCAATACTGGGTTCCAAACTGGCCCTTGGTTTGATCGAGGGAAAGTTCAGAGAGCATAAGATTGAAAACGCGCGCTTCAGAGAAGTCCAGGCCGGCGACCACGTGGCAATAGCTTCCTTTGGCTGTGATTTTTTCAGTGTTAATCACTCGATACCAGACTCAATGGGAATCTTTATCAGAACACCTGTGGGAAACGTATTGCATACCGGCGATTTTAAACTGGATCAGACTCCCATCGATGGAGTACATACCGATTTTGCCGCAATTTCGCGTTTTGCAAAAGCAGGAGTCACCCTATTACTCTCTGACTCTACCAATGCCAATATCCCCAGCTTTACCAAGTCAGAGGCAGAAGTTGGAAAGGCGCTCAGACAGATTATTGCCAGCACCGACAAGAGAGTTATTGTCGCGTCCTTCGCAAGCCATATACACAGAATTCAGCAGGTTTTCGACGCGGCTTTTGCCGCTGGCCGTAAAGTAGCAGTAACCGGGCGTTCCATGCTCACCAACACCAGAATTGCCCGTGAGATGGGATATCTTAAGGTTGATGAGAAAGATGTCCTTGATGCGTATTCTGCAAAGGACATACCGCCCGATAAGTTGGTTGTACTCTGTACGGGAAGCCAGGGTGAACCTCTTTCAGCCTTGTCACGAATGGCAAACGGAGAACACAGAACCGTCGAAGTTGAAGATGGAGATACTGTTATCATCTCTGCAACACCAGTTCCCGGTAACGAGACTGATGTTACCAGGGTCATTAACGCTCTCTCTAAAACAGGCGCCAGGGTATTCGATAAACAGGAGTCACTGGTTCATGTGTCAGGGCATGCTGGTGCTGAAGAATTAAAGCTCATGCTCACCATTTCTCAGCCAGAGTATTTCATGCCGATTCATGGTGAAGCTCGACATCTTCGAGCACACGCGGATCTGGCCAGAGACGTTGGAATTCCAAAAGACAACATCTTTATCCTTGAAATTGGTGACACTTTGCTGCTGGACGAGAACGGAATCGTTGCTGGTGACCCGGTTGAAAGCGGCGACGTATATGTTGACGGGCTTTCAGTAGGGGATATCTCCAACGTTGTTCTCAAGGACAGGCAAACCCTGGCTCAGGATGGTATTGTTACAGTGGTTTGCATGATTCGCAAAAAAGACTACCATCTGGTAGGACGGCCTGAAATCATCATGCGTGGTGTAGTTGGTGGAGATGACCATAAACTGGTTGAAGAACTCATTGCCTTGACTGAGCACACCATCAGAAGCTTTGCTCCGTTTCAGCGACATAATCCCTCGTCATTGAAACGTGCGTTGCGTGAAGAGATATCCGGGTTGCTCTGGGAACAGAGCCATCGCAGACCGATGATAATCCCACTGGTAATGGAGGTGTAGGTATGACTGATTTCAGTTCGCGAGAAGATGCCTGGAGAATACTGACTGAGTACAACTCCGAGGAATTCCACCTGCGACACGCCCGTATTATCGAGGGCGTCATGAGGTACTTCGCGGTGGAGTATGACCCTGACAACGTGGAATTCTGGGGGCTTGTTGGCCTTTTGCATGACATCGATTTTGAGATATACCCGGATCTGCACTGTGTGAAAGGCGCTGATCTCCTCCGGGAGCATGGCATTGACGAGGCAATAATACACTCCGCCATGAGCCACGGTTACGGGCTACCTGGAGTTGACAGAAGGCCAGAGTTGTTCATGGAAAAGCTGCTTTATGCCGTGGATGAACTCACCGGCCTGATCGGCGCCGTAGCCATTATGAGGCCATCACGAAGTGTGCAGGATCTCGAGTTGAAGTCGGTACTGAAAAAGTTCAAGCAGCCATCTTTTGCCGCAGGATGCTCTCGTGATGTCATCCAATCAGGTGCCGACCTGCTCGGCTGGTCACTGGACGAACTGATAACACGCACCATTGCAGCCATGCGCACCCTCGACTGCGTCGACTGACAGGCTCAACGAGCTATCCGTCTTCACTATCGTTATAATCCCTGCTGTCATTCTGAGGCGCAGAATCTGTCATTCTGAGGCGCAGCATCTGTCATTCTGAGGCGCAGCCGAAGAATCTTTCTTTTGCACTTTTCTGCCAGTCAACATGTCCTTAATCAGTTTCAGTGTGATCGTAAAGGTGGTCAGCCTATCCTCGCTTTGAGCAGCTATGGTGCCATTTGCTTTCTCCACGATTGCCTTTGCGATTGCAAGACCCAAACCATAGCCTCCGCTCTCTTCTGTGCGCGAGACATCAGGACGATAGAATCGGTCGAATATCTTTGGCAAGTCCTCCGGTGATATCCCGTCACCAGTGTTAGTGACACGAAGTACTGCCTTCCCGCGCTCTTTCGTAAGCGTAATGGATACAGAGCCAAGTTGATCGGTATACCTTGACGCATTATCCAGCAAGATTAAAATCGCCTGTTCAATGCTCTCTTTATTTGCTTTGACAAGCACATCCTTTTCAATCGCTTTCGTGAGCTGAATGCCTTTTTCATACAGCATGGCCTCCGTCGAAGAGACTACTGACTCACATACCACGCTCAGGTCAAATGGCAGTTGCTCACTCAGGTCATCTTCTGCCTTGGCCAAGCGCAGCATATCTCTCGTCAGCCTTCCCATCTTATCCAGCTCAGCACGGATATACGAGAACCACTCGCTCTGGCTGTTGACACTTTCTTCGCCACTGGATTGAATGGCATCGACATTTGCGCTGATAACAGCGATCGGGGTCTTGAGCTCATGTGATGCATCTGCCACAAACTGCTTCTGCCTGAGCCAACTTTCCTCAACAGGCTTGATAGCCTTGTTGGCAATCTTACAGCTGATAAGAAAAACTGCACCGAGAGCAATAAGCGCAATAAGCGCCAGTGTGATCGCTTGTCGATTCAATTGACTGTAATAGTCCGTGACATCGAGAAATGTTATTTGAGTGACGAGGCGTCCAAATGTTATCTCAGCTGTAATATTGTTCTTTTTCAGGAAGTCTTCTGCTTCGCCGTAGGTTTCGAAATAGCGATATTCATTCCACAGCAAACCCTCTGGGCTCAAAGATGAATACGCAATAGTAAACCTGCCGCCATTAGCATTTATAGTGTACCTCCACCATTTGTCATCTAGTTTTATTGGCCATGGGAAGTAATATGAAGTGCCAGCTCGATGTTTGAAATCTTCATAAACCTGATAATAAAAACTTTCTGGTTTGGAAAAGTCTCCGGCAACTTCTATCAGTTTACCTTCCTCATTTAAAGTTAGTGTATAGTATGGTGTTTTAAATGCATATTTTGACGCACCAGGCACATTATTGGAATAGGGGAGTGTGTCAGTTTTACGAAAAAGCGGTATTCTCGGTTTGCTGGTATCTGCTTCATAAAGAGCTTCATCCTCCCAAAAGAAGCTTCGAGCCGAAAGCTGATGCGCCTCAAAAAGCAATTCTGATAATTGTCGTTGCGTATTAGCGTATTGAATGACAAAGAACACCGCAAAAGAAACAATGATCACCAAGCTGACCAAGATCATATTTGTCTTGACAATCCTGTTTCGCATTGATTTAAACATCTCGCACCTCCTTGGTATCAATGAGCGTATATCCTACTCCTCGAACAGCTTTTATCTGCACCGACGAATTCATAAGAATCATTTTCTTTCGTAAAAATGACACATGTACTCGCACATGGTTGCCCAGAGCCTCATAGTCATATCCCCAGAGTTTCTCAAGTATTGAATTGATATTGACGATTGTGCCTCTATTGGTAATAAGCATCTCGAGAAGCTGGCTTTCTTTCAGTGTCAGGTTGTATCTATTGTCTCTGCAAGTCAGTTCCAAGAGACTGAGGTTAAGCTCAAGATCTCCAAACCGCAAGATGCCATCATGTATCAACTGACCTTTTCTTCGCCCCAGAGCCCTTAAACGCGCCAGTAACTCCTCAGCATGAAACGGCTTAGCAAGGTAGTCATCAGCGCCACTGTCCAAACCTTTTACCTTGTCTTCAGGGTCTCCTTTGGCAGTGAGCAGAATCACGGGCGTTGTTATCCCAGCCTTTCGCATTTCCTGTAACACACTGATACCATCCATCTTGGGGAGCATGATATCCAGAACTACAATGTCGTAGATACCGGTAAGGGCCTGATAGAGCCCGTCTTCACCGTCGTAGCTGATATCCACGCCGTAGTTGTTCTTATTGAGAATCTGCTCCACAGCCTTTGCTAAAGCCTTCTTATCTTCAACATAGAGAATCCTCATGGTTGCGACATCTCCTTACCCCAGTTATCCGCCCTGTTTTCCATCTCGCATTTTCACGCCTCTGTAGTGTAATTGATAATCCTTAAATAATTGTTAAGTGCCTCGCTGCTGTTTTTAGCAGCTTTTTACGAGCTTTTGTTCCTGTAAGCACTAATACACGCTTTTGTCTATTATTTGATTGAATTCTGAGCTATTTACTAGACTAAAGCGTGTATTAGTTACTTTTTTCGAGTTTTTTAATGTTTTCGTCTGGAAAGACGTTAAGTGAGATATGCAGGCACTAACAATTTATTAAAGTCTGATAATATATGTTATGTAAAGTTGTATTTGTAATGTCTTTGTGTAAGCATGCTTGTTAGCATTGTTTGCATACTGTTTGGCATACTTGGCACTATATTTGCACTTCCGGTTTGCCCTACCTGGCATCATTTAGTTTCTGAATTAACTTATTGTTCTCTTTTAAACTCAAGGTTGGAATTCGACGTATTTAAGCCCGTTAATTGGTAAATAATGTTTTTTCTTTGATGACAACAGCTCACTGCCAGTGCTTATGGCAATTGCAGCATTAATTGCATCTGCTATATCTATATGATCGCTGAGACGATAATCCCTCATGATTGTAATAGCCAATGCTGATTGTTCTGGGCTGGCATGCATTACCTGGATGCCCAGCTTGCTTACCTCGGAAATGATTGCTTTTTGTTCTGACTTATCTCGTGCTCCAGCAAGCAGTTCCATATAGGTGATCCATGTAATTGCAAATGGACTGTTTTCGGTTATAGCTTCAGCGGCTTTTCTATTGCCTCGCATAGACCAAATCAGGACATCTGTGTCGATAATCAAAATGATCGACCTTCTCTCAATGCATGAATATAGGCTGACACGTCGTTTACATCATCTCGATCATCCCATATTCCGAACAAAAATCCCTTCTTTACAGGCTGGTTTACAAAATGCTTGCCACTGATAGCAGCATCTTGTTCTACCATGGGAACAAGTCGAGCCCTCTTTACGCCATTTGAAGTTATTACAACCTCTGCTCCTGCCTCAACAAGTTTGATATAGTACCCGGGCCTCTCTCTCAGGTCTTTTATCTGCACTTCCATAACTACTCCTATCATGTACAATTATTATGTACACTTTACTATGTACATGTTTTATGTACATAGTAACAGATTCATATGATTTTAACCATACGCACTGTTACTGGTCACAGCCATCCCGTCATTGCGAGGAGCGCATAGCGCGACGTGGAAATCCAGCGGGAGAGTTGCAGCTTTACCTCTAGATTGCCGCGTCGCGCTATGCGCTCCTCGCAATGACGGGGTGGGCGTGAATACTTCGGCGCTTCCTTAGGCGCTTCCTTAGCGGGAGAGTTGCAGCTTTTACCTCTGGATTGCCATGTCGCGCTATGCGCTCCTCGCAATTACGGGGTGGCTGTGACCAGTAACTAAGCACTTTTTAAAAAACATACCCATTGCTCTCCCCTTCTGTGTTGCTGGGCATTTTGTACTATGATATGCACCGGCACAATCGCTCTGAGGAAGCAAGTGAGGAAACCAAGTTGGATTCGTCTACTCTGTTAATAATCGTTTTCGCTGTTGCAGCCCTTGGCTTATGTGGCATATTGCTCAGTATTGGGAAAAGTGCGGGTATCAGGCGGTTTACGAAGAAACACCCGGATGCAGTCTGGGTATTGTACAGTGGGCCAAAGGATAGCAGGGTCACTTATGACAACTTTGAGACTGGTACTGGTATGAGCTTTGATTTTGGCCCTGAGAAACGTGGAATTCTTGTCTCGCCAGGAGAGATACGGCTTAAGATCTCATATGCAGTATCAACTAATGAAGACGCAGCCTTTACTCAGATACTTCAATTCACCGCAGTTAAGGATAAAAGCTACACTTTGGAAGTTGACGAGAGCCACCGAGTCATGCGGGTTTTTTCACATTCCTAAGGAAGTGCCGATGTATTCACACCTACCTCCGTCATTGCGAGGAGCGCGCAAGTGCGACGCGGTAATCCAGTCAACGTCTTGCGTCTCATCGACTGG
>Ga0209737_10004257_pt1 | contig 10073 bp, 10 predicted proteins | sample TergutCu122P3_FD_187284 | JGI IMG/M metagenome (GOLD analysis project Ga0209737, IMG submission 187284) | Cubitermes ugandensis P3 segment gut microbial communities from Kakamega Forest, Kenya - Cu122 P3 (SPAdes) (version 2) | ecosystem: Host-associated > Arthropoda: Insects > Digestive system...
GCTAAGGAAAATGACCCTCAAGACATATCGTTCGATAGCACCTGCTGTAAAGTTCATCAACACGCGGCAGGGGCAAAAAGGGGGCTGAAGAAACCGAAATAGGTGTGGAAGAGCCGTTTATTGAGATAGTAGAAGACGGTAAACCTGATAAAATATTTTTGAAAGATATTCCAAGATTAAGACAATTATTATTTGATTATAAATGTTATAAGACAAATAAGGTTCGATTTGAAAGTCTAAACTATGCATTAGGGATTATTCGGAAACAACAAATTGATTTTAATTTCTTGAATGCAAACAATTTAAGAGAGATAAATATAAAAGCTGTCAAAATGATTTTTATTTACGAATACTGCCTAAGCAAAGCTGAGCTGGCTAATTTGTCTACAAGCGAAAATAATATTATTGTCAATTTGCATAATTGGAATGGCACAAGCTGTATTTCAAAAGAGGCACATGAGTATTCCGAAAAAATAAAAGTTGAATTATTAACAATGGATGATTTTTATGGATACATCAACAAAATCAAATCTTAACAAGGATATCCTAAAATACATTATTCGGAATATAGAGTTATTTCGCTGTTATAATAATGTTTATTTGTTTGGTTCATCTTTAAATAAAAACACAATACCTAAAGATATCGACCTCTTATTGGTTTACTCGGATTATACTGATGAAATCGTACACGACATGAAACAAATTCGTTCTGTTTTAGAGGAAGCACTAAATTTACCTGTGGATTTGACGGTACTAAGTCTTGAAGAACTAAAAACCACGGATTTTTTAAAAAAAGTTACAAATTATCTCAAACTCAAATAGGAAACCATAGGTCTACATAAGGCAAAAATACCCAACCCCAATCCTAACTCTCACAGAAAGTTCGGATTCGTTATCACATAGTCCGCCAAGTGTCGGAAGTATTAGAACTCGTTTCTGATACTTCTTTTTCATTTAGGACTTTATTAATTGCCTCATTTGTATCGGATAGAGAGAAAAGAGAATATACACTAAATAAAATTTAAGTATTTGCTTGTTCAACGGCGGATACTTCGCTTACTTTATTTTTATGTCTATCAAGTCTATAGAGTCCCACAATTGAACTTATAAGAACGGCAATATTTATTAGGGCGTTAGTTGGAGAGAAAACCAATATATAAAAAACTATTGAAATAGACGCCCCGACAATGGACATCCGTCTGACATTTATCGGTTTTGACTGAATAAAAGCAATTAAATACGCAAGCCCGAGCGCAATGCTTAAAATACTTAAATAATTTTCCCAAAAGATAATGTTTAAAGCGACTAAGGAAGCCGCAAGCGCAGTGAAAATTAAGTTTTTTATTACCTTAGAAATTTTGGTTTTGTACGATAAAATAAGCAAAATGATATTTCTTATTAAAGCGACACCCATCATAATTATGGCGGGCAGTTTGCCAAGAAAGCAGCCTCCGGCAAAAATAAGTAATGAGTAAATAGTCCTGTGCCACAGTATGTCGGTTGTATTTTTTTGTTGCATGGCTGTAGTGCAAAATATTATGCTTACAAGAGCAAAACTCTGAGACACCCACCATTGCCATGTTGCCGTATCTTGCAGAAACTCGGCGATCATTTTATTAAAATCAATCATGGCATTAGTATTGGGAATTTTAAAAAAATAATTCAAGATAAGGTTTTCTAATAAAATAATAATGGCAATTAAAAACACCAAAAATGAAAATTTTAAAAGATTTATTTTTAAGTTTCTCATAACATATTCTATGTGTGCTTAATTAAAAGTATTATCCTATGTCTATTTACTTCATCAAAATTAATTTGACAAAGTTCGGTAAAAAACATATCATATCTTTATATGAGTTTCAGTTTTTTTGACGTCTTTATCGTAATTGCCGTTATGCTTTTGATGGCTGTTCCGGGTTTTGTTTTACGCAAGGTCAAACTGGTGGACAAATCCGCAATACGTCCTTTGTCGATGGTTTTATTATACGTCTGCCAGCCTTTTTTAACCCTGAAAGCTTTCGTCTTAAGCCAAGCGGAGCCCTCGGGCGACCTTGCAATTAATATGCTGATAATGTTCGGCTTTTCGGTGGCCGCGCATATTGTAACCTTTTTTATCCTAAAGCTGATTTTCAGAACCAAAGACCCGCAAAAAAAACGCGGCAACGGTGCGCTTACCATCTGTGGCGTTTTTTCTAACGCCGGCTTTATGGGAATCCCTTTTATCGAAATGCTGACGGGCAACCCAAAGGCGGTAATTTATGCTACCGTCTTTATGTGCGTTTTTAACATACTTATCTGGACGCTCGGCGTTTATATTGTGACGGGAGATATCAAAATGATGAGGCCCTTAAAGGCTCTTCTTAACCCCGCAATACTCGTACTGGCGTTGGCGGTGCCGCTGTTCTTTCTGCCGGCGGCAAACGTTTTTGCCAAGGTAGAAATGCTGGGCAAAGGCGTTAAGTACATAGGCGAAGCCGCTCTGCCTGTTTCAATGTCCATAGTGGGAATCCGCATGGCGGATATTTCATTTAAATCCCTTTTTACGAGCGCGCGGGTATATGTCGTCGCCGCCGTTAAACTTGTGATGGTTCCTCTTATTGTGCTTGCGCTAACCTTGCCCTTTTTACTGACCGGCGCGTTAAACGGCCTTGACCCCGAACATAACATAATTATGATACTTGTTATGCTTACAGCAATTCCGCCGGCTGCTTCCTCTATAGCCATAACCGAACGCTTCGACGGCGACGTCGATACGGCGGCAAAAGGCTTTTTGCTCGCCACTTTGCTTTCGATAATCACTTTGCCTTCGGTATTGATGCTGCTTCTTGCCGTAGTGAAGTAAAATGTTTACGGTTTACATTTGCAATTTGCAAATTAAGAAAATATTCTTATATATAAATTTATCGTTCATCATTGCAGTTTACTATCTTTTTAGTAACTCGTCTAACGTTACGTCTTTATGTATGTATCGTATGTTCTTTGGTTTTACGCGGCCGAACTTAATTGCTTTATTCGGGCAAAGCTGCAGACAGCCCTGACAGTTGTCGCACTTTTTGCGCGTCATTTCGGGCTTTATGCCGTTTTTTGTTTGTACCATTTTAAGCGCGTTTGCGGGACAAATTTTGACGCAGATGCCACAGCCGCTGCAGTTTTCCAAAAACTTATAGCGCGTGGTAAAAATTTTGGTGCCTCGTCTTGTTATGCACGCCACAATAAAAGAAAGCGGCCGGAACAAAATGCGTTTATTAGTTTTTCTTACGCTTATATCTTTAGCGATTTTTGAAGTAATCTTATGTTGTCTCTCTATTTTAAAATCCGCCCGCTTTATAGGCCCGTAACCGAAAAGGTGTGTAAAATTTTCTACGCTTAATATACCGCGGCTGTAATGGACCTTTTGCCCGCGTTTTTTAAAACATCTTATAGCTTCGGACAAAGAGCCGCCGTGGTGCGAACCCATTGCCGTTAAAACCGCCATATATTTAAAATTGAAATTACTGCTTAAAATAAACTTTCGAGCAGTTGATGGAAGCCCGAGACCGTAAGTAGGAAATAACAAAATACCAATTTCGCCCTCAAAACTTGCTTTTTTGTTTTTAAGTTCGTCTGTTATATGCACAATTTCCAAATTAAATTCAGTTGCCAATTGTTTGGCGCTTGCCAAATTATTTCCCGTACCGCTGAAAACAAAAGCAAAACCTTTCATCTTTTACCGCCTTAATAAATACAAGTATAATGGCTTTTAAAAAATTTGTCAATTTTAAACTTTCAGCCAAAATTAAAAATCCGAACCAAAAAATTCGGATTTTTTAATACTTAAAGAGAAAGAATATTTCGTCATCAAAGCGCGATTTTAAAACTTCGGTTTTCAACCGTATTTCCTTTCCAATGCAGGGGAGTGTTATCAAATTCGGTAAATCCGTTTTTTATATAAAAGCGGTAATTACTTTCCGTATTTGTGCTTAGTGTCAGCATTTTGCCGCCGTTTGCTCTGATATAAGGATATACGAATTCCTGAAACAGTTTACTGCCAAATTGCTTTCCCTGATACAGCTTGCTTACAGCTACTTGTACAACAAACCACGCTGTTTTTTTAGTTTTGTTGCATGCGTTCCACGCTCTGTCCAAATAATTAAAAAAACTGAGCATCGTTGTAATGCAACTGTATGTACCGAGCTTTAACCCTCCAACGCTTAAATAGCGAAAAAAACTAACTTTTGACTTAGGCTTTTCAAGTATAATAAAGCTGATTATTTCTTCGTCGACCAATCCCACAAAACAATCTTTTTTTTTGATATGCGCTTTAATCAAAGTTCTTTGCATATCAACCATAAACCGGGCGTATTTTTTTTCGTTATTTATTATTTTACGCAGCGGCTGGTATAACGGGTAATCCATAAATGCTTCTGCGACAATTACCGCCATTGTTTCAACTTCGCTTTTTTTTGCCGCTCTATAGGTTGTTACCATAACCCCCCTTTCCCTTGACAGAAACCATAAGATTTGTTATGAAAAAAAGAAAGTGAATATTTAAATTTTATAAGATATTTGTAAAAAAATCAATAAATTTTGATATAATTCAAAAATTTTGTACAAAAGTTAGGTTGCTAGAAACACGTCCTTTCGCCTTTCACAACAAGTAAAATGTGCAACTGTTTTCAACTTTCTGTCGTTTCAATTTCAAACGCTTGCCAGATTGCATTACATAAACATAGCCGTCGGTGTAATTACATTCGCTGCATTTTGCGCCTAAATGCTCACGCATGGGGCAATGCCGCAGCGTCATGTACGGAGCCTTTAATTTTGAAACACCGGAAATTTTCGCCTCGGCTGTTAAAACGGGCAAGTCAAAATATTTTGCGCTATGCGTATTGTATACGTTCATACCGGGGCCTATTACCTTTTTGTTTGCGTCAAAGCAAATCGCGTAGAGGTTGTTCAAAATTATCCCGAAACTTTTATTTTCAACTAACGTTTTAAGTTTTTCTACGTCGCTTTTTGTTGCAAAGTACGGTAAATTCAGGAACAGTTCGGCACCACATTTTTTACACGCCGCCTCAGCTTCCGCTATTATTTCCTTGTCAAATTTTTCGGGATTAAAAATGTAATTAATTTTCTCTTTAATTTCGCAGGCGTTTTCTATTACTTTAAAGTTTTTAAGGGTTCTTGGCAGGTAATCGTTTTCTATTTTTACTTTATTAAGCTTTTCGTCTTGATGTTTACATAATTCGTTTGTAAGTCCGTCGTATGCGCTTCGTCTAAGTTCGTTTAGCTGCGCTTTTGTCATAAACACATTGGAAAGCTTTACAGTCAGTTGTTTTACGGTAAACAACGGCGATTTTTTAAAAGCTTCTTTTAGGTCCTCAATTTTTAGCGGACTGCTTTTTGCCGGTTGAAGATTGTCACCGACAAAACTATATTTAACGCCGCGAGCGCTCAGTTCAACTTTTACCGGCTCGCCTTCTTTTGCCGTTATATTTACGCTGACGGGCAATTTTTGCATTTTGCTCTCTATGGCTTTTTCAAGGTGACTGTCCATAAAAATATGAACATAGTCGCCGGCCTGTATATCGTTTTCCGCCGTGGTAAAATAAACAGTTCCGCCGTCAATCCGCTTAATGTCGTGCGGGCTTACAGTGGAGGTTTCAATTCCGCTTCTGAAGAACTTTAATCCCGATTTTGGCATTATGGGATATTTTGTTTTTATCCAAACCTCGCTAAATTTTTTACCCGGATTTACTTTTTCGACTTTTCCGATAAACAGGCCCTTACTTGCCGATGTTCCCGCCAAAACTTTGTTATCGGAAAAGTACGCCGGAGTAAAGCCGCGGTTAAACGCTATTAAAATATTATCTTCATCTTCCTTTGTAATAATTTTGCAGTCTAACGCTTTTCTGTATAGCTCGGTGACGGCCGCGACATAAAAGGGGCGCCTTGCTCTGCCTTCGATTTTCAAAACGAACACGCCCGCGTTTTCTAATTTTGTAAGCTCGTCCAATAGTTTTATATCTTTTGTGCTAAGTAAATATCCTGATGCCGCGGTTTTTGCAATTTTCGCATTATCGGGTTTATATTCAAGTTTATATTTAAGTCGGCACAGTTGTTTGCACCTGCCTCTGTTTCCGCTCGCGTCACATTCGTAACTACTTAAATAGCAGTTGCCTGAAAAGCTAACGCACAGCGCCCCGTGAACAAAATATTCTAATTCAATTTTGCTGTTTTGCTTTATCCGCTTTATCTCGTCTAAGCCGGTCTCACGCGCTAATACCACTCTTTTAAATCCGAGCCGCTCTAATATAAGAACCCCTTCAAGGTTATGTATCGCCATTTGCGTGCTCGCGTGCAGTTCTAAAGAGGGGTAATGCTTTTTAATCAGCGCCGCTAAACCGATATCCTGAACGATAAAAGCGTCCACGCCCATATTATGTGCGTCGCATACAACGTCCAAGGCCGCTTGCAATTCGTCGTCCGGAAAAAGAATGTTGACGGCTAAGAGCACCTTAACTTTATACGCATGGGCAAAGTTTACCGCTTCGCGTAATGATTCTAAAGTAAATCCCGCAATATTATTGCGCGCGTTAAAATTGTTTACCCCAAGGTAAACCTCATCCGCGCCGTTATATACCGCTTGTTTTAAAGAGTCCATGTCGCCGGCCGGCGATAATAGCCGCATTTTCATATATGTATTATATCATTACGAACATAGCTTTGCAACAACCAAGCTTTGTACGGCTTGGTTTTTTAATTGAAATTTTACCGCTTTTTATGTTATTATAAAAAGAAAGAGAAAAAATGAAAGAAACACTTGAAATTAAAGTAATACCAAACGCGAAGTCAACAGAACTTATAAAGTCCGAAACGGGCTACAAAGCGCGTATTGCAGCGCCGCCCGAAGGCGGCAGGGCAAACGAGGCATTAATTACGCTGCTTTCTAAAGAATTTAATGTTCCGAAAAAGAACATAGAAATTACAAGAGGCGAAACTGCCCGTAATAAAGTTATTACAATAGAAAGGTGAGAAATCCTTGGACTTTTCAAATAATAAGTGTTAATTGACTTTTACTACTTTTTTTGTTACAATGCATTTATGGCAACAAAAATACAAAAGAGAAAACCAAATGTAGTTAAAGGATTGATTGATGCTGCAATTTCAGCTTATTTTTCTGCCATAGAGATTCATAATAAGCCGAAAATCGAGTATAGATATCCAAACACAACGCTTTTAATAATCAATGCATGGGAATTGGCTTTAAAAGCTTATGTTTACAAATATATTGGAAAAAGTAAGATTTATGAAAAAGAGAGAAATGAGCAGAAGAGAACTATTACCTTTGATAAAGCAATAACTTTAACATGTGATGATATTAATAAGAAAACGAAAAACAAAGAATTTATTGCAGTAAAAGAGAGTTTATCTGTTCTTGAAAAATACAGGGATACTTTTGCACATTTTTTTGAAAAAGAATTAGATACAACGATATTTATGCTATTAAGTAAATCAGCTATAAATTTCAATGAATTTATATTAAAATGGTTTGATAAAAACATATTAGAGAACGAAAATATGATTTTATTACCTATCGGCTTTAAGTTACCTTTTTCTCCCATAGAATTTTTAGCCAAAACATCAAAGAATAAAACAGTAAATAGCTTTACGACTTTAGTTTTAGAAAAAATCGACCTACTAAAAAGCGAGGGTGTTTCCGACTCCATTGTTGTTGGGTTTAATGTTTCCCTTGATTATATGAGAAAAGTTGAAAATGCAGATATTATTGCAGCCGTCGATAGTGGCAAGGAAGATGCTTTAAACTTAATGAGAAGGATAAGAATTACTACTGATCCCAATGCACAAGCCGTCAGAGTTGAAGAAAAAGATTACAGTGATTATTTAACGTATGATGATTTGCGTTTGAAAGTAAAAGAAAGAAATCCTTCGCTTAAATTTAACAAACAGTTTCACTCAATTGTTAATGACATAAAGGCCGATAAGTCTTTATGTGAGATTCGGTATTTAGACCCTCAAGGCACGAATTCGCTAAAAAAACCGTTTTTCACCAATGCAGCAGTTGACACTATTTTGGAACAATATAAATAAATATTTGGACGAACTATATCCATATTGTTCTTTGTAAGACAAGCCCCAAGAAAAAATTTTCTTGGGGCTTTTAAATGAGTCATACCAATTTTTATTATCTATAGTTCCACTATGTGAAAGGCTAGGCGCGGCGCAGGTGGCTAACAGTTGATTTGTCGGCGAAGGGAGTTTAGTTACCCTAAATGACCAAGCCGACAAATCAAGCGTAAGCCGCATCCGCCGATGCATAGCCTTTCACACGCCTTTCACTATTTCTTTTTTCGGAGCTTTATAAACTGCGCAGACAACTGCGCGTGCATCATCTTATACTCTCTTAGAGACGTCTGTTTTTTGCGTTGCTCTTCTTCGTTTTCCGCTTCGTCTGAAGTTAAAGATTCTTCTTTCTCGTGCGGGAAACGGCAGCTTTCGGCCATAATGGTTACAACGTCTTTACGAACCGAAATAAAGCCTTCGCCCGAATGCGCGCTCTGCCACTTGTCGTTTTGCAAAAAATTAATAGAGCCGGGCTTTAACATGGTAACAACAGGCATCATGTTATATAAAACGCCCATTTTTCCGGCCGGCGTGTCAACAATGAGCGATTGGGTTTCGCCTTTAAAAAACATACGGTCGGGCGTTAAAATTTCTAAATTAAAAGATTTCCTATCTTCCATAATTTTTTTCTAACTTAATTCCTTTGCTTTAGCTTTAACTTCGTCTAAATCGCCGGTCATGTAAAACGCGGACTCGGGGTAAGAGTCGGCCTTTCCCGCCAAAATGTCCCTAAAGCACTCAACCGTGGTTTTAAGAGGGACATAGCGTCCCTCAAAGCCGGTAAAATTGCTGGCGACAAACATGGGCTGCGAAAAAAACCTTTGCATTTTTCGGGCGCGGTAAACGATACTGCGGTCCTGGTCCGATAATTCTTCCATACCGAGGATTGCAATAATGTCCTGCAATTCACGGTAACGCTGCAATGTTTCTTTAACCTGACGCGCTATGGCGTAATGGGACTGTCCGACAATACCCGGCTCTAAAATACGGCTTGTAGATTCTAAAGGGTCTACGGCGGGGTAAATACCTTGTTCCACAATTTTTCGGCTTAAAACGGTGGTCGCGTCCAAGTGTGAAAAAATTGCTGCGGGAGCAGGGTCGGTTATGTCGTCCGCCGGAACATATACGGCCTGAACGGACGTAATAGAACCTTTGCGAGTTGAGGCAATACGCTCCTGAAGTACGCCTATTTCGGTAGCCAGTGTCGGCTGATATCCTACGGCGGACGGCATACGGCCTAAGAGAGCGGACACTTCGCTGCCGGCTTGGATAAACCGGAAAATATTATCAATAAATAAAAGAACATCTTTGTTCATTTCGTCGCGGAAATATTCGGCCAAAGTCAACCCCGTTAATGCCGCGCGCATTCTGGCGCCGGGGGGCTCGTTCATTTGTCCGAATACCAAAGCGGTTTTACTTAAAACTCCGCTTTCTTTCATATCGCAAAGCATTTCAAAACCTTCGCGGCTGCGCTCGCCTACGCCGGCAAAAATCGAATAGCCGTTGTGTTCGTGCGCGATATTGCGGATAAGTTCCATAATAATAACGGTTTTGCCGACACCCGCGCCGCCGAACAATCCGATTTTTCCGCCTTTTGAGTACGGCGCTATTAAATCTATTACCTTTATGCCGGTTTCTAATACCGAAGCGGTCGGTACTTGTTCGTAAAGTTCGGGAGCGTGTCTGTGAATGGGCTTCTTTAGTCCGTCCGTTTCAATAGGGCCTTTGCCGTCAATCGGTTCGCCGAGGACATTCATAACCCGTCCTAAAACGCCTTTTCCCACAGGAACTATTATGGGCTCGCCGCTGGCGGAAACTTCCATGCCGCGGCTCATGCCGTCGGTAGATAAAAGCGCCATACAGCGCGCCACTCCGCTTTTAATGTGGCTTAAAACCTCAAGCGCGATAAAGGATTTTTCTTCCGTTTTAACCAAAAGTTTTTCGTGGAT
>Ga0209737_10004258_pt1 | contig 10072 bp, 14 predicted proteins | sample TergutCu122P3_FD_187284 | JGI IMG/M metagenome (GOLD analysis project Ga0209737, IMG submission 187284) | Cubitermes ugandensis P3 segment gut microbial communities from Kakamega Forest, Kenya - Cu122 P3 (SPAdes) (version 2) | ecosystem: Host-associated > Arthropoda: Insects > Digestive system...
TGTTTTTGCACCGTCATTTCTCTCAAAATCTCTTACTCTTTGCATTGTCTTGTTTATCGTGATGTACCCGTCTGTTAGGTTTATATTTTCCCATTTCAACGCACAGAGTTCTCCCAGTCGTAGTCCTGTGTATAGTGTTAGCAGTATGCCAAGTTTTTCCTTATCGTCTTTATTTGCTACACAATTTTGCTCTATTGCTCGTAGTTCTGTATCTTTCAGTACCTCGACTGTCTTTTTTTCACTTCTGGGTCTTGTTATTGTAATGTTGATACTGTTGTCATAGTTTTGCTTGTAATACTTGATTATCGCTCCTACTACACTTAGTATATCATTTATTGTTTTTGCCGATAGTGTCCCTTTTTCAATTAGTTTGTTTGTATATTCTGTTATTACTGGTGTTGTCAGCCTTTTCATTGGGTAACTGCCGAGCCTGTTCTTTTTGATGTGATTTGTTACTGTATAGTAATATTTTCCATAGCTTGATTGCTTTACACTGATTTTTGCCGTTGCAAGCCATTCATTAGCTACATCTCCAAATGTCAAGATATTATTTAGGGTGATTATTTTTGTTGGTTCTTTGGGGTTATTTATACTCATTATTTTTTCTTTTGCCTCATGGTAACTTTTAGCATAGATATATCCGTATTTTATTTTCCCGTTGCTGTAGTCCCTGATATACCTTGCTTCCCAGCGTTTATCTTTTCTTTTGTATATGTTTAATCCTCTTTTCATTTTTTTACCTCTTTCTTTTCATATTAAAAGACGAAAATCTGACGGTTTAAAAGTCTAAAAACCCGTATTTTCGCCTTTTAATTATGTATATATCATTGAATGTGTGTCAAATTTTGTCAAAATTGCGTATGAATTGTTAATTTTTTTCTGCCTATTGACAAATGCTCTGATATTTTGTAGAATATTATTATCAAATTTGTTCTATTTTCTCTAAAAGGTCTTACTCAAAGTAAAATACTTTGCGTAAGGTTTTTTCTTTTATCCTGTAGTTTCTCGTGTTGTCATGTTCTTTTATAAACAGCAACTTTTTTCCCATAATATGTCATTAAAAAAACGAATAACTTCATTTCGTTATCCGTTTACTTTTTTGTGTTTATTTTTACTACTCCACAGTCTTATCTTTTAGGTATTTTTCCACTAACTCTATTAATTCTTTCGCTGTCTGTATTTGTACCTCTGTTTTTTCAGATGTTGGCACATATTCATCGTCATAATCACTATCTTCCCTCGTTTTCTTTGCCTGTGCTATTTTTCTTCCCATTGTCTTTGGAAATATCTCTTTATTCACATAGTTTTGGTTAAAATATCCCACTACTTCTTTATGACTTTTAAAGTCTGTCTTTTCTAATGCTAATACTGCCTTTATCGCATAAAATATACTATAATATGCTCTGTTTATTGCTCCTACATAATCATCATGTTTATATAATAGTTCCGCACTCTGTAGTGCCTCTTTTGCGTTTTCCATTCTATATTTTGAAAAATCTCTTATTGTAAATTTATCCATACAATGCTACCCCCTCATTCTCTACATTCATATAAAAGGGTACTATATCTAATCTTTGATTGTATTTCTCCATGTTCTTCACCAGTGCCGAAAACATTACATTGTTTTCTAATTCTATATCATATGCAAAATTCCAGATTTCCTCTTTGTATTTTTCTATTTCTGTATCGCTTAAATCCGTTAATATCATTATATCTATATCTGAACTTTCTGTATAATCACCTCTTGCATATGAACCAAACAGCAATATTTTTTTCAAGTGATTTCCTAAAATTTCTTTTACACCACTTACAAATATATCCAGTATTGCAGTTACTGATGTTACATTCTGATTATTCATACTCTCAACTCCTTTTTTATTATTATACCACAAATATTTAAAATTTCTAATAAATTATTATTTTTTGTAAAATTTCTTGAAATATAAATCAAAAAACAAGCACAGTCAATGAAACCACATTTTGGTTATCCAAATACCTCAACTCCCTCTTTTATAACTTCTTTATAAAATGGATATATCGGCAACCAACTCTTGAAATGGTTTATATCTTTTACTATTATTGATACCATAATATCATTGGTGTAACTAAGTTCCGCCCCTAACTCCATTACTTTTTCTCTATTTATCGCAATATCTTCGTTTGACATTTCCACTAATACCATTACATCAATATCCGATTCTCTGTCAAAATCTCCCCTTGCATATGAGCCATATAATATGACTTGTCTTAATTTGTTCCCAAATATTTCATGCAATCCTTTTGTGCAATCCTGCAATATATAATTTATATCTTTATCCATGCAATACTACCCCCTCTTTTATCTTATATAGTATCACAAAATATTTAAATTTTCTAACGAATTGTGATTTTTTCTTAGTTTGGCTTATACTCTTTGCACTTCTGCTCTAATAATCGAAAATCGCAACATCTTTTCGCCATGCTTGTTTCTGGCTTTTCTATTTTGAACTTATATAGTGTTATTGCATTTTTCCTTATCAATGCTTCATTTGCATTAATAATATGTAATTCCTTTTTTAGCAGCAATACAAACTTCTCAAAATCTTTCTCATTTTCAAATATCCTGTATTCACGCAAATTATCATATTTTAGCAATCTAACATAATTATCTTCTATCGGTATCATGTTATTTAGGTTCAACGCACTATATATTTGATTTGTTCTTGGGTCTATGATTTTGAAAAAGTCTATATCATTTTTTAGCTTCTCATATCTGGGCTTGTATGATGATATGGGTACATAGTATTTTAACTCGTTAATCTCTAATATTATTCCGATGTATGGCTTTAGTCTGTTTTCATAGTCTATATCTGATACTCTTTCGTCAAAACTCCTTAAATATCGTACATACTCCTTATCTACTACATAAAAATTCATGAACCCTCTTTTCCTAAAATAAGGTGGAGTTTTTACACCCCACCTACATTTTAAAGACTTGTTTTTTACTGGACAAGCTAACCTCTTTATACTAACTTATTTTTTACTGGATAAGCTAACCTCTTTATACAACTTGTTTTTTACTGGACAAGTAAACCGCTTGAACAACATTTCGTCATTCTTTATTAGTATATTCATTATACTACTTTTTATTTACTTTTGCAATACTTTTTCAAATTGTTTACAAAATGACAAATATAAAAAGTATAAAAATATCATTTCCAAAAAACACGCACAGTCAACGAAGCATGGGTTTATCGCTTTTGTTCTCCCTAAATGAGTAATAATACATAAAATGAGCAGTATAACAATACTACTCATTTAGTACAGAACCTTATAAACCGCTCAAGTTGCACCCCTGCATTGCTCTACCCTGTTTATAAGGAAGAACCCTTTTTATATGATTTCTGTAAAACTTTTTTTAGCTTGAGTGGCCGTCTTGCGATGAGCAGATGAAGCACTGTGAAATGTCAATCCTACACGACGAACACTTTTAGTTTTTGTCAACCGTTTGTCAACCGAATACAAAAATATTGCTTATAATCAATAAAACTCTAAAATAATGTAATGGACTTAAAAGCCTTGAAATTTCTATACTTTATAATACTTTTTATTATTTATTAACACTGGGTAATATGATTAAATATTTTTTGCTATATAATTATACCCTCTACACCTATGTAATATCGTATCGGCTGTAGTAACTCTGGCTCTAACTCATTTTCTGTTTTCCCACTAATAAATCTCCTTGTGCTTTTGCCTCTCTGTCAACCATTTGTCAACCGATTTATTTTTTTATTATTGTTTCAAATATTTTGGCTATTTCTTTGTCTGTTTCTTCGTATAAATGCGAATACAAATCCATTGTTATACCTATACTGCTGTGTCCTAATCTCTCCGAAATGGCTTTTGGCTGTACTCCCAATTTTACCAGTAAAGAGGCGTGCAAATGTCTTAAATCATGAAGCCTTATTATCGGCAACTGGCTTTTTAACAGTAATTCTTTGAATTTGTAATTTAAACTTGATGGGTGAAATAATCTACCGTTCATATAACAACACACCATGTTGTTATTCTGATATATTTCGCCTAACTTTGCACTGTTTTCTGATTGGGTTTTCTTATGCTCTTTTAATTCTATAATCATGCTTTCTGAGATTGAGATTGTTCGTACACTGCTTTTTGTTTTGGGCGGTAATATTTTCAATCCCTGTGATGTGGCTGATAATGATTGTTCTACTTTGATATAGCCTCTTTCTAAGTCCACATTGTCCCATGTTAGCCCCAGTATTTCACCTCGCCTCATGCCTGTATATATACCTATCAGAACTGGTATATATATATCTGTTCCTCTGGCTTTTTCAATCAATTTGTTTGTTTCTTCTTCGCTTAATACTTTGATTTTCAATTTTTCCACTTTTGGCGGTTCTACACTGTCGGCTATATTTCTCATTACTATCTGCCATTTTACAGCCTTTTCCAATGCACAATGGATTGCTAAGTGTATTGTCTTGATTGTTCCTTTAGACAAGCTGTTTTTGCCCTCTGTTTTCTCATTTTTTAACTTGTTTGAGTAAAATGTCTGTAAGTGCATTGGTGTTAGTTTTTCTATTTCTATGTTGCCCAATATTGGCTTTATATGGCTTTCTGTATATTGCCTGTAATTATCTGTTGTGTTGATTGATAAATTATTTTCGCAGTGTTCTTTCAGCCAGTAGTCTAAGTATTCACCAAATTTCATTTTCTCGGTGTTAATCATCAACCCTGTGTCTATCTCTCGTAATTTTTCTGTTAAAAATTTTTCTGCCTCTTTTTTCGTTCCTTTGAAACTATAATATTTTTGTTTCCTTTTATTGGTAATGACATCTCTCGGCATTTCTACTGTTATTGTGTATCTGCCTTTTGTCCTCTCTCTTATATGACCTCTGTTCAACTTTCCCCCTCTCTGCTTTTAAGTCAACAAAATGATTATACTATAACTTTTCTAATTTTGTAACCACTTTAACAAATCTTTTTTATGTATTCTTACACATTTGCCAATTTTAACTATTGGAAATCCTGCCTGTTTTATTAGGGAATATGCCTTTGAACGACTTATTTTAAGTAGTTTCCCCATTTCTTCTACGGTTAGTAATTCATTTTCATCACTAAAATTATTTATCTTTCTCACCCCTCAATAAAACTAAATTTTTTGTTACTTCCATTTTCTTATTTTTTCAACTGTTTTTGTAAGTCTTTTTTGTCCTCAATTATTTGATTAAATGCCAGTGTTTATAATCTTCAATATTTCCTAATTTTCAATATGTATTGTTGTGGCTGTCTATAATCTTCCTTGCTAAGGCCACTTGTTCATCTGCTTGTTTTGATTTTTTTATTCCGTATAATACAAGCTCTTTCGATATAAATCCTAAGCAGAAAAAACATACTGACGTAAATGATATAAGTATTGTCAAAATTATTATTAGCATAGTTATTCATCAATCCTTTCCTTAAAAAATCTATCAGTTACAATCGAAACAGCAAACTCCGCATAAGGATTTGACCCTTTTTCCACATTCGCAGAAACTACATCTATAGATGTAGAAGTATCATTATACCCTATTGCCTATCTTCGCCTACACTACCTTGCTATCGGTTGCTTTTTCCCTCGCTTTATTCGTTATCTGATTAACAGCTTTCGATTTCTTGGAGCTACTGGCAATAGGAAACGTATTGTAACTGATTATGACATTCTAAACAGAATGTGTTTATAGGGCGGGGTTTACCCGCCTATACATAAACACGAAATGAAAATCCGAAACCTGACATAATTTTAAAAAATTTTGAAATTTTTTATTGCTGTTACCAGTTTGCTTTCTATGTAAGCTCTGCAATCCTCGTCTATTCTGCCATTTACAACACTATTTTGCATTATTAATTTTTTATACATTTGCACTATTTCCCAGATTGCTCCCTTGTCGTTTTCTGTCGCTTTTTGTAACTTCTGTACAAATTCTTTATCGCTCATACATATACAGCTCCTTTCTATTTTACATTTGATAAGTGATGTAGAAAATTCTTGATTGCTCTTGATTTTATCTGCCATACATTATCTTTAGTAACATTCATTATCTGGGCTATTTCTTCGGCTTTCTTTTCTTCTATTACTGTTAGAAACAATATAAGTTTTTCCTTGTCTGTTAGCTTTTTCATGGCATTATAATATTTTTCATTTGTGAATAACATTTCAAGATTTGCATATGTAACATCTTTTTCCAACAAAAAAGAGCTATCATCGCATGACAATAACTCTTGTGGTACATTTTCAAAATCCGCTATGGAGATTTCTTTTTCGATTGTTCGGAGTAACTTTCTTTTGTAGTCTGTGGACGAGTTTTGTATTACTGCTTTGATGTAAGCCGTAAATTCATTTCTGGTTTTCTCAAAATAATCCATTTCGACACCCCCTTTCCGCTCTTATTCAAGGCGAAAGGGAATATTTTTTGTAAAGTGTAAGTCTTTATGTTTACTTGTTTTGAGATAAAAAAAGTATTGTAATGTTTAAAATAAAGTATTTTACTACATCACAATAGACCATTTGTTTATTTTACGTCTTATTTACAGGCAAAACTTAAAAATCTGCTTTTTTCCTTTCACCTGTATTCATTATACCCTCTTTTTTTTGCGAAGTATCGGGAATTTTGTCGAATGCTTTATTTTAGTACATCAATTCAACTTTTTTTGTCAACTTTTTGAAAGACAAATCCCCTCTTGATTTCTCATTTGGGGATTGTCCTACAAGAAGAAATTATTCTTCTACTCCTGCTTGCTCATTTTCTGTATTCTCTGTGGTTTCACAGATTATTTCTTCTAATAAGCTCGTTAGGTCTGTTGTCTTTTCATGCTCTACAAATGTTATCATCTCAACCGCTCCAATCCACACCTGCTCTTGTAACATATAAAAATCATATACTTTTTTGAGTTCTATCATTGCGATATTCCTTTCTGTATTTATTTTTTGGTTTTTACTGTAATGTTTAAAAATACCATAAATGAGCAATACAAGGAAATTTTAACTGTATTTTACATACAGTAGAAAAAGCACAAATTATTGAGCTTTTTCAGATGTAGGTGTTTCTGTTTACTGCTCACTTTGTTCTACATCTTTTTTCCTTTCTAAAATACCTCCCTATATATAACCACGAAATGAAATTCCAAAACCTGACAAAATTTTTGAAAATTTAAAAAAGGTAGTAAAAAATGTAGGGTTCCCAACATTTTTGCAACCTTTTTTACGAATATTGATATGAATTGCATAGAAAGTGTTTTTAAGAGCCATAGGACACAATTTTACACATGGTAGTATATTTATACCCCCTACAGCAAAAATGCAAAATAGGGGCTTATAAGCAATTTAGAAATAAAATTAGTTTTTGTTTAATATTTTTGCAATATTTTTCCATGTTCTTATGCTTTCGTCAATATCTTTTTTGTATTTTGGAGTTATCAAAAACTTAATTTTGTGAAATTTACGTCCTTCCTTTTCAAGTTCATATGAAACTAACACATCACTAACTTCATTTATTTCCTTGACGGCTGTATCTATAACAAATCTTTTAAAATCTGCAAACAAATCATATTTTTCAACGAAAAGTATATTTTTAAGATGTTCAATCTCAACTTCATATCCACCCAGATTTTGATAGCTTTTTAAAAGCTCATAAATTCGTAGGCTGTACTTGCTTTTCATTGCTAATGTGAAATATAAATTATACACTGTAAACCTTTCTTTGAGTTCCAATAAATAAGGTTTCATATCTTTGTCAAGCCGTATCTCTATCATTCCGCTATTGGGACTTATAATAGCCTTTTCGACCCAATTCATAGAAACATATTTACCTTCGATATTGAGCCAAAACGACTTATTAATGAGATTTAAAATAGTGTTTTTTATTGTTTCGTAGTTACCTCCACTTACAACTTCAATTCCGCAAACTTCACAAAAGTCTTTTATTTGAAATTCATATAATTGAAAATCTGTATCATTCGGTTTAATTTTTGATATTAGATAAAGTATGATTTTTTGTTCTTGCATTGTTAAGTGATAGCGGGAGCGTTGAATTAAATCATTGTGTTTTACTATGTTGTAACCTCTAAGTTCTTCAATCTCTTTTTTCATTTCGGTTGTCTCCTAAATTTATAATTTTAACAATTATATCATGCAAGTATGAATTAACCATGTCAATTTTCATATTTTTAGAATTTTTAGAAAAAATTAATTTACGCGCGCGCGCACGCGCGTTATTTTTTATCAACATCTATTTTTATTATTTTTATATATAATAAGGAAGTAAACATTCTAAATATGAGTTTTACTGCAATTAACTATGAGTTTTACTGCAAAATTTTATATGATTTTGAAATCTAACTATGAGTTTTACTGCAAAAGAAAAAATAGATTTTGCAGTAAAACTCATAGTTAGAAACTGAAATGGAAACGGAATGAAACAAAGATTTTTTATTTTAAATATGACTTTTAGTGCGAAGAATAAAAAAATTTTCGCACCAAAACTCATAGTTAGTAGTAGTAAAAGTCATATTTCATTTTTTATTTTTTTTCCAAAAATCCCAAAATGATTTTTTATTTTCTCCTGTGTCATTCTCTAAATTTTCCGTTGTGCTTTCATCGGAGAGCATACGTATATTTTTGTCCTGCTCCTGCTTTAATAATAACTGTGAATTACGTGTCAGCTCTGCAAGTTTTTCTGCAAGGTCTGATATTCTATCGCTTTGTTGTCTGCTGTGTTCTCGTTCACTGTCTAATTGTTTTAATAATTCTGTATTTTGGTCTGTCAATGTGTCAATTTGTTGTTGCAAGGTTTCTATCAATTTATCTTTTATATTATTAGTTGATGATGTTGACGATATTAAAAACAACCTTTCCTTAGAATATACCGACCTTATCAGTTCTTCTCCATGTACATCAATCATCAATGTGTTGCCGTCTATTGACGTAAATGGACGTAAATCAGTTGATAATGGTTCTTTTTTTATTTTTTGATGTATTGCTTGTTTGCTTACTCCTATTTCTTCGGCTATTTGAGCAATCGTTTTCATTGGTTTATCCTCGATATTTTCACAAAATTATTAAAAATTTGTTGATTTATCTTTCATCTCAAAGAAATCTGTTTTTTTAATGCATCCTCAATGGCTTTTGGTTCAATGCCGATATATCGTTGCGTTACTTGTGAATTACAATGCTGTAGTAATCTCTGAACCAATACTATGTTGTAATCATTATTTATATATACATTTGTCGCAAAATATTTTCGGAAGCTGTGGGTTGATATTCCCTCATAGCCTAAATAATTGCTTACCTTAATTAATTGCCTTTGTACCTGTCTGTCAGTTATCGGAAATATATGTTCATGCGGTTTTATTCCGTTTTCTAAACAGTAGATTTTGATATAATTATATAGTTCAGTCATTACAGTAAATGTCCTTTTTTTGCCTGTCTTTTGCTCCGTTATATCAAGTCTATACCGCTCGCCGTCTTTTACTATATCATCTAATTTCAAGTTTAATATATCTGATATTCTAAGCCCTAAATTTGCTTCTAAAACTAACGCTGTCGCTATTCTATGATTGGGGCGACTGCCACTAAATCCATTTCGCATTGTATCAATTATTTCATGGTATTGCTCTGTTGTTATTGCTAAGGTTCTTTTATTCATTTTTGTACACCCTCTTTTTGAATTTATACAAACATTATAATACATAGTGTCGTATTTACTGTGTACAACTGGTCTAAAACTTGTAAATAATTTGAAAATTTTAATTATTATGTGGTTTTATCTAAATTTAAAAGTCGTAAAAATTCTATTTTACGACCTTTTTCAACTAAAAAAGCCGTTCAACAATGGCTTACAGAAAGAAAATTTATTTTAACGTGATTTGTAGTTCCTTCCCTAATCCATGTGCTAATTTTTGTATAAATTCCAATGATGGATTATAATTGCCTCCCTCAAACCTTGAAATATTGCTTTGTTTCGTTCCTGCCCTTTGTGCTAATTCCTCTTGTGTTAGTCCTTGTTCCGTTCTTGCTGTTATAACTTGT
>Ga0209737_10004259_pt1 | contig 10072 bp, 6 predicted proteins | sample TergutCu122P3_FD_187284 | JGI IMG/M metagenome (GOLD analysis project Ga0209737, IMG submission 187284) | Cubitermes ugandensis P3 segment gut microbial communities from Kakamega Forest, Kenya - Cu122 P3 (SPAdes) (version 2) | ecosystem: Host-associated > Arthropoda: Insects > Digestive system >...
TTTAGCCAAGCACTGACTGTAGCTCCCTGAAGATGGTTTCTGCGTAAACCGAAACATGTTGGAGCGTAATTTTAGAATGTTTTAATAACTCTGTGTTTTTTAACATTATGTGCATCAGTTGGTAGTTAAAAGGTTTCAACACTGTTCTATTATTATGGCTACTTTCACTTCGCTGCAAATTGTTTCTACACGGATATATACGTATATAGATACTTGGAAACAATATTACATATTTATTTTGTGCAAGTTTCCTGAATTTTGTAAAGAGCTAACACTTGGTCACCATTGTTTCCTGTGAAAGTTGAACACACGCGCAATACTTTGTGATAACAAGGATTTCTCCGCGAAATGATTTTACATCGAATTCGGAAGTTCCCTGCGCTTTATTTAAAGGCATAGTACCTTGATTGCCGATCCCGGTGGTCGCGTGGGCGTGAGTCTACGGCCGCTACGTTGCTGGATTTGCGGGTTCGAATCCCACCGGGGGCATGGATGTCTGCCTCTTGTGAGTGTTGGGTATTGTTAGATAAAGATTTTTGCGACGGGCCAATCACTTGTCCAGAGGAGTCCTAACGAGTGTGGTGTTTCTAAATGAGTGTGATAGAAATACCTCATAGAGGAGACCTAGGCCCACTAGGGATGCCGAGCCATGAGAAGAAAAAGTATCCTGTTTGAGACACGTTGTCTTTTCCGTCTGCTCCTGCAGGTGGTAACTGGACCTAAGTCCGAAACAGTCCCTCTGTGACTTCTAGTTATTTACTCAGACACGCGGGTCGGTCATGAAATAAGTTTACATGGTGTGAATTTTGTAACAAAAAATATAAATGTGATTATATTAGGGGAATTCCTCGCTAAATAATATTATTTGTTTCCAGCGCTGAGGCAAAATGTTGATGGCCACAGATTTAAAGGTGATCGCTATGTGGAGCAGTTGTGACACGATGGAAAATAATGAAAGCATGGGCTGATATCAAGAGGGAATAGAAAGCCCCGTCCCAAGGTGCACAAAATGCCTCAGTTGTGGAGGGAACCGTGTGGAAGATTAGTGTGCTAAGCCTGCAGTTATGTAAAACTATCTTATTAGAGGTTAAAATTAAATATATGAAAGGTAAGTTTCACCCTCTAACAGGCCATGAAGGCCAAGAAGGGGAGTAGATGTATAGATATACAGGTGGACCGTCATATACGCGGATTCAGTATCCGCGGTTGGCCGCGGCTAGAAAAAAGAATTGGAAAATTAAAGAAATACACGGTTCATAAGTTTCAAAACGCGCGTCAAGCGAGAACGGGCTGTAACATGGTGAAATCCAGCAGCCCGAACGCGCCCAGTACTTGACTCGTCTTCCTTTGTCCCCGTACCCACGCTTCTCCGCAAACTTGCCCCCATTCTGCTTCTAGCGTTCTTGCTGTTCGAATTGGTTGCCGAGTTATCGCAGTGTTTATGTACAGAAAGCAATAAGAAGAATGGAGAAGTCGGTGAATAGCCACAAGAGATTAAAATATTTTTAGCAAATAAAATTTTCTTATTACAGTTTATGTACAGGTACGTGCGTATGATTTTCGTTGTAAAATGTGTAACAATAACAAGCTTTTCATTGTTTGTGCAGCGCTGTGATGGAAAAGCATGATTTTTATTGTTCTGTCATCCGTTGAAACTGTACATAATACTGTACAGTACAAGTACTGTATTTTTTCATTGCTCAGTCTTCTCTTGAGGATTAGGCTAAAACGTCAGAATCCCTTATTTTCATACGTACGAGCGAGAGAGAAAGTACACTGTAAATGTACAATGTAGTGTACAGTACACTTTATTATTACTTAATTTAATGTTGATAATGTCTTACTGTGCGTAATTTATCAATTAAACTTTACCGTATTTATATATGTTACACGAATAACACGTTATATCACGTTATATAGCGTTCGGTATTATCCGCGGTTTCATGTAACTGCAGTAGGTCTTGGAACGTATTACTCGCGGATATGGCGGTCCACCTGTACTCTTTTTTAACATAGGTTTTAGATGGGCGTGGGTGGTTAACACCACGCCCCGGCCGCTTTACCTCCGGGAAAGAGACCCGGTTCCCGGTTCCCATTGTATAGGAAGATGGGTGGGCCCCAGGACCGGTCTGGAGGTGTGCGGATAATCTCGCTCCCACGGCGATTCGATCCCGGACTGTCCAGCCCGTAACGAGTCCCTATGGTGGCAACGCTAACCCTGCCCACAAAAATTAAATAAATAAATAAATATATATATATGTTCCGTAAACTTAGACATTTTGCCTTTTAGTCCAATGGTACCAATGTAATGATTGATTGATTGATTTTTCTACTCTTTTATTAGAGTCCTGTCGCTTGAAGGTGAAGGTAAAGGTAAAGGTAAATGTGTCCCTGTTCACGCCATAAAGAGATGCTGGAGTGAAGGCTTAGCTCCTTACATTCTTGATTTCGGCGCTTGATGAAGGTGGTGACGCCTCGACTGCTTTAATGCAGAGGCGAGCACTTACCAGCATCTGTTGAATGGGAGGCTGGGTGGACCCCAGGGCCTGTCTGTACGCTCTGGAGAAGAGACAAATCTCTCCTCATAGATTAAGACAATTTAAATTGAAAAGTGAAATAAGACATTTAAGTAACTTCGCCTAAAAATACCGGTTACGCTACCACGGCAAATAGTTACTGATAACGTGCCCACATTATACGTCCCGGACAAACCGCCATGTACGTAGGTAATAGCATTTTCTGTGCACTAATATAGCTTAATATTATACAGCCGGAGTCTCATTGTTGCTGAAGACACTGAGAACTTGGCATCGAGGTACGAGGAGCAATGATGGACGTGTAGATATTGCCCTGTCCCTTACTGTCCTCTAAATTCGATCGTCCACTACCGTCGTGTTGCACTATTATCATAAATAGATCTGGGATGACTCCCCGGCTTTTAGGGCTACCTATGCGAGGAACTGTTTTAGTCAGAAGAATAACATGTGGAAGGACTGAAATTTATAGTTTTCTAATTAATTTTAAATAGTTTCGAAATCCTGAATGTGAAATTACATTATTGTACCCTGCTGGAATTCTGAGTATTTCTATTAAGAATTTGCTACGATATATTTCAGAAACAAAGGAGAAGTTACACGTTTTTTATGAAAGCAAAGAAATTTAAGCATCGTGTTGTGGTGTGATATAAACACTTCATAAATTTGGTTATTCTGCACTATGAAAGTAACATATTCTCTTTCAGAGAAGAAGAAGTATTTTTTTTATGAATCCTTAAGATTTTACCGAAATTTATGTTTGCAGTTTAGGCAACAGATGTAATTGCAGGATGTGGGATTTGGGCGCAAAATTCAGTAAGGTTTATTTATGTTTTAATGCATTAAAATCCAAGATCATTAATCATGCACTGTAAATTTTTCCCCCTACGTTTAATGGTTATAGAGAGGTTTCTGAAAATGGCTGAATTAATAAACGTTATTAATATTGCATTGGCCATTTTTGTTGTTTGTTGTTAGCCTAGGCGTTATACACTTCAAATAATGGACACGTCCAATATGTACACATCTATTCTCATGTAAGTTTGTTTGTAGCTATGTTTATATATGCAGTCATGTTGCAGAAAATTTTAAAGATGAAGCTCGTTTAAACAAACCCGAAACACTTTGCACAATATGAATATTTGTAATTATGTACGGTCTCTGGCATACAGAACAAGTAGATAAATTTTCTCCTTCATCGTTAGTGAATTCACGTGTCAGATTACACATCTCTAAGTTTAATGCCAACCAATGTTTTAAAGGAAGCCACTAGATAATTTTTTTTTCGGAAGCCTTTGGAAACTAAGTGGGGGAACTTTCGACAAAAGTCAACGAAGATTATTTATAAAAATTGTGCAAGACGATTATGTGTTCTTATATTGCTTTTGAAAGTATACGTACGTATTCAAGCTCAGAATATCTGGAAAGCGCTTTGAAACGTCACCACTTCTCTATATGTGGAAATCTGGTTGTACTGAACTCATCCTTTTAGAACAGTTGCATTGTGAGTAATGACGAGCAGCTTGTTATCAGCGCCATTTCAGATGCGTGCAGAATACAGAAACTAACCAGGCGATATTGCTGCACGTGTACAGGTGAAAAGGATTGGCTTGTCCACTTCCTGTAGATTCGTTTACACATACTTTCTGTGTTCTCTTATACATGTCATGTCATGTCATATAACTGGAATTTACAAGCTCATTCACGAAAGTTTGGTATTTCCAATTCAAGAAACATTTATTTTCTCTTGAAATTAGATGCATAAATCTTTATATATAAAAAATAATTTTTAAAAAAGAGATAAAGGTTTAGAGCGGCTATAAAATGAACACTTGTGTAAAATACATTCGTCTCTATAAATCTCGTTAACTGTTTCTATTTATACGCTTTCCATCCTATGTATAACCTATACTGTTATTCTTTTTATTATTCAAGCTTCTCTTTTTTTAACTTTCATTCTTTTTAAATCATTCCATCTGCAGCCTCGTTTATTATCTTACATGTTATCTCTTAACATCTCTGTATGTCTCTCTCGCTTTGTGTAATTGGAAATATCCTATTTCTTATTTCCCTTCCACATTATTTATGCTTTTGCTTCTTAAGGGTATGCGGCCACTTATTATGCCCTTCGCTTTTGTTACTCGTGACTAACCAGAGTACATAGATTGCATCCGAAGTATCATAAACAAAGACCAATTCATCTCAGAGATTTGCGGGAAGTTAGACAGTCGTAAGGACGAGTAACTCCTAGTCATATAATGTGCATAAACATTTCTTTGATTATAGGTCACTTGTTTGTGAAACTGAAATTGCATACAAGCACAAAACTCGTAGTTGTACGTAAACACATGCATACACAGACATGAGAACAAAATCAGAACCCTCTATTTTAAAGTTTTCTTTGGCTGTTTGTGTTGAAGGAATACATAATGTGCTAGTACAAGACTGATGCCACATTGTGAAAGAAACGAATACAATGGAACGTTATGGTACACTAATGAAAATTGTGGCCTGCCTAATCTGGACACACTTACATTAAGTGCAGTTTGGGAATTGCTGAGTTCTGTTCAGGTGGAAGTGATCAGTACAACGTAAACTGACAGGTTGAAGTTTATCAGTGTTTGTTGACACTTCGTCGTGCTAATAGATGCTGCAGCTACGTGAACAACCGACAGCTGCATTTTATGCTTTATTTAATGTTGGTTTCAATCTCCCAGTGTCAAAAACTGCAAGGCGGTAGGCGTTCTTTGTCATAAAATCACACCTTCTGGTAGGTCTGTATTTAGCACACCAGAATGCGAACGTGTTTATATATATGTAATCAGTCGAAAATAACGAAGCTTTTATTGCTTATATGTGTTCGACTGAATACATATGTATTTTATTTTAATTAATATATGTCCTATTTAATATAGGCCTAAATTGTGAATTTTAAAATAATTTTTTTCAAAACGTGATCACATCTCGAAATCTTAAGAATGTGGTAGCACATGGTGTGGAGACTGACATTAGACTATGAAGTGCAGTGAATAAACGTAAGATTTCATTAGTCAATCAATTTAGGCGAAAGTTGTTATATTCTACTGTCACTGGGCTAATTTTGACACTGACACTAAGGGTCATACGTTACTGTGCGCACCTTTTTGTTTCCGAAGTACATATTTGACTGTGACTCGTAACAAAAATACAGTATAGAACCCTGAGTTCTGTATGGAGCCCTGAGTTCCGTAGGAATGACGGTAATACTGACTATGTAAGATTTGACTTCCTTATTGAAATCGGTATAAATAAGGCTCCGAATTAAGGTTTGGGGTTTTAATATCGGATTCATTGCACAAACTGGGGGTTTTGATAGGTGAGTATGGAGCACTATTAGATTGATAAGTGACGGGTAAGAATGGAAATTATCACAAAATAAACCTACGCAAATGTCGTCTTATAAACAAATCTCTTGTAGAATTATGTGGGATTTAACCCTGCTGTCTGAGTAAGAAGCAACCCTTTAAACTCCAGAGCTGTTGAATGGCGTGGGCAGTGACAACATTTTTATCTTCTTGGTGGCTCAAAAAATAATTTGACACTGCACATATTTTGTGTCTTTCTTTTCAGATCCAACAAAAACAGTTCACATTTAGTTGTAGGCCTACTGACATACCATTGTTTCTCCACATAACCCTTGCCAAAACTGATGCATTTATCATGTCTTGGGAAAAGCTTCGCTGTTCCCTGTTGATACAGTTCAGTTTTCTGTGTTGCAAGCCATCGGGTCACACTCTGTTAACCTCGCGATTATGTTTAAACATGCGGCGGATAAGATTTTGCTTCATTACTGGATACAGTGGATAATCGCTCGGCGACTATTTTTCCTGACACAATCACGATCAGTGTAATTATTTAGTCACCAAGTTACACCACTTAAATATATATATGTTTTTGGCAGACCCTTATAAGAAAATTTGCACATTCGGCTTTACCATTTTTAGCAAAATTGGCCGCACAGCAGTTGCTATCTGGTGTTCAATAGCGAACATTGTTAAGTTTAAGTAAGAAGACACGAAACTTCCTGCACGTAACATATTTAGTCACTTTTGTCTTCACTTTCTTATTTACATCTTTCTCCGCATTTTAATAGTTCTCTTCTGCAGTGTTCTTGACGTGCGCTATAAAGCTTCCCCCTTTTCTGTAACAAATGACACCGGTATAACAATTACATAGTTTGGCCTGGAGGTTACATTTTCAACCCCTCATTTATTTTCTCTCCTTCCCCTTTCCCAAGAGTGTTCACGTCTCAATTATTCTCTTTACTACAACTCAAAAAAGGGAACATACCACCCTCGTCCCTTCCCAAAATGCTCGGTTTCCTCCCCTACAGCACTTTAAAACAACTCTAGCCTTGCATTAAAGTGATCCAACGTTACTTCTGTATGACAAATGATAACGGCCAAACGATTTGATATGCCGATAGAATATCTGTAGGGGAGGACAGCATGTCACATTCGACGTAATATCACATGTGCGGGAAGTTGTCGTATATTGTCTGACATGTTTTGGGCGTTCTTCGTGTATAGTATAAGGAGACTCGGTGTAATCCATCCGTCTGCGACGTAATATCAGCGGCACACCCCGGTCAGCTGACCGAAAGAAATATCAGTGGCACTCCGCAGTTAACTGACCGAAAGTAATATCAGCGGCGCTCTCCGGTCAACTGAACGAACGGAATACTAAAGGTACTTCCCGGTCAACTGACAGAACGTAATACACGTCAGCGGCACATCCCGGTCAACTGACCGAACGTAATATCACCGGCACTGTCCATTCAACCGACCGGAAGTAATATATGCGGCATTCTTCAGTCAACAGACTGAACGTAATATGAGTGGCACTCTCCGGTCAATTGACGGAACGTCGCGTTTATGCTTCGTAATTGGGAGGTACTGGGTTTAAACTGCGTTTGGAAAATTGACTAATTTTAGGTTTATAATCATTTTACTGGGTTATTCCTGGCAAGTGCTGAGGTATAGTCTTGAAAGGAGACTCAGTCACTTTCCTTCTCCGTTCCTTCCATTGAGCACATCTACACATATTGTATGTAATGATTGTCTCTTCTCTAGAAGTCCAGATAGGCTTGAAGGTCCACACAGCTTCCTGGCCAATGAGTACCGGGGATTTCTCCTGTCGGTAAAGCGGCAGGGGCGAGATGAGAACTGCTGACACCTTTTAGCACCGAGATTAGGATTCAGTGGAACTATACCTCTAATCCCTCTATGTGTTATTAAAGTGTGGACAGGGACAACTTACTAGGCCCAGATATCCGAAGCGGTCTCATCCGTTCAGGTTTCTGGTTAACATTTCCTATTCATTTCTCCTGTCTTCCGTGCATCCTTTATATTCTGCCTATTTTGCCCCGCGTTGATTTTATCATCCTAATTATGTCTTGTAAAGATGCAAATCAGAAGATCTTCATTGCACAATCCTGTACACCCATCTACTCTTTTCATCCGCTTAATTTCAAATACTATCATGAACCCTTTTGTCTTTAGCACCCTTAACACTTGAGGCTCTGATGCCACGTAGATGTGTGTATCAAGTTTCAGAGGAACGTACTGCCTCCGTCTTCATGGTAGAAGTGATATTAACGCACTATCTCCCTTCTTCTTATTGTATAAGAGATCGTTTCGTACACGAAGACTTACTAGAACAGGAAACGAATTTAGAATTGCACATATTTTAATTTTTAGATTTTTTTGGTATTGTAGGGGAAAAATCTCGTTTCCCTTGCAATTTAGGTCATCCCGAAGATTCTGCCCAAGCCTGAGGTTTTGTGTAACATTCCGCTTGCTGATTATCTTTGGGCGAAGGTTTGCATTTCCCCCTCTCGATCATATCCTCAGCATAAAAGGCCAAAGCTTGTCGGCTGCCCATGTATTCAAATCCAACTCGTAATGTAAACTTCACAGTAACCTAACCTAAATTAGGTTTATCCATATATTTGCCTTCTGTTATAATCATTACGTAACGAAACGGCAGTCTTTCGTTAACACAATCGGCCCTTAATATTACGGTATTAAATTTGTGTTCAGAAAGCACGATGTACTCATTTTGGAAAAGCTGCCAACTATTCTGATATTCAGTGCCGATTTCCTTGGTATTTGCAGGCGAAAGGCGGGATAATGGATAATACTTCCAAATGCAACTATTGAACAACACCCACCCACCCCCTCTAGCGCCGAGTCTTCGGAATGGTAGGATCTGTACCTCCTCCTCTCGTCTGTGCTTCCACGGGCATATCATGGGGTGACCTTTAACTTTACTATTGAAGAACATTGACGTCTTACTGGACTCCATGTAACCTACAAAAATCTACTCAGGAATCAAAACAATTTGCAAAAATTGTCACAATTATGGCAAGGAGGCGCACCAGTTTTGGTTATGTCGAAGAAAATATTTTTACGCCGTGGCCGGTCTTGAGGCCTATATCATTATAAAGAATGAAAATATGAAAAGTGTCTTAAGCCCAGTGGTATTTGCTGTCTTTGTCTCCAACATGCGGTTAGCAGAATGCATAAAACTCAGACCCTCTGGCGAGCGGCATTATATCTGTAGTCAACAATTTGCAATTTGTAATCACAATAACGAGATCTGAGACTCTCACAGTCCTCTGGGATGTGACTCTGTGTCGCTGGGCGAATAGTTACAGACGTTTCGAAAGATCTTAGTGCTTTCGTCTTCAGAATCAAGGAGTCTGTTTCTTCTTGGGCTACTTGACACTGAATTGGAGTGCAATAGGATCGATCGAAAAGTCGGGAATTACACAAAAAACTGAAAATGTACGTGTAACTTCATATTGAGACGAGCTCACTTAACCATTGTTGCAGCGGGGAAACAATAAGTGTTACATTATGAGTGTGGCAGTGTTCTTGCCTTAGTCTTCCGGCATGCAAATCGCATCTTTTCTGCGTCGTGTTATATTGTCACCTGTGGCTTGTCTGGCTCTAACATGTTTGTCCACATTATCTCATAAACGGCATGATTTTCGGAAAAAGTTATTGAACATGAACTCTGTGTTTTTCTTCTACAACTTTTATCAAAAACACGTGCCATTCTAAGGAGAATTCAGAGCGATATCATAAATGTACGTACGTTGTCACGTAAAGTATCCGTTACTCTTGTCGGATGGTAATGAAACGAAATTTCTCGACACAGTTTTGAAAAATCCTCATATAAGAGATATTATGAAAATCCGTCCAGTGGGACCTGAGTTGTTCCTTTCAGACAGAGAGACGGATGGATGGACGGACAGATATTACGAAGCTAATAGTCGCTAGTCGCAATGTTGCTTACGCGCCTAACAATAAACAGTAGCATCCCAGAAGACCGGAACCATCTGTAATATCATCGTTTACTGTCTTCATTTTTTTCTTAGTAATATGTAATTTATTAGATTAAAAACGGAACCAATCATATGGAAGGCCCTAGAGAGACACGCGGATTTAAGTTCAAACTGCTTTAGTTCAGAAACTGAATACTGACGAAAGCAT
>Ga0209737_10004260_pt1 | contig 10071 bp, 10 predicted proteins | sample TergutCu122P3_FD_187284 | JGI IMG/M metagenome (GOLD analysis project Ga0209737, IMG submission 187284) | Cubitermes ugandensis P3 segment gut microbial communities from Kakamega Forest, Kenya - Cu122 P3 (SPAdes) (version 2) | ecosystem: Host-associated > Arthropoda: Insects > Digestive system...
TTGCGATTGTATTAGTCCTAACAGTTGGCATTGTTACGATAGGTTTATTTTTCTATTTCCAGAGAAGAAAAAAAGACCGCCAGGAGATATTACCAATTCAAGCTCCATCAGGATTACAGCATTATTATTGAGTTACAAACTCTGTGATTGTCAATAATTTCAGGAATAGGGGAGTCAATACGTTTTTATCTTTTCAGATATATTATTTTATGAGTTGAAAGAGATGGTTTCTTTCGTCCAGGGAGTTCAGGCGTCAGCTAAAGGGGTTTATGTTAAAAAAGTAATGATTTTTGTTATAGCTGTAGGTTTGTTTTTTTCAGCTCTTTATGTTACGCAAATATTGCTATCTGCCCCTTCAGATCAGCCTAAACCATCTGAGAATGATAATACTATCTTAACCTTAGCGTTATATCAACCCCTTTACTACACGAATGGGGATGCTACATATGAATTTAGATATGTATCTGGAGGTCAAAGAAATCTGTTACAGGTTACTTTAGAAGGAGAATCTGTAAGTTATGCAGCAATTCCAGGCTCAACACCTAACCCATTTGATCTAAAAGTTACAATATATTCAGCTACTGAAAAAATGCTTGTCTTGCACATAACACAGTAATTGAAAACATGTTTATGAAAAATGGATGTGTAAGTGCATAGTGGGGTTACGGTGTGGTTATGGCTTTGTGTATTGCGGTGGCGATTATTTGTGCAGCAGGTTCATTTCCACTATAATTTCTGGTTTCTTTTGGGTGTATACCGTCGGGAAAGTATTCAGGGTAGTCAATCAAAAGGGAATACACGTCAATAAGGGGCAAGTTAGTTTGGTTTGCGACTTGTTTAATACCTGATAGTATGGTTTGTTCAAAATATTTAGGGTTTAGAGACCAGGTTTGGCCACTAAAGACAGGTGGGGGGAGTACTAGCCAAATTTTGGGGTTGCTGGGCAGTTTTTGGAAGGCTTGTATTAGAGTTATGTAATTGTTTATGAAGGTGCCATTGTGTTGGATGAGGTCTAGTCGGGCATCATTTGTTCCAAGCATAATGATTACGATGTTGGGGTTGAAGTCTATGGCGTTTTGGAATGCGTCGGTGTCCATGTATGATATGCCAGAGGCTAAACTGATTGTGGTTGCGCTTACACCAAAGTTACATAGGGTATAGTTATCGCCAAGTTTGCTGCTAAGGTTGTTTGGGTATTCAGTAAATTCTGTGAGGCTGTCACCTATGCATGCAACGCGGATGTTGCGGGGTTTGTTTTGTTCGATAAAGTAAGTCATCATCATCCTAAGAGGTGAATAGGAGAATATGCTAATAAGTAAGTAGTGTGGCAGAGTTTTTATTCAATTTAAAGTCCACGTGACCTTGGTTGAATGCATAGTTTTAGGAAGGGTTTGAATATAAATCTTTCATAAGCTCAAATTTGGACGCTTATGACAAAGTGTAGAGGGTTTGATGTTATTTAGGTATTTTTGAGCTGTTTGTAGAGGTTGATTGTTTGGAAAAATTTTTATATGATAACGTTGTGTAAAAAATTACAAGGTAATACAAATATTTACAGCGGAGAAGCAAAAGTGGATATAAAACTAAACAGCAGATTAACCACAAAATATGTTGCATTAATAGCAATATTTTCAGCGCTCTATGCAATGCTACGATATCTGCCTTTAGGTCCAATGATAGGTTTAGCAGGCACCTTTTCATTTTCAGATGCTCTAGCACCCTTAATAGGTATAATATTAGGACCATTCGCCGGTGGCATAAGTGTAATCATTGGAACATTCACAGCCATAGCATTAGGTAAGCCAGTAGTATTCTTTGGATTAGACTTCCTACCAGCCTTTATCAACTGTATAGCCATGGGCTTTCTTATAAAACGCAAATGGGCACCCATCATCGCCCTATACGCCATACTTTTAGGCATCTTTATAGCTAGCCCATACTCATCAGCACTTATCCCAGTTGGCTCCTTAGCCATACCATTTACCTGGCTACACATTGTAGCATTCATACTATTTCTCACACCCCTAAGATCCAAAGCAGTAAACAACATCAAAAAATTCAACACAACCAACACAACTATAGAACACCTTCAATCTAACTGGGGCATAATTAACAGATTTATCAAAAGATTCAACATACCCAACATGGCCTGGAGTTTAGCACTTTTAGCATTTGTTGGAACAATGTTACAACACATAACAGGGAGTCTGCTTACGCAACTTACTTTAGGGGTTTTCGCAGAAGGAACAGACTTTACAGCCCTGTGGACCGCGATATTCTATGTTTACCCATTTGAACGCATCTTAATGGTTCTAATTGCAGTAGGCATTGGAGTACCACTTATAATTGCAGTCAAACGATCAATGTTACCCTTTGAAACACCAATTAATGAAGAAGAAAAAAAGACCACATCTAATTCTTCTTTAAAGGAAAACTTGAGTGCAAAACTCAGTTAGACATTTCTTTGAATAAAGATACATCTTGTATGTAGTCCTTATCTATTTTTAAAGCCGTTTCAGCTTTTTCAAGCTCGCTTCCCAAATAGGCTGCATGATCTAAACGTGTAACTAAACCGAGTTGTACAATTTTGATGTAAACAGCTCTAGCAGTTTTACCTTTAATAACACAAACAGGCCTATCCATTGAAAGGTCAGCAAACAGAGAAGCAACTATACTGTTATTTTTTCGGTCAATTGCAATTTTAAACATACCCGCAGAGTCCAGCTCTGGTTCTATTTCATCTGTTGCAAAAATAACCTTTGCCCGCTGCTCTAAAGCTGCATCATAGGGTTCTTCACGTGAGCGTTTATCCTTCAAAACCAGTAAGTCTATACCTAAGTCTTTTGGCACTGAAGTGCGTTTTTTTGCAAGATACATCATTTTAGCGGCCATGACTTCTTCTTTGACGGTACCTTTAGCTTTAGGGCTTTTTTCGGTGGCAAGCATTATGCTAGCGTCTACTTCAGCAGATAAACGTGCAAGCAAAGCGTTTATACCAACAGAGTCAGCATCAAAGAGTTCAGTAACATTAGCAACACCTACAAATAGAGGCACATCGGGATTTCTATCGCCAAAGTTTTCGAAGGCTATAAAAGAGTCAAGCACATTTAGGGGTTCTAAAATTAGATCGGCTAAAATTTTGCGAAAACCAAGTTTTTTTGCTTTTATAATTAACTCTTCAGTTAGTTGTATGCGTTCTTGGGGTTTTTTTGGAAAATATCCTTCACGCTGATTTGTAGGAATAATTACCACGGGAACCTCTGTGGCAAAGGTTGCAAGTTGATCAATGTTTCCAGCATCTAAACTTAGAATTAAATCAACTCCAGCGGAGACGGCTGCTTTAATTTCATCGGGGTCAAGGGTGTCGATACTTATAGGCAGGTCAACTGCGTTTTTTGCGGCTTTTACAATGCGTGCAGCGTTTTCAGGGTTGCTTTTGCCAGCAATCATACCTACATCAATGATGTGCGCACCCTGGGTAGCGAATTTTTTGGCTAAATGTTGAATTTCTTCATCAGACATTAGGGCGGCATCCACTATTTCGGCCATAATGCGCATGGGAAAGTTTTTGCCGATGGCCAAATTTTTAATCAACATACTACTGGGGTGACATAAGAGTTTGTCAGTGTTTTGTTCGACGTTTTCAATTTCTTTTAGAGCCTTCTCTGTAAGCAAATCACGAAGTAGATCACATGCAGGTATGGTGGTCGATAAGGCAGTTTTGTTTATAACTTCAAGTACAGTTGGCAAGTCTGCAGCGTATCTTGGACCCTTAAATGTGGGTATCCCTAAAATATTTGAGATTGTTTTTGTGTCTCCACGGCTTAAACCCGGTATAAGAATCATATCAATGTCTGTTAGGTTATGATTTTTTAGTTCTGCTAAAATGGTTTCAGAATTTAGAAAAGCGGCTACAGGAACATTTAGCGTAATAACTCTTGTTTCTATGTCAAATATTTGTTGTGCATAGTTTTTTACCATACTTTCTGCAAGACGGCCTGTAACTAAGAGTATCATAATTTTGTTTCCCTAATTATTGGTTATTTTAACTGTAGCTCCCTGATTATTTGCTTTTGCCACAAAAGCTTCGCCCCCAACATTTTTTGCGAGGTAAAATTTGACTTTTTTTAGGGTTTCTTGGGCTTTGTCTTGTTTTACAATACCATATACGGCGGGACCCCAAGAACTCTGACCAAAACCGTGAACACCAAGTTGTTTAAGAAAGGCTAAAGCTTCTGCTACAGCTATATTTGAGTATGTTCCTCCTTGCACATGCGCAAAATAGTTACCTGTCACTATTTGTATAGCTGTTAGAGCTTCACCAAAGCTTTCAAGGTCTTTTTCTGCAAGGGCAGGTAAAAGTTTAAACATTGTTAGACGACAAATTTTAGCAACTTCTTCAGCCGGCATAGGAGGCAGTTGGGTGAAAGCAGATTTCTCCTCAGAACTAAATAGACCTTTTTTTACATTGGGTAAGGCAACAATAAAACGCCAATCTCGAGGAAAGGGTTGTTGATAAATTAACGGAGGAAACGTAGCGTTTTGAGCAGTTTTTTTGCCACCGTCAACAACAAACCCGCCTTTTTGAAAGATAGCTGTGCCAACACCTGTACGTTGTGCACGCCCCATGGCAAGAGAAAGCTCAGACGTAGAAACCTTAACACCCGATATTTTTGCCAAAGCAGTAGCTACTGCAAGGGCAAATTGAGTACCAGAACCAAGACCATTATGAGCAGGAATTATTTCTTCAACATGAAGATGAACCGATGAGGATACAGCATAAGTCTGGAAAAAACGCTGCACCAACTGAGTTGCTAAAGCAGATTCTTTTCCAGTAACCAAAAGTTGCTCTGCCTGCTGAGCGTAGAGAATAATGTTTGGTTGATCTATAGCAACGCCTATACCTCCAAACATTCGACCCAAGTCGCCATTTAAGTCTATTAAACCAAGATGCAGTCGGGCAGGAGTTTTAACATAAACTTTCATGTTTAACACTCCATGTGTTGATTTTTTGCTGTAAAGCAAACATTAATTCAGCATAATGAGAATTTGGCGCTGAGCGATTAACCACTTCATTACAGGTGTTAATTAAATTAAGGAGTTTGTTTACATATTCTTGCTCGCTTTCAACATTGTATAGAGCTTTTATACGGGTTGTATGGATTATAGCTTCAAGAACAGCCGCTGCAGCTCTGCAGTAACTTTGAGGATAACGTTTTAAAGCCGTTATATGACAAACTTTTCCTATAACTTTAGTCCTTTGATCATCAAGAGTTGAAAAGTTTTCAATGGTCACAGCAATTGTTGCATCAGCTATTTTCAGTTGTGGGGCGTCAATTTGGTTAGATTTTTCAAACCACTCCAAGGGTAATCTTGTATCTTTTAGGGCGGTGTGAAAAAAAATATCAAGATTATCCGTAAGATTTAACGTTGCTAAACGTTGAGTTTGCAAATTTTTCAAAGTAGAGGCGGAATTATAAATTATAAAATTAACTTGACAAACATCCTCTACAATTACACCTATAGGCGCCGCATTTGGAGAGCCATCTTTGTTGTAAGTACAAACTATAGTTTCATAAATCACATTTTTGTCAAACCCTAAATCAGCCAAGGTAACCATTAAAGTGCCTACCTAATTGGTGTGTTAATATTTTTCAATCGAGTGTAAAATTTAACAAACCATAATAAAGTTTTGCTTCAAACCAGCAGAGGTATTTCAAAAATCAAGACAAACACATACAGACCACATAACTAACTGCGCCATAACCACCACGACTCATTACAGACGTAACTTATGGATTTAGCGAGAAAGAAAAAATTTCAATGCCGCACTAAAAATTATATCATAGAGAAAAAGAAAAAGACATTATTCCACAGAGTGAAATGTTGGAAAAGAAGAGGGGTTAATTGGTTTTACTGCTTGACTGATTGTATTTGTATTGTCCTGTTTCGTCAATGTCGTAAAAGTCTGCAAAAGAAAGGTCCCATACGGATTTTTTCAGATTACTCAGGTTTACTTTGTTTTTAATTAGATATTGCCATATACCGCTATGTGCGATGTCCCCTTGCATAGTAACCCCTACAATAGTATTGTTTCTCAAAATAATTTTTTGATAAACATTAGAATCTTTTCGTGTAAGTACTGTATCGCCATTTTCAGGATTAATAATACCTACTGACACTGTGGGTAAATCAAAAAAGTTTACCGCTGTCTTAGCTGTAAATGTATCTGTAAACGGGGTTTTCATGCCGCACATATTTTTTGCCGCTACTTCGCCTTGTCTTACAGCGTTTTGCCAAATGTCTCCAAGAGCTGTTACGCTACCTGCGGCGTAAATGTTTTCGCAGGAGGTTTCAAGATGTTGATTTACTTTTACACCGCGTTCAAGTTCAATACCGCTGTGTTCTAAAAATTTAACAGAAGGTCTAACTCCGGCAGCTACAATTATCACATCGCAAGCTAATTTTTCACCAGTTTCCAATACAACATGGGTTATCGCACCTTTTTCATTGCTAAACGTATGGGTTATGGTGTTATCTAGTCGGAAATTACATCCGTTTTGTTCGAATAATTTTTGATACGCAAAGGCTGCTGTAGAATCCATGTTTAAGGACATAATTTGAGGAGTTATCTCAGCAGCAGTTGTGGTGGCTCTGTTTAGTTTTACAACAGTAACTGCTTTATGTAGCTTTAAAAGAGCATAGGCAACATCAATACCAACTAGTCCAGCGCCGATAACAAGTATATTTTCAGCGCGGGCTAGTTTTTCACGGATTAAATTTACATCTGTTAAATGTCTAAAGCCATATACATTTGTTGCAGTTCCCAATGCACCCACATCGGGTATGACGGCGTCAGAGCCGGTTGCGATTAACAATTTATCATAAGAAAGCGTTGTGTTCTGCATTAGAACGCAGTTGTTTTTTGTATCAATGCCGTTAACGCATACACCTTTATGCCATGTTATGTTATGGGTAGAGAAAAAATCGTCAGGAACAAAGCTTAGACGAGTTATATCGCGCTCATTTCCAAAGTATTTATGTAACATACATCTAGAGTAGAGAACATCATCAGAGGATATCAGGGTGATTTCGCAGGTTTTGTTTATACTGCGAAGGGTTTTTGCTGCAGCTATGCCTGCAGCGCCGCTGCCGATAATTACATGTTTCATTTTTCTACACTTCCTTTACGTAAATTGTCTTAGCATGACAAGCTCTTACACAATTAGGTCCCTTTTCATCGTGTATACAAAAGTCGCATTTTATTACAAATGTTTTTGTTTTATCATCAGGTTTTAGGATGCCAAAGGGGCAATTCATAACACACATAAAACAAGAGGCGCATTGTTCTTTATTGTAAAGCACCAGACCATTTTCAGCGTTTTTTGTCATCGCTCCACTCATACAGGTAGATACGCATTCTGGATCATCACAGTGTCTACAAATTAGAGGAAAATAAGAGCCAGTATCATCTGTTTTAACAGAGTTCCTTGACTCATTAACATTATCGGTAAGGTCTAAAGTATAGATACTGCTATTGTTGGTGGAGCTGTGGGCGTGCATGCAGGCTATGTAACAGTTTCGGCAACCAATACATTTTTTGTGATCAATCATTATGCGCTTTATATGCAGCACCCTCCTTTAGATGTTTAAGGCTTTTCGTTTTTCTATGATGATATTTTCCAGTATATTTGCAGATTCTTTTGCATCAGAGTTTATGATAACTTGTCCACCGGTTAATTGCTTCATATCTTCAGTTAAAACTTTGACGGTTACTTTACTTCCAGTAACAAATGGTGGCAACCCTAAATGTAGGGGTAAACCAAGTGCTAAACCGAAGGCGCCATCGGCTAAGGCTTGTTCTTCTAGCCATTGTGGAGCGGATAACACTAAGGGTAACTGGGGTAGATCAATGTTTAGAACTTTGGCTAATTCAACAGCAACGGTTTCTAAACGTCCGATTGCTAGGCAAGGTCCAAAATTCAAAACTGGGGGTATGCCAAGTTTTTGACAAACGGCTTTTAGTTTAGGGCCAGCGAGTTCTGCAGCTTGGGGGGTCATTAAGCCACAGTTTTCAATGCCTCCTGAAGAGCAGCCAGCGGTTAGGACTATAATGTCTTTTGCGATTAATTCTTTTGTTAACTCAACGGTAAGTACATCATATCCTCCGGTTAAGAGATTAGAGCAGCCTACTACGGCGGCGACGCCCTTAATTTGTCCTGAGGCTATAAGATCCACTAAGGGTTGCCAGCTGTTGCCTAAGAATTCTTTTAGAGAAACTTCGCTAACGCCTGTTAGGGTGTTATCATTGCCGTGGTCTTTTAACAGGTTAAGAGGGATTTGTGGGCGGCGAGTTTTATATGTTTCAAGTGCAGCGTTAATGATTTCATTGCTTAGTTTTTCTTTTTCGTTAAAAGTAAATTGTTTCAGTTCAGCATTGGCTTTTTTTGCGACACTGTCCAAACAGATTTGTTTGATTTTTAAGGAGTCACATATAGGTTCAATGCCTGGGAGGGTGCAGTTGAATTCAGAGAGAACTATATCAATTGCGCCTGTAGCTAAAATGGCCTCGCTAGCATAATTATTACCTGCATGTCCTTCAAATAAGCCAGTATAGTTAGCGCCTCTTAACTGTAAATCTTGACCTACACAGGTGCATCCAACTATTCGAAAGCCTTTTGCACCGGCAGCATTTGCCTGTTTAACCACATCGGGTTGTACTAGTTTTTCTTGTAGATGAGCAAATAAGGTATGTTGATGTCCGGTAATCATTATGTTTATGTATTGAGGGTCTATAACACGTAGACCTACAGGGGCCATGCGAATTTTTGGCTCACCTAAAAGAACATCATTTAAAAGATTTGTAAGCAGTAGTCCATATAATCCTGTAGAAATGCCTAGCCGTAGGCAGTCTACAAGCATGTCTACTGGATCAGAGTTAAGATTTGTAGAGGACTTTACGATGCCTTTAAAAACTTCAGATTTTGCTCCGCCAGGTAAAATGCCAAGTTTTTGCCAAACTTGATATCTTGGAGCATACGCTAATTTCTGCACTAACTGCATTTTCTCAAAATCAGGTCGGTAAAGGTCAGTTAATATGGCATCAGCAACTTTTACTGCTTTCTCATAAGGGTTAGTTTCAACAATACCCAGTAGGTCACATATGTGGTTAAGAGTTTTTAGCCCTTTTAGCTCTCCTTTAGCTAATGCGGTATTTTTTAGGTTTCTTGCAGCATTTTCTACTACATGAATGTAGCATCCTGAGCCTGCGGCTACAGCTCTTAAAAAGTTTCTCGCTACGATGACATCAGAGTTAGCTCCACATATGCCTCTTTGGGCATTGGGTGTTATTCGACAGGGTCCATTAGCGCAGAGTCTGCAGCAAACGCCTTGTAGTCCAAAGCCGCATTTTAGTTTTTGAGTTTCTACTCGGTGGTGTGAGGTTTCTAAGGGTAGTTGAGCGATAAAGCTCTCTAAGACTTTATCAGCGCTTTTACAGGTTACACAACCATAGCATTCAGTCATATTAATCTCCAACATTTAATACATTAATCTACTAACTAACTTTTTTTATTATAAAATACCTATTGATTATTAAAAAGGATATAAATAAACCTTTACATGTAAAACGCTACATATTGTGGTATAGATACAACAAAAACACTATAGCCCTATGATAAGTCTATGTTAGCACATTTAAGCAAAATATCACCAAGGTCAACTAAACAAGGCAAGACCTAAAGAAAATTACAAGCTTGTTTAGTACATAAGGCGATGAGGTTTCAAAATTAAATTTGAACTATACAACACCCATTTTTATCTGAGATCTACGCCGGGTAAATAAGACACAAAGAACGATGCTAACTAACACGAGAACTGCCACAACACATACAGTAGCAGTAAGTAAATCAGAGGAATAATATTTAGCAGGAGTTTCAGTAAGAGAATTGGTCATGTCATAAAGTATTTTAGTGTGTGGGTGCTTGATTGTTGTTAATCAGGTCAGCATTAACATGGCATCAAAGATTGTAAAAATAACCTGCCCCTTCTGTGGCAGCGACAAAATATCCA
>Ga0209737_10004261_pt1 | contig 10071 bp, 16 predicted proteins | sample TergutCu122P3_FD_187284 | JGI IMG/M metagenome (GOLD analysis project Ga0209737, IMG submission 187284) | Cubitermes ugandensis P3 segment gut microbial communities from Kakamega Forest, Kenya - Cu122 P3 (SPAdes) (version 2) | ecosystem: Host-associated > Arthropoda: Insects > Digestive system...
CCCCCTCCGCATAAACATAGTTTAAATGACGCCTCTCTATCTTTTATCGGCAAATTGACTGTATTCTTCAACTATCAATTTTAAGTTTTTGCTAAATTCGCAGAAATTTATTCATTAAAAAACCAAACTAAATGAACATGCGTTTTTATGATGTTTTCGTGTTTTCGTGCAATACATTGACGCTGCACACATTTCATGTTATATTAAATATATATTGATAACGAAGGGGGTTCTCGTAGTGGCAAAAGAAACGACAAATATTAATATCCGCATGGATATAGCTTTAAAGGAAGAAGCGGAGAGTCTATTGTCTGAATTTGGAATGAACATGACAACAGCGATTAATGTTTTTCTTAGACAGACTGTAAGGCAGGGCAAAATCCCCTTTGAAATCTCTGTAAACACTCCGAATGCCGTTACACTTGCGGCCATGCAGGAAGTTGAGGACATGATAAACGGCAAGCTCCCGAAGCGCCCGCAGAGTGTCGAGAATCTTTTTGAGGAGCTTAATATTAATGTTAATCCCTGATTATTCCAGTAGATTCAAAAAAGAATTGAAGCTCATGGAAAAACGCGGGCTTGATATGGGGAAGATTTTCGCCGTTATGATTGATCTTGTAAATGAAAGGCCATTGCAGCTAAAACATAAGGAACATAAACTGATAGGCAGTTTTAAGGGCTTTTTGGAATGCAAAATAGAGCCAGACTGGTTATTGGTCTATAAAATCGACACGAATGCTAATGAAATTTATTTTGCCAGAACAGGAACACGCGCAGATCTGTTTAAGTGAGTCTGCGCTTTTATGAGCTTCCGACTAGGCTAATTACATTAGTTGTAAAATAGTTATAGCAAGGAGGCTTGATTGTCATACTGAGTGTAGCGGATATAAAAACTGTCGTTGAGCCTATTGTCAAGGACACAAAAGTGAGAAAAATAGTGCTTTTCGGTTCTTATGCGAAAGGAACCGCTTCTGAGAATTCAGATATTGATCTGTTTTCCAACCAATATTCGTATTTCTCCTGTGCATCCAATCCTCATCACCGCCAAAAGGAGATCGTATATGTTATATCCTTCCCGCAATGCAGAATATTAAGCGATTTAGTTTTATGCGTTGCTTGCAGCGATTGCAGCCTTTGCCAGCGCAAAATTTGGCGTATGGCTAGCGCCGTGCCCTCTAATCAAAATTCTACATTTCTGACAAAATATCTCTGTATTCCGTGTTTTTGGAAAAAACGACAGTTTTAATTCGCCACCACAATCGGGGCATCTGACATTTTTGATCTGCTCCTCGGTTCCATCAAAAAGAATGGCGCTAACATCATCCCATGTCATCATTATTTCTCCCTCCGTTTAAAATAATCCGATATTTGCTTATTTATCCAACTGTGACGTTTGTCGTCATCAGACATGTGGAGCTTTTTGTATTTAGGTTCTATGTTCTGTTTTAACAAAATTTCTGCTTCGAAATACTCATGCAGTAAAGTGTCTATTAAAAATATTCTATCGGGCATGTCCTGTTTACCGATTTCTATAGCCTTGATGCGCACTGTCTGCCCCAAAGAATTAACTATTGCCACCGTCTGACCATTATTCTTTATCTGTGAATTATATATGGGCTTAACCGGGAACACATAATCCTTTAGTTCATTGTCGAGAATATCATTAATCTGCTGTTGCGTAACGATGTGACGAACAGGTTTCATACCTCTCCTTTTTAAACCTATTATACCATCAGAACCGATATTTGTAAACCATCCCCATATCCGTTTTTATTGATAGGGGAAGCAGACGAAGCAGCAGACATGGAATTCTGTATTTCCTTATCCCAACTAAAAAAGAACATTGATAATACCGCTAATTTGTTGTAAAATGGTTATAGCAAGGGGGCTTGATTGTCATGCTGAGTGTAGCGGATATAAAAACAGTCGTTGAGCCTATAGTCAAGGACACTAAAGTGAGAAAGATAGTGCTTTTCGGTTCTTATGCGAAAGGAACCGCTTCTGAAAATTCAGACATTGATCTGTTCATGATCTCAGCCGGAGAGATCACCGGCCTTGCATTCTATGAACTGAAATCCAGGATTGAGGATGCTTTTCCTATGGGCATTGATCTGCTTCCCGATTTGGATGTCATACCCGATTCACCTGTAGCGCGCCAGATCAATGAGTCCGGAGTGGTTATTTATGAACGAGAAGAATGAAATTATTATACGAAAAATGATAAAGTACTGTGAAGATTCAATCAAGTATATTGATGGACTGGACTTTGAATCATTTAGTGGGAACGAACTCATCCTCACATTTTCGATATTCTCACTATCACAACTTGGTGAATTGTCTTCAAAACTTGACGATGAAATAATGATAGCCCATAGAGAAATACCTTGGAATGCCCTTAAGAGCATTCTTAACCGAATAGTCCATGATTATGACGGTGTGCAGTATCGGATCATTTGGGACACTCTGGTAAATGATGTTCCCTTATTAATTGAAAAATTGAAAAGCATATAAATATATTAAGTAGCGAATATCGACCGATACTCTTAATAGTTGGTGGCTAGAAGTCATCAATATACAACAACAAACCAGCCTCGGCAAGTTTTTTTGCAATAGTAATCAGCTCTGCAACGGGAACGCCAATTCTGTCGCTAATGGCAATTAAATCATTTTGTCCGTCAGCGTAGGCTATAAAGTTCATCATCGCTTCGACTTCGTTATATTGACCTTTTTGGCTAATCGTAGGATAGAGCCCGCGCCTGCCGCGTATCGACACGCGTCCGTCATCTCCCAAGCTAACGGAGTCCCCCGTTCGATATCACACATTGCGGTAGAGCCTAATATGATAGGATAATACTTGGGATGAAGCCCGTTCGATGGGCGAATGGAGCGCAAGTTGTCAGCTGTAAACAGTTCACCTTTTTTCATATCCTTGACAACAAAAAGCGAACGGGCATGAATGCGCCCGGAGCTTTCTTTCGTATAATCGGGAGCTGAGACAGCTTTTTCAATAATTCTTATCACATCTACCATTTGCTTAAATTCATCGGCGGACATGGAAAAGGCTGAATCCACGCCGCCTAGTGTGCGGTCAAGTATAAAATGCTTCTCCACCATGCAAGCGCCAAGGGCTACAGCAGCGCTTGCTACGGCACTGCCCATGGTATGATCGGATAATCCTACTTTCACACCGAATCGCGAGGCAAGGTCGCTAATTTTCAGCAGTTGGGCGTCCTCCGGTGCTGCCGGGTATTCGGAGGTACATACCAACAGGGTCACATCGTCGTTTCCAACATTACGGCAGGTTTTCACCGCCTCGCCGATTTCCTCCAGCGAAAGCAGACCAACCGAGATAACGACCGGCTTTCCTTTAGCCGCGGCGTAAGCTATTAGAGGATAGTCCATCGCTTCAAATGATGCAATTTTGTAGATAGGGTTGCCTAATTCCTCCAAGAAATCCACAGCACTGTAATCAAAAGGCGTGGAAAACATCACAAGACCTAACGAGCGTCCATATGCAAACAACTCTGCATGCCATTCCCAAGGGGTGTAAGCCTTTTGATACAGCTTATAAAGCGTCGTCCCATCCCATAGTGTACCGGAGTTTATTTGGAAATATGGTTTATCGCAATCAAGTGTTATTGTGTCAGCGGTATAAGTTTGCAGCTTTACCGCATCCGCGCCAGCCTCTTTAGCCGCTAGTATTGTCTTTTTTGCCTGTTCTAGATCATGATTATGGTTGGCGGAGAGTTCCGCGATTATAAAAGTATTTATAACGACTCACCCTTTTCCCTAAGCAAAAGCTATATGCTGATATTTACGTTTATGCCGAAGATTGTTCCATTCCTCTGCAAGCATAGACTGTACACATACATCATAATACTGTCCGTTCTTGAAAATATGTTGCCTAAGAATACCTTCTGTTTTGCAGCCACATAATTCGTGCATTTTTACAGCCGCTTTATTTATACAAAAACTTTCCCCGATAACCTTATTCAATCCAATTTTGTCAAAAGCATAGTCGTACAAACTCATTTCCAATGACATGGCAAGATCAAAGGAACGCAGCTTTTTCTCGGCGACATAATATCCCCATGTGCAATGCTTGTTCGTCATATCAATATCAGCAAGATTTATGACGCCACAAGGAATGCTATCAACCTCAATAATCCAATAATACTCTCCGGCAGCGACTAATTTGTCAAACCACTGCTTTTGTCCGTCTAATGTAAGCACAGGGTCTGTATTCAAAAACTCTGTCACATGCGGCGACATGCGCCAGTTCATAACTCTTTCCAAGTCGCTGACTTCGAGTCTGCGGCAATTGAATCTGCTCTTTGTGACATCAGTCATAAGCCATGCCTCCTCAGCATTTCAGCATTGATTTGTTGCCTTTTTGAAAACCCCAATGATTTGCCGTCCTAACCCCATATCACCTAAAGCCCTATATAATGCAATAGTTTTTTCTGGAGAGATGCCGTGGAAAATATTTTCCTGTGCAACCCGTGCGAAATGACACGATTTCCCAACGTTTTTATTCTCGTAATAATTTGTATTGGGATTCAAAGCAAAAAATTCAATAAGTTGGTCACTTAAAAAATCCACACATTCCAATCCTGCGACGTTGCATATACTTATTAATCCTTCTTTGTTAAAATAGGAAATATGGCCTAGCGGTGCAACCCAATGTGTTTTTTTGATAATATTATGCTCCCAAAAATATTTTTGCAAATAGGAAAAATCGTTGGGCACTTTTATTATAACTATACTATTGTCTTTCAGTAACGTATGCACTTGATGAAGTAAAGTTTTGGGATCTATCACATGCTCAAGAATATTGTCCATATTAATAACGTCAAAATGCGTTCCCTTTGCTATTAAGCTGTTGATACTGCCATATACGTCACCGATGATAATATTGTCCACGAGATCATTATTATGGTTCTTCAGCCCAGCGCTACTGTAGTCGAGGCCTAAAACAGAAAACCCTTTATCCTTGAAAAAAGCAAGTGCAAAACCCTCTCCGCATCCAACATCAAGAAACGATCTTTTTCCTGTTTCCCGAGGATATGGTATATGTTCATTTATCAGTAAGAGTTTTTGTTCCAGTTTCGCATTAAAAAAAGCTAATTCTTCATCCGTATAAGTAAACTCGTAGCTACTCATTGCTTCTTGATAATATTTTTCTTTGTAATAGCGCTCTCTTTCTTCATCACTGGGAAGAGATTTAAGAGAGTAAAACCCATACTCATTCAATATAACATCTTCATACATATCTCATCACTCCACAATAATGTACGAAGTCAAGGGGCTATATGGCACACGCTTGATGGCGTATTTGTTTATTCCCCAAACTTCTTTCAACGCTAATGTTTCCCCCGGAAACTCTTTGCAATTCAATTCGTCAAAGGCGATGACGCTGCCTTTAGTAACATGCTCGCTGATAATTTTCAGGCATTCATACGTAGGCTTGTAGATGTCAAAATCGAAATAGGCCAGCGCCACTATTGTGTGTGGGTTGTCCTCAAAATATTTCTTGGCGGTAAAGGTGGCGTCGCCTTTGATTAATTCGTATTTCTTAATATGTTGGATCGGGCTTTCGGACTCATGATAGTCCAGAATTCTTTCCAGAAACTGCTCATAACCCTGAGAAACTCCATAAGAACCTTCTCGCATAATTTCACCGTCACCGTCTTTTGCATCCAGAGACACGAAACCTTCAAAGGTATCAAAACCAATGATTTTTCTGTTGTAATTAAATGGTTCATAAATGCCGCGTAAATTCTCAAACAAAGCCATATTCTGCCCCCAACGCACGCCAAACTCGATAACTACCCCGTGTACGCCGATAATTTTTGTATATAGTTCATGCATCCATAGAATGCGTGACAGGTTTTGACGGCTGATGAACAACCCTAAGTTATTTAATCGCTCGCTATTGGGAATACCTCCTCCCGTGGAAAATAACTCTATTAACGATGCTCTCGCTTCTTTTTCTTTTATTGTTGAACCGGTCAAGACATTATAGTCTTCTGGGGTTCCGCTATTGCTTACCATTTTTTATTATTCCCCTTATATTACAGATTATCACTACTTTTCCACAAGTTCAATCATGCCCATATGCCGGTTCATTAGAAACGCTACATTGGGGTTGCCTTCTATGGCCGGGGCAGGCGCCGGCGGTTGTAAAAGAAGATACCCCCCCCTCCGTTACTAATATTTACCATATCCTCTATCGTTTCTTGCAGATCATCTGTTTCATAGCAAATATGATACGGTGAGTTGCGATATTTTTTGCGCAGCCCATAGACAGACGATTCCTCGCTCTTGGGTTGAATGAGCTCCACTACATACCCGCCGTTATCGAGAAATAGAATATAAATATCCCGGGTTGAATCTTCAACAGTTTCCCCCATTCTAAAAAACCCCAAACCTTCAAATTCCTTTGCAGCGACCTCAATAGCATCAACTAAATAGCCGATATGATGTATTTTCACTGTCTCAACTTCCTTTCGACCATATCAACCACATCTCCTACGTTCTGGGGCGGCACAATATCCTCCAATTCGAAAATAATTCCAAATTCATCTTCACAGGTCATAAGAATATTGATCTGCTCCAGACTGTCCCAACCCTCTATTTCTTCTGGCGTAGTTTCCCTGGTCAAAACAAGCGTCGCATCGTCAAAAATCTCCCGAAAAATATCCTGTAGTTTGCTTAAAACGTCCATAATCAGCTTCCTTATATAATTTTTATATGTTTATTTCTATTCTGGTAAGCAGCGGTCAAATCAAATTCCCATTTTTCCTCTGTCACAGAATCAAAACCAAAGTCCGCAAACAGACTTGACACAAATCCATTCTTCTTTGTTTTATAATAATACCCTATCAACTTTTCAACTTTTCTCTCCTTGCAGATCTCCACAAGTCTGTCAAAAATTGCTAATTCCAGCTCACGTTTAAAGACGCGGCAACTCATCACCCAAGAGCGCATATGCAAAGCATTATCGATTATTTCCCCAATAAGAACGGATATGATGCCATTGCTGCCGAATTTGTCATCAAGGGTTACATACAAGGTCACATATTTGGAATCCTCAGCGATTTTTTCAATCTCGCTGAGGCTGTAGCGCGTTGTAGTGAGGTTAAACTGATTCGTCTTATTGATAAGCTGGGTTATCCTGTCCAAATGTTCGGAATCGAATGGCCGTATTTGGCTCAGCATCTGCAATGAGTTTAAATATTCGCCATAATCAACAAATGTTTGTTTCATTTCATTTCGTTTGATGTCTGCGGCAAAGTATTCATTTCGCTTGATATCTTCTTCGGAAAGATTGACTGTATAAAAATATCCTGCCCCTTCAATAAGACGGATAAAATCAATGACCGAATTTGCTTCTGGCGTCTTCACATCCGGCAACACTTGCCTGACCAGTTCACGCTCCGCAGGATTGTCGTCCACAAAAACCATACTCTCCGGCAAAATGTTCAACTGCTCTGCTATTGTGAGCAAGTTCTCAGCTTTGCTGTTCCAATTAGCACAGAAAACGGCAATATCATCCAATTTCAAGACCATATTCGGATTACTGAAAGCTTCTTTGGCAATCCTCTCCTCATTCTTGGAGCAGACAGCCAGAAAAATACCTTTATCATGGAGCGCCTTGGCATATTTCTGAAAAGCAATATAGGACTCTCCAACAGCGCTTTCCATGCCTAGCTCAATACCCATAATGCCGACGTCGCCAACTACGCCGCCCCAAAGGGTATTGTCAAGGTCGAGCACAAGGCATTTTTGATTTTTGCCGTATATGGCTTTAATAATTTTGGCGAGATTATAACAGAACAGCGGTATGGCGCTTACACTAAAGGCATATTTGTATAAAAAATAATCCTGTTCATTGAACCATTTATCAAGACCGAATAAGGCGGAAAGATGCTGAATATCATTTATATAGAAATCCTTGTTCTGTTCTCCGTGATCAGCGATTTGTATATTTAAATCATTAATCTTCCGGCAGTCATATTCATAGCTATAAACAGGTAATTCAAAATTGTTCTGTATCACAGGGCAAGCAAAATCTTCCTTGATTTTGGCCCAAACAGCCTGCAGCTTAGATCGAATGGCGCTATCGGCCAGATTGCGCACTGACGTGTGAATATAGATGAGTTCCGGTTTAAAATCCACAAGCTCTTGATTTTTGAACATAATATCTTCATAAAAGAGGTTGTACTCCCCCACAAAGAATTGCGGCTTAATCCCAAATTGCAAAAGAAAAACCGCAAGCACATCTGCAATATCGCCAATAGTAGAGCCGCTCAGCAGCGCTATACGCTTTTCAAGCAGCCCTTCCTGCTCAAGGAGCTGCCGTTTGAGCGACCTTTTCTTCTTGAGGATTTCGGCGCTATTGAATGGATAGTCAATAATGATCATATAAACCCCCTCCGCATAAACATAGTTTAAATGACGCCTCTTTATCTCTTATCGGCAAATTGACTGTATTCTTCAACTATCAATTTTATGTTTTTGCTAAATTTGCTGAAATTTATTCATTAAAAAACCAAAAGAACATTTTGCGCCAGATAGAATGTGAACGACACTTAAACAAATAGAGTTGCTTGGGACTAACCATTAAGTGTTTGCTTCATGACCTGAGTGTATTTTAATTCATAAATTAACCAAATTGGTTAATTTTATATTGACTTTTATGTTTTTATTTGATACTATAGAATTGAAACAACGAGATTGCAACAGGAGCGATTCATGGAAATACAGTTCGCTACAAAGAAAATAATGAAAATCTTCAACGATGAATCCCAACTAATGCGTGTGTATGGAAGCCTTTACAAAAAGATCAAGTTGCGTATGAACGTGTTGAGAAGCGCCCCAAACCTTGCCTTTGTGCCAATTGTCCCGCCAGATCGTTGTCATAAGTTAAAGGCAGACCGAGCAGGACAATTTGCTGTTGACCTAATACACCCTTACAGACTTGTGTTTAAGCCATCAGTAGACCCTCCCCCAAGAACAAAAGACGGAGATATTGATAAGGAAAAGGTCGTTTCAATTACGATTATTGAGGTGGTGGATTACCATGAATAGCAGGACAAATGAATATACTCCCAATTATTCAGTACTTCCCGGCGATCACATCGCAGAGCTCCTCGAAGTGCACGGAATGTCTCAAAAAGAACTCGCTGAGCGTGCGGGAGTTACGCCAAAGCACATCAATACAATTATCAAGGGCAACGCCAGGATTACACCTGAATTTGCGCGTTCTTTGGGAATACTATTTGACTATCCTGCAGAAATGTGGTTGAACTTCCAAAGCGCCTATGATATAAGCGCCTTGGAGAGGAAGAAAGAAGAGGAACTCGAAAAGAATGCTGATTTTTTATCGGAATTTGACTATAACGACCTTGCCAAAGCAGGTTATGTTCCTCATGCAAAAAGGATCGCAGAAAAGATAAATCATCTGCTTCGATTTTTCAAAGTTGCTAGCGTTGATGCTTGTCGCAATAAATGGCTTGCTGAAAGCGCATCATTCCGTATGGCTGGCGTTAGAACCGTAAAGCGTGGAAATATAGCCGCATGGATAAGATATGGTCAAATAGCGGCGAATGAAATGATTAATGAATACCCTCGTTATAATAAAGGCAGATTTATTAAGATGCTTGATATGATAAAGGAACTGACTGTAGATAGTGATTTTCAGGATAAGATGATTGAGCTTTGCAAAAATGCTGGTGTAATTCTTCTATTCATAAAAGAATTGCCAAAAACTGCAATTAGCGGAGCTACATATTGGGTTCATTTTGAAAAAACGCCTTGCATTCAGATTTCGTTGCGTTTTAAAACTAATGATCATTTTTGGTTTACCTTTTTTCATGAAGCATACCATATTTTGGAACATCACGAGAAAACTATGTTTGTGGATTTAAGCATCGGGAAAAAAGACGATATCGAACAGGCTGCCGACGTTTACTCAGCTAACAGTTTTACTTTATATCCATCACATATACTCCTTAAAATCCTCTAAGGGCTCGAACCAATCATGGTCATCCGCTTCCCATATTTGAC
>Ga0209737_10004262_pt1 | contig 10071 bp, 13 predicted proteins | sample TergutCu122P3_FD_187284 | JGI IMG/M metagenome (GOLD analysis project Ga0209737, IMG submission 187284) | Cubitermes ugandensis P3 segment gut microbial communities from Kakamega Forest, Kenya - Cu122 P3 (SPAdes) (version 2) | ecosystem: Host-associated > Arthropoda: Insects > Digestive system...
AGGCGATAAATATTTTAAAAATTGGGTCTCATGGTGAATGGAACTATAAAATCTCTCCAATAAAATAATCACAAGTTATTTTTGCACAGTTCCTTAGCCGCAGTTTTTGAAATCCTACCCGCACCCATAGTTTTCTACATACAAATTACCTCAGCAGCTATGGCCTTATGCACCATTGGATATGGTGCCGCCAAGTCACTTAGCAACCAAGTCTTTAGCATGGATGCTTTGGCAACTATAGCCATACTGGCATCAATTATCAGTGGAGAATATTTCCCAGCAACCATGGTAGCACTTATGCTCATAGGCGGAGAAATACTCGAAGACTATGCCCAAGGACAAAGCTCCAAAGCTATACAAAAACTCCTTGAAGGCCAACCACAAACAGCCATAGTTCTAAGAGAAGGCCAAGAGATGCAGGTTAAACCTGAAGAGGTACAAATCGGAGAGATCGTTATAGTTAAGCCAGGTGCAAAAATTCCTGTTGATGGTATCATCGAGAAAGGATATGCATCTATCAATCAAGCCTCAGTAACAGGCGAATCAGTACCTGCTGAAAAATCAAAAGACGCAGAGGTCTACAGCGGAACAATAGTCCAGCATGGAGCCATATACATAACAGCAACAGCGGTTGGTGAAAAAAGCACCTATGGCAAAATAATTAGCCTAGTTAAAGAGGCAGAAGAAAAAAAGGCGCCAATAGAGCGAACAGCAGACAAATACGCTAAATACTTTACACCAACCATACTTGTGATAGGCTTAATTGTTTTTGTACTAACCCAAACCATCTTACGAACAGCCGTCATCTTTGTAATAGCCTGCCCATGCGCACTAATTCTATCAACACCTACTGCTGTTGTGGCAAGCATTGGAAACGCCGCAAAAAAGGAATTCTTATACGAAATGGAGAAACCTTGGAGAAAATGTCAAAGGTCAAAGTGTTAGTGGTATAGATAAAACAGGAACAATCACCAAGGGCAAACTCGAAGTTACAAACATACAAAGCTTTAGCCAATACACACCTGACCAAATTTTACAGTTTGCCGCCGCATCAGAAAAATGCTCTGAACATCCCTTTGCTAAAGCCATCTTGGAACAAGCACACAAAAAAAGGATGATATTTCACATCCCGAATACTTTGAGCATCATCCAGGCTTAGGGGTATGCATCACCAACAACGGGTCATGCATAGTCACCGGAAATAAACAGCTCATGCAAAAACACGCCATACAGTTAACTCAGGACATACAAGACTACATGACAAACCAGGCCGATCAACCGTTATTCTTGTTGCAAAAGAAAAAGAGATGATAGGCGCGATAACTTTGACAGATCAACCCAGAGAAAACATCAAAGAGATACTCTCAGAAGTGAAACAAACAGGAGTCAAGCAAGTCATAATGCTGACAGGGGATAACAAAAGCGTTGCCCAAGCAGTTGCAGAAAACTACAATCGATGAAACAGTAGCTGACTTGATGTCAGCAGACAAAGTTAACAAAATTAGAGATCTCAAAAAACAGGGCTTAACGGTTGCTATGGTGGGAGATGGCATTAACGATGCATCTGCACTCGCTGAAGCTGATGTGGGCGTTGCCATGGGGTTAGCTGGAACCGAAGCAACTATTGAAACAGCGGGCATAGTGCTAACCTCAGATAATTTATCAAGGCTACCGCAGATATTTAAGATAGGAAAAACAACAATGACTATTATCAAGCAAAACATCGCATTTGCACTAGTAGTAAATATTGTTGGCATAGCTCTATCCAGCCAAGGGCTGATAACGCCATTGGCCGCAGCCATAATTCACGAAAGTAACGCGCTAATCGTTATGGCCAATTCACTTAGACTTCTTAGGGTAAAATAGGAAAAACTAGTTAGAGGTTTTTGCCTCTCTAACGGCTTGGTCTATGAGACGCAATATTTCCCGTCTGGCCTCGCTAATAGTGAGGGGAAGCTCATCAGCTATGTGCATGTTGTTTTCTTTCTTTAGGACTTCAAAGAGGTGAGCTATGCGGGGCGATCGTAAGTTTACTTTGCGGATTAGCTCGGTGTTTGAGAAACTTGTTTTTGGGGTACCCTCGGAAACTATTTTACCTTTGTTTAAGACACAAAGTCTATCTGCGAACAGAGGAACCATATCTACATCATGGGTAGCCAAGAGTAATGTAAGTCCTTTTTCTTTGTTAAGTCGGCGCAATAAATGCAGAATGTCGCTGGTGGCTATGGGATCAAGGCTTGAGGTGGGTTCATCCATAATAATGACTTCGGGTTGCATAGCAAGAACACCTGCAAGTGCAACCCGCTTCTTTTGGCCACCGCTTAGAAAGTGAGGAGGTTTATCGGCATATTCAGTCATGCCAACAGTGGCAAGAGCTTCAGCTACTAATTCTTTGACATGCATATGAGTGTAACCAAGATTTAGAGGACCAAAAGCCACATCTTGTTTTACAGTAGGAGCAAAAAGTTGGTCATTAGGGTCTTGGAAAACAAAGCCTACACGCTTACGCAGTTCAAGCAGTGATTTAGCGTCATATTTGAGGGGTGTGTCGTCAAAGAGAATTTTTCCGTGGGTAGGTTTTAGGATACCGTTTAGATGGTTGAGCAGAGTTGTTTTGCCTGAGCCGTTGGCGCCCAATAGAGCGATACGTTCGGCTCTGTCAAATGTGATTGTGACATCGTCTAATGCAATTGTTCCATCAGAGTATTCGTGTGTGAGGTTGTCTATTTTAAATAACATAATATTCAAAGGCTCCATAGGTGAATGATATTTAGTGCAATTAAGGCAAGCATTATATCCATAAATAAAATTCCTGCAAGTACTGCCTTGTTTGGTTTAGGTTGGTCATATAGCACATGAATGTTTCCATCGTAGCCTCGAGCGTTCATGGCAACAAATGTGCGTTCTCCTTGTTCCATGGTTCTTATAAAGAGATTAGCTGCAAGTAATGCTGTTGAACGGATGCGTCCTAACCATCCGCGTTGTCCAAGGCGTAGTTTTTGGGCTATACTCATTTTTGAAGTGGTCTCCATGAAGACAAAGATGTACCGGTAAATTAGCAATCCAAGTTCTATGAGTACTCTTGGAACATAGATTTTTTTTAGACATATAAATAGATCAGTCATGGATGTGGTGAGCACTAAAAAGAACATTGCAGATACTGCGCCAAGTACTCTGAAAAATGTCGTTATTGCGATTGTTATGCCGTTATTGTAGATTATCCATGTAAACCATGGAAATGGGATTTCGATAAGGGCTGTGCCATATCCAAAGAATAAGGCTATAAAGACGCAGCTTAGTGCTGCAAATGCTATTGGGTATGTTAAGAGGTTGAAATAAAATTTGCTATGTATTTGTGCTACCGTAAGGATTAACACTACGGTTATTATGAAGACAGTTATTGGGATAATTGGTGAAAATGAGAGAGCGCTTAGAAGTAACATTGAAATAGCAAAGAAAATTTTTGTTACAGGACTCGTCTGCGCTAATCCATTATTATGAGCATAACTGTCGATGTGTCCTGAAATGTTGCTGTGGCCTTCGTCATGATTGTGGCGATGTCTATGTCTAGCATGTTTGTGTTGTTGAGAGTTTTTTTTAGCGTTGTTACGTCGTGTTCGTATAACGACATAGCTTATTATTAAGAGTCCAATGAGAGCTTGTATAACAAATAGGGGTGTTTCGAATTCTTCAGGTAGTTCTAAAACAGGGTTAAACCATGGTTGATAACCAGTATTGGTTATTATGTCTGCGGCGGCATCATCGGCGCCTGACATGTTTGTTGAAACAAACACCAGAGGGGTTATGAAAAGGGTTAGTAGCACTGTAATCAGCATCGCGTAGTGTTTCTTTTTGAGGTGAAACTCTTTGTCTATGATACCTGTGATAGAGGAGCGTATAATGTTTAGAGATTTTAAGATATGATTTTTGTGTTTTATTAGGAAGTCAAAGAGAAAAACCGCCAATATTCCTTCAGCTATTGCCAGAGGGATTTGTGTTACTGCAAAAATACCTATAAATGTGAGAAATGCTTGGGTGAAGCCTGTCGCAGGGAAGGCTAATGCGAACTGGAAAGATGTTGTTACATAAGTAGCGAGATCGCTTAATGCTACAGCTAAAAATATGCCTGCTTGATGGGGTATTTTGATTTTTTTGCAGATAACCCATGTGAGGCATGCAACTGTTGGTCCTACTATGCCCATGGAGAAAACGTTAGCGCCTAAAGTTGTTAATCCGCCATGTGCTAAAAGTGTTGCCTGGAAAATTAGTGCAATCATGGAGAGAACGGAGGCTATGGCGGGGCCAAAGATTACTGCCGCTAGACCTGATCCTGTTGGGTGGCTGCTACTTCCGGTAAAAGATGGTAGTTTTAGTGCGCTAACGACAAAAATGAAAGCGCCCATTAGTGCTAGGAGAGGTTTTGCTTCGGGTTGATTTCTCGCTATTCTAGTTAGCTGGTAGATGCCGATGGCTATAATGGGTATTGTTATGATCCACCAGATTTCCCACCAAGGATGTGGCAAGAATCCCTCCATTATGTGCATATAGTGAATTTCCTCTCTTTTTGATGGAGGGTATATCCAACCCGAAAACTTATAAACTTTCGTTTAACTTAAGTTCAACAACAGGTTGAATTGATATTGTGAAACAAGCAAAACAATCCAACACCCGGCTACTCCAAAACAAAGGAGAATTCACCAAATTCCAAATTCTCCTCGAAATCATGCGCAATCAACCACATATCAAACAAAAAGACATAAGCGACAAACTTGGCATAACTATCCAAGCCATCAGCAAATACTTCAAAAAACTCAACAAAGAAGGACTTCTTGAGTCAGGTAGCGAACGTGCCGATTACCGCCTAACCCCTAAAGGAGTAACTAAGCTACGCGAAGACATGCAAGGCCTAGAGAGCTATGTTAAAGAAATCAAACAAGAACTAAAAATTGAACACGCCTGGCCAGCTATAGCAACCCAACCAGTCAAAGCTGGTGAAGAAGTGGGACTAATCATGAAAGAAGGCGTCATGTATACTTCACCCATCGATAACCCGCAAACCCAAGCCAGAGGCATAGCCCTCGCAGACGCACAACCAGGCGAAGATATAGGCTTAAAAGAACTCCACGGAAAACTCCACGTTAACCAAGGGAAAATCCTAATTGTCAAATTACCCAGCATCCGTAAAGGCGGCTCCAACGCAACAGACATGACAAAAGTACAAACATACTACGACGAGTTCAAACCTGATAGAATAGGCGTTATGGGAGCAGTAGGTCGAGCAGTTCTCAACAAAATAGGACACAAAGCAGACATCGAATTTGGAATCAGTCGCTCAGCAGCCATCGCAGCCTCAAGAGGTCTAAATGTCTTTGTACTAGTAGTAGGCCGAATGGTTAACCGTATGATTCAAGAAATCGATCAAATCAACATGAAATCCGGCGGTAACATAATCTACGAAGTCAAAGACGCACAACTATAACATAACAACAACCTCAATTTCGGGTTAAACCATATGTTTCAGATATAAACCCATTTTTACCCCTTTTTACATAGAACCTTTTTACGAAAACCTGTTATTCAATAAAGTCATATGTCAATAAAATAGAGCCTAATCGCGAAAATAATTAAAACAAACGGTTATCATAACATATAATCAAATTTTAAAAAATTTGTAACAAATGTATCCTGCCGATGTGAAAACAAAAAAAAAGAAGTTGGATTAAGCCAACCGGTTTTGTTTAACTAGTTGCAAAAAGCGAATCGTCGAGTTCGTTCACTTTGATATTGGAAATAGTATAGCTAATGTCGTCTGCTGTGTAGCTGTGGGTTGCTGATAGTCCATCCCATTTATCTTTGAGCTCTTGTGCAAAGCAATATGCCATCTCTAGATACAATGCATCCTCAGCAAAATTGGATTTTGTCCAAGTTTCGCCAAAATCCATACTTGCATATGATGTGGAATCTGCCATGTTTAAGATGTAACTGTAGCATGCGTCTTCAATAACCATGTCAACTCTAACTATATCATCTGCTCCGTTGAAGTTATTTATTGCGAAATAGTAGTCTAATTCATTAGTGCTAACCTCAAACTGTAGAGAGTCACCATCAGCAATAGTCTGCGGTTCAGATACTGTTTGTTCTTCTTCGTTTGTCATTAAAATGACGGCTGCGGCTACGATAACTACCGCTAAAATTGCAACAATTATGTAGATAGTTTTTTTATCCACTTGAATCACACCATTTTCTGACTTCTCTTTACTCAAAAAGTAATATAAGCTTTTCCAAAAATAGCTCATCTAAAAGGCAAATCGAAGAAAAATACAAGAAAACACATGCAAAAACAGTCACATAAATAATGATATACCACAAACATAAAAGTAGGTGACTATAGCCTGTTTACATTAAGATGGCATCGTATATTGGTGCCATTATGATTACGCCTGTGTAGATTATAGTAATATGATAAAAGTTTCACTATATGTTTGTTTTGTTGTGCTGCTATGCCAAAGCCAATTACTACTGAGGAAAGAGAAAAAATAATCAAACACAAGCATAATAGTGAAAATGAATCTGATATTGCACGCTGGCTCTTTGTAAGTGAAAGTTCCGTAACAAAACTCTGGACAAGATTCGCAAAACAGGTTCATATTACCAAACTATGCGGAGTGTGTTTATCTTTGGATGGTTTTGTAGTGTATTGGTTTCTATGGAAGGGTGAGTTGACGGAAGTTATTGGTAAAATGCTCGATATGTTCAGCTAAAAGAAATGTTAAACCCAGCAAAACCCCCAAAAAACGGCTATATATCCATTTGTAAACACTATCAAAATTCAAAGATGGCAATGTCATATCTGTGGGGCTATAACGGTAGAAAAACATATACGATACGCCGGTTCACATTCCAAACAATATCATGTATGCGACCCCACCGTGGAGTCGAAAAACATGACGACAAACCAGCCAGAGATAGAAATGCTAAATCTGGTTACAGAGTCAAAGCTTCTTCAGCACATAAACTCTGTAATCCATGCCTAAAAGAAATCCGTTTCCACACATTCAGACACTGGAAATCCACAATGCTTTACCAATTACTAAAGACCCATTTTACGTACAGGAACACCCTGGACATAAATGTGTCTTGAATACTCAACTCTGTGTACAGCTAATAAGAAACTCTTCACAGACAATCAACAAGAAGATAATGGACTATTAAAGCGGCAAGAACATAGATGACGCAATATTTCTTGGTGAGGTGGGTTTGAACCCTACGTTAAAATGGATGGCGTTCAGTTGATGCAGAAGCGGAAATAATCATATAGCTGAATGTTACCTAATCACTAATTAGTATGGAAAATGCGGCCGGGGTGATGTAGCTTGGTAGCATACAGGCCTGTGGAGCCTTTCGCCCGAGTTCAAATCTCGGCCCCGGCCCTCTTTAACTCTATTTTTGGGTTCAGTATCAAGTAGTCCGCTAACATAGCGGTGATATTGTAGTTTACGGTAAGTGATTAATTTAGTTGTGGTGTTAGTACATGATTGTCGATAGTTTTATAATTTTTATAGAAATTAGTTCCTTCTAGCTTTTAAAAATAATGTTTTTTGGTGAAAAAATGCTTAAATCACTTAAAAAACAACATAAATCTTCGTTGTATTTATGTTATTATTTTTCATGTTTGCTTTTTAGTTGACTGTGAATGCGTACTCAGTGTTTAGTGATGATTTTTTGGATGCTTTTAGAATATGTCTCTAACAAATTTTTAACTATTGGTGTGTGGGCTCTGTTGAGGTTTGGCTATTTGAGGTATGATAGTGATTTAACTGATAAAAAATGGGAAATAGTCACCCAAATATTTACACACACAAAAAAGGCAGATACCTCCAAAAACACAACAAACACAACCAATAAACGCAGTAAGATACCTCAACAAAACCGGCTTCCAATAGCACACGCTACCCCCCAAAAAATACCCCAACCACAAAACCGTAAACTCACTCTACATCTATGCCACAAAAATGATCTATCTAAAGATAGTCTGTCCAATTATACACATAACTCTTTCTGAAACTAGCCGCCAAACCAAACAAAAAACGCCAAAGAACACAAAATATAACAAGCAACAAAATCAACAAAACAACACAAAACACCAATAAAACCGATGGCCGAGTTTTATAATTTTAGAGCAACTTGTTCTAAAATTTACGGTCCTGCTGGTCTTCTTTTAGGTAATCATAGGTTCCAATACAGATAGCAAAAACAGCAATCGTCAATATCCTGGCTATAGGCAAGGTTATAATGTTTAGCATAGCCAATAGCAGATTAATTATATAGCAGTTTGACTTTTTATAGTCGATAACCACAGTGTTTAACCCAACCTTCAATGTCCGCACCAGTTATGGTAGCTAAAGCTTCTGAAATAGCCACAAGCAACACATCAACAGTTCTAGCCTTCACCTTACGCAAATACGCTTTAATTTTTTGACCAAACAAACTCTACAGGATCAAAATCCGCAGAATACACAGGCAAAAACACAATCCACACCCCCAACTCAACTAAAGGATCCAATACACCCTTAACTTTGTGAACCAAAAGAATTATCCAAAATTAACGCATCCCCCTTCTTCATAATTGGCACAAGACAATACTTCACATACTCACCAAACAACCAACCACTCAAAGAACCCTTAAACGACAAAGGAGCCACAACACCGCCCAAACCCAACACACCCACAACTGACGTTCGCTCAAAACGTACATCAGAAACATAATCGTCTACGCGTTCATGTGAAAAGGCCCTGCCGTAAAGGCGTGTCATGCCACAGTTGGCACTGCTCTCATCAAGCCAATAGGTGGTTTGGGGTTTAGTTCTTGTTGTGTTTTACGATAGGTTGTACGGGCATCTATTATTTTTTGGGTGTTTTGTTTGTTTGGATGGAGAGTCTTTTTTTAAAGGTTAATCCTATTTTGCGTAGTCGTCTGCAGAGGGCAGATTGACTTATGGGTAAATTGAATGTGTCAATTAGTTCTTGGAGTGTTATGTCGGGTTGTTCGCGGACTTTTTCTACTACTTTGTTCATGGTTGTTGTGTCGACTAGGGGTTTTTGCCCGCTGTTTTGGGGTTCGGGTTGGTAGTGGCTTTGTTTTTTTGGTATTTTCTCTAGATGCGTTCTACTGTTTGTATGCTGACAAGTAGCCATTTTGCCACATCTTTTGTGCTTTTACCCTCTTGCATATGTTTAACAATGGCAGCTCGCTTGTCATTTGATATCAGTTTAACCAATGTAATTCTCACGCGATTACACTACAACAAACGCCTATAAAAAGTCAATGTGCTATAGCACCAATGCCAGTGTTCACAGCCGTATAGATTATACGGGCTCTAAAGTCACATAGGTCCACTCGAGCTTGGGTATAAAGAACAATGAAAAATATCTTTAACCCGCATAGGTCCCAAAACATCATCAACATCCACATTTCTAACAGCCATCAATTTGGGTAGTATCGGCAGAAGAAGTGTAGCTCCAACCGAAATAATACAACTTAGAAGAAATTGATCTAAAGCAAGCGCTACAAAAACAGTACTTACAGAGCAACAAATACCACCAAGAAAATAATATACCCTATTTTTAGTTTTTATGGCTTTATAAAAAGCCCACAAACCCCCAACAAAAAAGGGCCATACCACCAGCAACAAATGCGAGTGCATCCCAAGCGAGGTCCATATTTTTATACCCAACCATCTGATAAATATTTATACCTCAATTTTCTGGAAAAATTATGGTAGTATAATTTTTTGTTAACTATATGTTAAGGGGAGTTGTGAGGAAAAAGGCTTTGTCACGCCATAACTATCATTCATTCACGAGCAAAAAATGTAAAAAGGAAAATAACATAAAATATAATAGTTAACGAAAAGTTGAACTACTATACCAATAAACTAATCAAATATAAACATTTCTAAATTTTCAGACTTCTATGGTGTCCGGAAATTATTTCGCTATTTATATTTGTTTTGTTTTTCATGTTTTTTCACCATTCAAATAATTTGGCCGCCAAACCTAGCCAAACTTCAG
>Ga0209737_10004263_pt1 | contig 10071 bp, 10 predicted proteins | sample TergutCu122P3_FD_187284 | JGI IMG/M metagenome (GOLD analysis project Ga0209737, IMG submission 187284) | Cubitermes ugandensis P3 segment gut microbial communities from Kakamega Forest, Kenya - Cu122 P3 (SPAdes) (version 2) | ecosystem: Host-associated > Arthropoda: Insects > Digestive system...
CGATTCTATGCCAAAATATTCAGCAGAATTAATTGACAGTATATTACAAAAAAAGGTATACCAAGAAATGAACAAAAAATTGCGATTATAGGCATCGCATTTAAAAACAATACAGGAGACTGCCGTTTTACTCCCACTAAACTCTGTATAGATAAACTAACAGAACTGGGCTATATCATGGAAATATGCGACCCGTGTACATTGGAACATGATGATAAAACAGTTACGAATCTTTCCGTTGGAAAAAAGGTGTACAAAGCTATGGAAAACGCAGACTGTGTAGCATTTCTTGCTGGGCATGATGAATTCCACAAAATACCTATTTCGGATATAGCAAAAAGGGTAAAGTCTAGAGCATTGATATTTGACGGTCGAATGTTTTTCAGTCGTGAAAAAATCGTTGAAATGAAGAGATTAGGATTACTTTACAAAGGTGTTGGACGTAGATAAAATGATTAATGGTTGGAGATAACATGAAAAATTCGATAGTAATGGTAACAGGTGGAGCTGGTTTCATAGGTAGCCATCTTGTTGAAACATTATTAGCTAATGGCAATGAAGTACATGTTTTTGATTCTTTACCACTTCAAGAAGCAAATAATTTAAAAGAAGTTAAGAACCATAAAAAGCTTAGATATTTTACGGGAGACATACGTAAATCAAGCGATGTAAAAAAATTTTGGCAGCGAGATGCAGAAACAGTATTTCATTTAGCATCGGTTGTGGGTATAAAGAACTATATTGCTGATCCGTTGAAATTGGTAGATATTGTTGTAATTGGAACTCGCCACATTTTGGAAGAAGCGATACAGTCAGACACCAAAGTTGTGTTTTCTAGTACAAGTGAGATATTTGGTAAAAATCCAAGACCACCGTGGAGAGAAGATGATGACCGAGTGCTTGGAGCTACTCATGTTGATCGCTGGAGTTATTCGAGCAGCAAAGCCGTATGTGAGCACATGCTATATGGAGTGAAAAAATCAGCAGGGCTTCCGTTTACGATAGTGCGATTTTTCAATGTTTATGGACCTAGACAGAACCCATATTTTGTAGTTTCACAGACACTTTATAAAATACTGCGGAACGAAAAACCGTTGATGTATGACAACGGAGCAATGACGCGTTGTTTCACATATATTGAAGACATAATAAGAGGAGTGCTATTAGCGGCAGATAGCGAAAGAGCAGTGGGAGAAACCTTCAATCTAGGTAATTCTGTTGAAGTAAGTGTAAGAGAGGTTATAACTACTGCATTGGAAGTTTTACATTGCAACATAGGTTATGACACTATTGATACTCAGAAGCTTTACGGTAAACAGTATGAGGATATTATTCGTCGTGTACCTGACACTGATAAAGCTAAAGAATTACTAGGATGGACAGCACAAATTCAGCTTGAAGAAGGGTTAAAGCGAACTATTGAGTGGATAAAAAGAAATCCATGGTATTTGAAGTAATTATGAACACATACAGTAGATACCAAATTGTCAAATTAATAGGTAAAGTTGGCTGTTGCATGCAGAGGAGCTTTTTCCTTAACACTGATAAGAGGGAAAAGATAAGCATAGGAAGGTATTTTGTTTGAGTGCACCTAAAGTATCAATTGTAATTCTTAATTATAATGGTGTAAGGTTTTTAGGTAAACTTTTGGTTGAATGTATTGAATCTGTTTTATTAACTGATTATCCCTCATTTGAAGTGCTTTTTGTTGATAACGCATCTAGCGATAATAGTTTAGACACTGTAAGAAGTCGATTTGGTTCAGATGAGCGTTTGAGAATCATTCAGAATAGTGAAAATCTCGGGTTTGCAGGAGGAAACAATGTTGGTTTAAAGTTCGCTCAAGGAGAGTACATTGCTCTATTGAACAATGACACACGAGTTGATACGGACTGGCTTAGAAATTTGGTTGAAATAATTGCACAACCAAATGTTGGTGCAGTTCAAAGCAAATTGTTACTTATGAGTAGTCCAAATGTAGTAGATTGTGCAGGCGGTTTCATTGATTACTATGGATACGCTTTTGAAAAAGGCAACGGTAAAGATGCATCTGGATATACGCAGGGTAGTGAATGTTTTTATGCAAAAGGGGCAAGTATGCTTCTAAAACGTGAAGTTTTAAAAGAGACTGGATTGTTTGACAAGGATATATTCATATATTATGATGAAACGGATTTATGTTGGCGCATTAGATTAGCTGGTTACAGGATTCTTTACGTTCCTACATCAATTGTTTATCATGCAGTTGGTTTGACAGCTTCAAATACGCGTAAACAAAAAATTCGGTTTTTTTGCAAACGTAATCAGATGATGATTTTACTAAAAAATTTTGAGTTAAGAAATTTAGTTAGATTTTTTCCAGCTTTGATTGGTTATGAGAGTAGAGAATGCATTATTGGATGTTTAAAGTATAGGACACTTATTTATTTTGATTTTTTTAGAGCACTATTATGGAATTTATTTAATTTAAAGAAAACATGGAAGAAACGTGTTATCGTTCAAAAGTTAGTTCGCAAAATTTCTGACGAAGAGATAAAGCAATTTTTGTTAGAACCATATCCACCTTTTCCATTATATCCTACACGGCGCAAATTAGGGGATGCAACATTTGATACCTGACTTTTTTAACTATTAATGATTATTTTTCAGATTTAGTTAATTCTGTTTTCAGTGTTGCTAATGCATTGTGTAATGATAAGGGTTTAACACGTAACAGTTGTTGAGTTTTAGAAACATCAAGAGAAGAATCCATTGGACGTTTTGCAGTCCAATTAAAGCTTGAAGCTGAAACAGGTTCGATTAAATGAGCAGCTAAATCAAAAGTGTTCGCTAAAGATATAGCAAAATTGTAACGACTAACACGTGAAGCACCACAGAGGTTGAAAATGCCACTTAAACGTTGTTCTATAACGTCTATGATCATGTCAGCTAAATTGGTATTAAGTGTTGGAGAGTTGTATTGGTCGGTTGCGATTTGGATTTTTTCGCCTTTTTTTAGTTTTTCAAGAATCCAAAGAGCAAAATTGATTTTACCTGCTGTAGACGCTGTGCCATAAATTACACTTGTTCGAGCAATACAACATAAGGGGACTAAATGAAGCGAGGCTTGCTCAGCTTTGAGTTTGGTTACGCCGTAATAGTTAATGGGTTTTGTTCTATCATATTCTTTGTGGAGGCATTTTTTGCTACTGAAAACATAATCTGTAGAGACATAAACTAGAAAACAACCCATTTTTGCTACAGAATTAGCAATATTGATAGCTCCATCAACGTTGATTTTCCAAGCTATGGTTGGGTCAAGTTCACATTTATCAACATCCACCAGAGAAGCTGCGTGTACCACAACATCGGGTTTAACTAACTCGAATGTTTTTTTCACTTGATTTTTATCAGAAACATCAAGTAAAACTGGAATACCAAAATTGGGCATATTTTTATTGTATCCAGCGTAGACTTCAATATTTTTTGTTAATGCAACATTCACCAGTTTAGACCCGAGAAGTCCGCTGGCACCTGTTATTAGAAGCCTCAAGAAATATCAAACCTCCAAGTTGCGCAATCAAGATATTTCACTATTAGACATCGGTAGAAACAACTGCTACTGGAAACTGCACAGATGTTAAATAGCAGAAACATGTTTTTCACGTTACTTGTTAGGTGAGAGATTCCAATCCCAGCTTTTGTTTACACGTGAATCAGTGCTTTTACCGTTTATGGTTTTAGGAATAATCGTTGGATCATTCCATGCGCGGCGTTCTTCGTCAGGATTAAATGGATTATATAGGTTTGTAGTAAAGTACACAAGCAACGCAGGTTTATCACCTATGGCTTTAAACCCGTGCCAGTAACACCCAGGGATTCTAACTATTTGAAGCTGTTTATCGTTCAATATTATCTCGTCAAGTTCGCCTGATTCGTCATCGTAGACTCCGAATTTTATTGCCCCCTTTAAAACTATAAAATAGTCAATCTGTCCTCTATTATGGCGATGCCAAGCACGAACGATGTTTGGGTATGTAAATGAGTGATTAACTTGAGCAATTGTATCTTCCAAAAGTAGAGCGGCCCAGTCTTTTCGCATTATCTCAGTGAAGTAACCCCTTTCATCAACAATACAATTTAATGTTTTGAGTTCTATTCCTTTCAACATCGGTTATCAACATAATCTATGTTATACTGAAGTATATTTGGGATTGTTTATAATGATTATGTGTTTAGCTGAGTCAGACTTCTACTTCTGAGTAGTCACCCATGTGTAATTTGATTGCGCGTTTTCGCTGATTTTTTGTTACTTTAGCATTCTGTCCAATCAAGCTATCTGCCAGGTTTTCAATATCACTGATTATAACGTTCTCTTGTATCACACTATACTCGACATTTGAATTGAGAATACGAGAATTATCTCCAATGCTTGTATAAGGACCAATAAAGGAGTTTTCCACCACAACGTTTTCACCAATTACACATGGGCCACGGATGTTACTATTTATAATTTTTGCTGACGAACTGATTTTTGCTCTGCCATCAACAGTACTGCAGATTAAAGTTCCTTTCACATCGAACTGTAGGTATTCATCAAGAATTTTAGCATTCGCAGATAAAATATCATCTTTTTTACCTGTATCAAGCCACCATGAGTTAAGAATTTCAGCTTTAACTGAAAATCCCATATTAATCATTTCTTGTATAGTATCAGTTATTTCCAACTCACCACGCCAAGAAGGTTTTATTTGTTCAATAGCCTGATGAACCTTATTGGAAAAAATGTAAGTGCCAATTACTGCCAAATTACTCAATGGATTTTTAGGTTTCTCAACCAATTTGATGATATTACCAGACTTATCGAGCTGCGCAACACCAAAAAATGTAGGATTATCAACTTCTTTCAAAATTATTAAAGCATCAAGTTTTTCGTTTTTGAATTTTTTAACAAAAGAAGACAAACCTTGACCAGTAACGTTATCACCAAGACACATAACAAAAGAAGAGTCCCCCAAAAAAGGTTTAGCAGTCTTAACTGCATGAGCCAACCCTAATGGTTCTTGAGGTATGTATTTAATGTTTAGATTCCAACTTGAACCATCACTAACATAATCTTTAACATAATGCCCTGTTTCCGGAGCAATTATCAGACCAACAGATTTAACACCAACAGCCATTACTTGGTCAAGTACATAACCAAGAATTGGTTTATTTGCCACTGGAATAAGTTGTTTTGCACAAGTAAAAGTCAGAGGCCTAAGCCTTGTTCCTTTACCACCACTAAGCACAAGAGCCTTCATTTTTACAGCACCTCAAATAACATCGTTATATATGTAGACTTTTCAAATCACTTATAACAGTAGTGGTAAACATCATTGATTGGTGGGCCGAGCCGGACTTGAACCGGCGACCTTTGGCTCGTAAAGCCAATGTCCTAACCAGGCTAGACGACCGGCCCACGTTTAGATGTTGTTTGATTAAGACAACATTTTTGTTTTTAAGGTTGTCTGTATGATTCTTTGGATACAGATATAAATTCGTATTTGTATAGGTCAAACTAAACCTGCATCGAACACAAGTGTAGACTGCAGGTGTAGTAAATTAAATGGAAGAGGTTGGTAAATGAAACGTATACTCTGTACGGGTGCTGGTGGCCCAGCAGGCATAAATTTTGTAAAGTCCTTAAGGGTAGCTTCTGAAAAAATATACATTACAGGAACAGAAGCAAGTGAATATTATTTACATACAATGCCTACGGATACCAAATATTTGGTGCCAAAAGCCAAAGACTCAAGTTATATCGACAGCCTAAATGAGATAATTCATAAAGAGAAAATCGATTTTCTACATGCTCAACCAGATGTCGAGGTGGAAGTTGTGTCAGAGCAACGGGAGAAACTTGAAGCGCCAATATGTCTACCGTCAAAACAAGCGGTAAAAGCGTGTCAAGATAAACTGGAATCAGCTAATGCCTGGAAAAACAAGGGTATACCAGTAGCCAAAACCATTGTAATTAAACAAGAATCGGACATTGACCATGCCTTTGCTGAGTTGGGTTCTCCAATATGGATAAGAGCTACTCGCGGCGCAGGTGGCAGAGGAAGTACCCCCGCAAGTAATCGTGAAACAGCTGTTTCATGGATTAACTATTGGCGCGCCCGTAATGTTGACTGGGAGTTTATTGCCCAAGAAATGTTGCCAGGAAGAAACATTGCATTTCACAGTCTATGGCATAAAGGGGAACTCGTTACTTCAATGGCGCGTGAACGTCTTGAATACATTTATGCATACCTTGCGCCTTCAGGCATTATGGGCACTCCCGCCGTGCAAAAAACAGTGCATGAGAATACGGTTAACAAAATCAGCACAGAAGCGGTCTTAGCTATTGACTCAAACTTTACTGGAATTGCCAGTGTTGACTTAAAAGAGAACAACAAAGGCGTACCATGCGTAACTGAGATTAACCCAGGACGTATGTTTACCACTTCGTTCTTCTTTAGTTACGCCAGTAAAGTCCTTTTCAATGATTATCGCATAAATATTCCCTACCTGTACACAAAACTTGCATACAAAGAATCACTGCCTAAACTGGAAAAATACAATTCTCTACCAGCAGACTTGTACTGGATACGTCACATGGACACGCCAGGATTATTAGTTAAGGAGAATAAAATATTGGGAGCAATGTATACCTAAAATGTTTAAAGCGGTCATTTTTGATTTAGACGGAACTCTGCTTGATTTACCAATCAACTATCTGGCTATGTACAAAAAATTCAGCGAACTAACAGGTATAATTGAAGTTAGACCGCTACTAAAAACAATAACACAAATCAAAGACCAACAAATTCTAAGACAAGTCTTTGATGCGTGGACAAACTATGAAAAGGCCATAATTGATAAAACCACAGTCCACGAAGAAGGCATGCAACTTTACAGACAACACACTAAATTACCGAAGGCGTTAGTGACAATGCAAAGCAGAGAAACCGTTCACATAATCTGCCAAAAATTTGGTCTCCAATTTGATGCAATATTTACACGTGATGACTCTTTTAACCGAGTTGAACAGTTAAAATTAGCAACCACCAAACTTGGTTTCGACCCATTAGATACCCTGTTTATCGGTAATCTGGACAACGACGAAAAAGCAGCAGAACAAATGGGTTGCCAGTTCATCAAAGTAAAATAAAACAAAAATATTAAAATGGAAAAATAAAACTGAAAGTCAAAAATACAAAATTTTAGCGCCCACAAGACCATGCGGCGCCTAAATTTTAGAAGTTAAGGATAACTTGATTTTTTGCATTTGGATAACCTTATAATGCATGAGTGTGCCCTTCCTACTTTGATATATCTATGTCTGCGCCTGAGGTTTGGTTAGACACCGTTACACCCAAAATTAGCATAACCATAAACAGTATGTTACCTGTTCTGCAAAGAAACGGATACTCCACTCTTGTTACTGCAAAAAAACAAACCCAAACCACCGACATGCTTGATGTCTTAAATGTGCCCTATAAAACCGTAGGTGAATATGGAACCTCAATTAAAGAGAAATTAGCAGCCGAACAGAAACGGACCTTAGAGTTTTTGGATTTATTTGACCAAGTGGGTTATCCAAAAGTACTCTGGACACATGGCGATATTTCAGCTATTCGAACAGCATTTGGGCTTAAAATACCAATTGTATACGCTAACGACACCGTTTTCGCATATGCAGTTGCCAAATTGTCTTGTCCTCTAGTAGATTATCTTGTAGCACCCAAATGTTTTGGCAAGTCATGGAGTAAATTTGGCATTTCTAAATCACGAATCATACATTACGATGGGTTAGAAGAGCTGGCATATGTAAACACAGAATTTGAAAAACCAAAATTTCTCAAAGTCATTGATGAACAAAAAAAGCCAATTATTCTTTTCCGCGATGCTGAATACCAAGCAGTCTACTGCAAAAACGTCAGGATTAACTCTGAAAAACTACTTCAAGAACTCACAAAACTAGGCACAGTTATTTACCTGCCACGTTACGAAGAGGAATACGCGAAATTTGATAAAATTCCTAATGTTTGGGTTCCACCAGAGCCAGTTTTGACGGCACAACTTATACCATATATCGATTTGATGGTTGGTAGCGGTGGAACAGCCTGTCGAGAAACAGCACTTTGTGGAATCCACACGATAAACTTCCACTTTTGGGATGTACAGGCACGGTACTTATACAAGAAAGGGTTTCCCATACAAATCAGCCACAACATTAATCACATCATCAATAAAGCAAAGAAAATTTTGGATAATCCACAAAAAATTGACACAAAAAAAACATTAAACACGCTCGAGTCGCCAATACCAACATGGATTAAATATATCGAGACAAGCCTTCAAACAAAAAACTGGGGTAATTGAAATGCAAGATCAAACAAACATTATAATCATTGCATGGAAAAAACTCTCTCGTCGGTCAGAACTTCTTGCACAGGAGCTTAATGGAAAAGTGCTATTTTTCAGAGATAATTTGCCTTACGCTAGAGCCGCATTCAAAACTCTCACAAGTATTCTACGACAAAAACCTCGCGTACTGTTAATTCAGCTTCCTCAAGGACCCTTACTGCTAGAAGCATATTTACTCAAGAAACTTGTTGGCTGTAAAATCATTGCGGATGTGCACACAGGCTTTCTGCTAAACACCAACTGGAAAGGTTTAATTTTAAATGCGCCATTTGTAAAACTGCTATCATTAGCTGATGTTGTTGTTGCACATAATGAGGCCCAACTAGATATTATCCCAAAAAAGGTCAAAAACAAGACAATTGTAGTTTATGATCCATGGCACCTTATCACTACAGAAGGCAAAACAGTAGACAATCAGGAAAGGTATATTGTTTTTCCTGCATCATTTGCTTCAGATGAGCCACTTGAAGAGGTAATAGAAGCAGTAAACGTGTTTGAGCAACCATTAAAACTTTACATTACAGGCAACTGGAAACATAAACCAGAAATCAAAAAATGTGCATCAGAAAAAATTCAGTTCACAGATTTTCTTCCTAACAAAGAATTTAATGAGTTATTAGCAGGTGCCTCAGCCATTATCACTGGTACCACACGCGAATACACTACCCTAATGTCAGCTTGGGAAGCAATCGCCTACAACAAACCACTCGCAACAACCGCAACAAAAACACAAAAAAACACGTACCCATATTACGCAACCTTCTACAACTGGAAAAACAAACAAAGCATCACTAAAACACTTCAAATCATAAGTACAACAAAACCAAACTCAAAAAATAGGGAAGAACTCAAACAAAAAACACTACAAAGCCTTGAACGGTTGAAACAAAAAATAAGGAAACTTAAAGAAAACCGTTTTTCTCCAGAACCTCAATGAAATTTCTCTTAAAAATATCAGAATTAAACATTTTTGCCCGCTCAACAATATCATTTGGACATATCTCACTCTGTAACGCAGCCTCTATAGCTCTAATGCATTCTTCAACATTATTATAAAGAAAACCATAACCCCCCACAATCTCTTTAGGCCCACCATTACTATGTACAACAGGAACACACCCAGCAGCCATAGCCTCAGCCACACTTATACCAAAATGTTCACCAACCATACCATGCAAATAAACTTTAGCCCTACCCAATAAAACAGAGAGATCCTTACGTGTAACATCAACAAGCAAATCCAAATTAGCAGGCTTCAACGCAACTATTTTATCAAAATAAGAATCAACTAAACCTTTACGCCCAGCTATTACGAATTTAACATCAGGCAGCTGTCTAGCGACCTCAGCAACTAATTCAAAATTTTTTTCTGGAGTAAATCGACCTACCGAAACAACCAATGTCTCCTTCTCTACAGACGTAAAGTCTTTAACATCAACAGGCGGATAAACCACCTCAGCCTCTCGGCCCCAATAATCCGTGATAGCACGTTGAGTATAGAGACTATTACACATCAGTAAATCATTTTTCTTCACTGACCGCTTAAATTGAAAAGCAATTGGCCAATAATATAATCGCCAAAACCAACGATGCTTGAGATCAGGCTTTTGCAGACGCGCAAAAATTTCGGGAAAATGA
>Ga0209737_10004264_pt1 | contig 10071 bp, 11 predicted proteins | sample TergutCu122P3_FD_187284 | JGI IMG/M metagenome (GOLD analysis project Ga0209737, IMG submission 187284) | Cubitermes ugandensis P3 segment gut microbial communities from Kakamega Forest, Kenya - Cu122 P3 (SPAdes) (version 2) | ecosystem: Host-associated > Arthropoda: Insects > Digestive system...
TTGCATCACTTCACAAATTCAATATTGGAATAATAGTACCAGTAATCAAAACGCCCATTTATCAGTCTTATTTGTGGATGACCACCAAGCTTGTTACTGCATCGGTTTTTGTTGCATCACTTCACAAATTCAATATTGGAATAATAGTACCAGTAATCAAAACGCCCATTTATCAGTCTTATTTGTGGATGACCACCAAGCTTGTTACTGAACCGGCTTTTGGTTGCATCACTTCACTAATTCAATATTGGAATAATAGTACCAGTAATCAAAACGCCCATTTATCAGCCTTATTTGTGGATGACCACTAAGCTTGTTACTGCACCGGCTTTTGGTTGCATCACTTCACAAATTCAATATTGGAATAATAGTACCAGTAATCAAAATGCCCATTTATCAGCCTTATTTGTGGATGTCAACCAGGGTTTGGCTGTTTCCATATAGAGTCGGCGCTGTCTTGATTTTTAGTTGCGTCGGCGAACAAATTCAGTATTGAAATCATAGTACCATTAAGCAAAAGGATTATGTCCCAGTGCTATTCATAGATGCTTTCCAGTGCCTGGATTGCTTCCTCAAAGGCGGAGACGCTTGCTTCGGCATTCTCGAACCGGGACGAATTGCGCAGGTTTCCTGGGATAGCGTCCAGATATCGGCATTCAGCAAGGCTGGCGTCCTCGACAATACTTAGTGCAAGCGCGACAGCCTTCCTACGCTGTTGCCGCGTGCCGACTGATGCTTTTGAGGAGGTTTGGGCTTTCTGCCCGCAAAAACCAGACATGGCTTTTTTTATCACGGACGCCATGGCCACATCCGATGCCTTACATTTTTCCTTGAACTCGGCTGCAAGATCTTTAGGCACAGATACTTTTATCTGAGTGTAGTTATCTGAGTTCCATTTCTGCTTAGACTCTATAGTAGAGCGCATGCCTGACCATGCTCCTTTCATCAGTTGTCCATCGCAGCCACACAGTAACGCGTGGGGCGCTTTTTGAACCCGTCACCGAAACCTGGCTTACAATTCGTAGTTCAGTATAGACTGTATCTGCGTTTCAGACAGATAGTAATTTCGGAGTGGTAAGCCCGTTTTTTCCGACAAATGAGCGATGAATTCCGAATCGATTGTGGTGTTTATGTATTTGCCCTCTGCCCTGGCAACCTTAAAGCTCTTAAAAAAGCTAAATATTTCCGGAGTGCCGCGTTTGTTTTCAAGAACCTTGAACTGGAAAAGCCTTTCGAGCGTAACTGTTAGGTAGCATATCAAAAAATGGCCTTTAATTGTGTTTTCCTTTTGTACGAACACAGGGCGCGCATCGAGATCCGACTTCATAATCCTGAAGGATTCCTCAATCCGCCAGAGATTGTGGTATGTGCCGTAAATGTCTTCGTCCTTCATGCAGGTTTCGGATGTGACAATTAGGTTGTACCCAGCGAATAGCAAGTCCTTGTCTATGGCTTTCTGGTTAATGCTGACAAGGGCTTTATTGCCCTTTCCGTCGGTAAAGCTCACGTATTTTCCAGCTTCCCCGTAGTCATCCCTCTTTGCCTTCGATAGGGTCAGAGCCTTTACCTTCTCAACCATCCTGTTGATCTCATACCTCTTTTTGGCCGCGAGGTCGGGGTTATATGTAACAAGCCTTTTTTCCGTGAGCATTACGGTGACATCTTTACCCTCGTGCTCTACGATGTATGGAAACTTGCCGACGCAGGATTTGTAGCGGTACACTTCCTTCCCGTTTCCATCCTGCACCGATTTGTAGTCGTTTGGCAACAGCACCCAATCTTTTTCCGTTGCGGGAAGCATCTTGACTGATTTGGAAAACAGATACCCATCCCCGTTTTTCTTGGTGAAGGCGATGTTTTTGGCACAGTTGAGGCCTTTGTCGGCGACATGGATGGTTCTGCCAGTTATGTTGTTCCGCTTTTTTAGGGTGTCAATCACATCCCTGAGCACAGGCTTTTCCGATTCGTTGCCGGGAAACATCTCCATACCTACCGGTATCTGATTGCTGTCCAGCAGGAGGTCGAGCCCCACGATCGGATCCTTTCGGTTCTCCTTGCTTGGCCCTTTTCGCCGGAAATCGTCCTCGCGGTCGATCTCGAAGTAGAAGTTGGTGCAGTCAAAATAGGTTTTAGACGTGTCAACTCCGTAAACCTCAGCAATCATAGTTGTGAATATCTCGACGAATTTAAGGTAGTTAGCGCCTATGAAAGTTAAGCCGTCGAGAAGCTGATCATATGAATAGCTATAAGAATTGTAAAGGTTGGGCAGTACCTCATGGAATGTCCTGTTTTTGCTGCATGGATTGACACACCTTGCGAATATCAGCGAGGTTAACAGTTCGTAAAGATCGAACTCAAAGTCAGTGGTAAGCTTGAAGTAGTCAACATATTTCTTGATCTTCAGCTTGTCCAGTGTACTCTTCAAAGGGAAATACCCAAGATAAAGAAGGGGAGACTTATGGGATATTTTCTTCACGCCCTCTCCTCTTCGCTTTTGATTAAGTGCGTTCACTTCCTTTTGATGATATGATACCGGGTCAATTATTCCTTTCGACTTGAGCGTCTCTATAGAGCCTAGAGATTTGAAGCACTTGTGTGCAGTGCCTTTCTTGCTGTGGCTGTAGAAACTCTCATAAATGGCCAAGTATGTTCTGCCTTTTAACGGTGTTTGCTTTAGAAAATACGCCATTGCTCCTCTCCTTTTACTAACACCACTAACACCATTATTTTATCACTTTAAAAATTATTTTTCAAGCCTGCAAAAATAAAAAAAAGCCCATCATTCTGGCTTTTTCAAGGGTTTGAACTTGACTTTCGTCCTAAACTTTCATGGTGTTAACTTCTAAAGACGGGGCTTAAAAAGCGGCTTTCAGGGCGCATTTATCTAGGGACTGTCGAACGCGAGATAAACGAAGGTTTTTGAGAGCTAAAGAGAAAGCCTATTGAGGCTTTTTCTTTTTTTCCTTACCCGCATGTTTTTTTTGAAAAAATAAGCTGGCAAGGGGGCTGCTATGTACTCGATCTCTTTTGATCTTTTTTGAATCTTTTTTGAATCTCTTTTAAATCTCTTTTAACCACCTTGATTACAGGCTTCAAAAAAGTACGTATTTACGCCGTTTAAAAGCCCCATAGGTGAATACGGTGACGGAGCTAAATCTCCCTTGATAGATAGCTTGATTACGTACTTGATTATACCCCTGATTACCCCCTTGATTACGGGCCTCAAAAAAGCACGTAACTACGCCATTTATAGGCTCCATAGGTGAGAGCGATGTCGCTGAAAGGTGAGAGCGATGTCGCCAGAGGGTGAGAGTGATGTCGTTGAAAGGTGAGAGCAATGTCGCCGGGGGGTGAGAGTGATGTCGCCTTAAGGTGAGAACAATGTATTTACAAACTTACCTGTATTTGGTATAATGCCTTTTCGAGGTGGTGCATGAAATGGCTAAAAAAAGCGCTTTAACAGTATTAAAGGGAAATTTAAACGGAGATTATTTAGTCCAAAAATCCGTCCCAATCCTGATGATGAGGAACGACCCTTTTACCCTTGGTGAATTAAAAATTTTAGATACATATCTTGCGCGGATCAACTCACACGACTTCAATAGCCGGAGGGTTGCTTTTACCAAGGCGGAATATGAGATGCTGATGGGCATTTCAGATGTACGTGTTGACCAGCTTAAAAAATATACTGACGGGGTTCAGACTAAAATCGTTGAAGTCAAAATCAGTGATGATGAATTCAAGCGGATAACGCTATTTTGTGAAACCGAATTTAAAAAAAATGAGTTTGGAGAATGGATTATAACGCTTGAGTGTTCGCCACAGGCTAAAAAATATGTATTTCATCCCGAAAAAGTAGGGTATATCAAGTATTTGCTGAAATACTCCATCCACATGAAAAGCAAGTATTCTTTTTTGCTATATGGCTATTTGCTATTTAACCGCTTTCGGGGTTCGTGGAGCGAGCCGTTAGATTTTCTTAAATATAACGTATTCAGGCTCGACCCTAAAAAGCCAAGCGCTTATTATGATGAATTTAAAATTTTCCGCCGCGATGTTCTTGACAAGGCCCTCGCCGAAGTCAATAAGCACACAGACATAGAGTTCAAGTACTCTACCGAAAAATGCGGCAGAAGCGTTGCATACGTTAAATTTGAGCTTGTAAAAGAAAAAGACAAGTTCGTCGAACAGTTGGCGCCCGGCAGTTACCCCGATTTCGACGATGATGGGGACGAGGATTGGATCGAGGACGAAATTGAAAACTCAAACCTGGATTTTCTTATTGGGGCGTGCGCCGACGAGTTTGGCCGGGAGCAAGTTAATGAACTGCTGCAAATTATACTTTGCAAGAAGCTGCCAGAACATGAAAATGGCATATGGTTTGCCCGGTATCACTACCTTGCACAGAAATACGCGATTTTAAAGCACTACGCAAGTATAAAAAAAATCCCTAATCGTTTTAGGTATCTAAAGAAAATAATTGAAAATGAATGAGAATAAAACTACAAACGCTCCCATAAACGAAGGTTTTGAGAGATGAACTGCCTTTTATGGCTACGCTCGGTGAATATATAGACAAGCGAGGTTATTTATGGCGGCGCCTGAAATACTCTTAACAGAAGAGCAAAGGCTTGAATTCACACAGATACCACAAAACATCAGCGAATGGGAAATTGCCAGGCATTATACCTTTACAGACCGCGACATGGAAATTATCAACCGGCACAGAAGGGACTATAACAGGCTCGGCTTTGCGGTTCAGTTATGCTGCCTGCGGAACCCGGCGACAGCGTTAACGAGGATTTATTAAAACATATTGCCCCTCTCGGATGGGAACACGTAAATTTGCTGGGTGAATATGCCTTCGACGTTCGGGACACGCGGGAATCGAGTGAATTAAGGCCATTGAACTTATAAAAAGTAAAATACTGGGTCATTTTGCTTAGCGGGGGTAAAATGGCCGGTTTTTTACTTACGCTGTCCTTAGCGTGGGTTTTGTCGGAAATGTTGGCGGCACCCCTGGTTAAAAAAATTCGTAAAGGCGAGGTCAGCCAGCCTGTAAGGGTAAATACACAGAAAAAGAACCGTTTCGTTAACTTCCAACAGCGCGATATTGATTATGAGGCGTTGGAAAAACAAGAGCTTGAACTGCTTAAGGAATCGATGGGGGCAAATGAGCAGGAAGAGTTCGTTCAATAATTGTTTTGAAGGTTATTCTAGGAGATTTGATGTGAAAAAGACTTTTATCATAGTTTTATTGTCAATTATTGCTTTTAGTGGTGGAATATACTTAAACTATTTAGATGCTGAATTTCTTTCCATTCCAAATGCAAAAAATATTACTGTTACATCACTTTATATAACTATTTGGATTTTACTTTTATTTATCGCAACGAAAAGCAAGAGTAAATTAATCTTGATTTATTGTTTAGTTTTTTGGATCATTTCATTGTTTTCTTCCATAATGACCACTGGTATGCTAATTAAACATACTAATGCCATTATGAAAAAATAAATATACAATTTCCATGGGGGAACTCCAGATCACATCGTTTAAATACGAATACGCGTCGCTGACCCTTACTGAGAATAATTGCATAACGGCAGGAATAACGCGCATACACGCGCGGCCACAACAGCTTACAGGCAAGGCCAGTAACGGTATTACGCATGTTAGATTCGTATGTAAACGGTATGAAGCGGCAAGAATGCCGCATTTACGCCATTGGCGTTTATGTCGAGCAAAAAATGTACTTTCAGCGAAGAACAAGGTGCAAACGCGCCCGAAAAAACTTACCAAAATGGTCTAGTGCGCACAAATTGCAGTAGGCCAGTGCCAATATGACGCGGGTGTATACACACCCGCGTAAATCGGCATTCAAGCAATATCAGCATAGGGGTGTATGGCCTAAAAACTGCGCGTTTTTGAAGGATATTGGCGCGCCGATGGCTTACCGCTTCCCCGGACAATGAGTAACGAACATTGACGACGGCCGGCAAGGAGTAACGATGAGATTCGCCATGATAAGCCAGGCACAAACGGCCTAAAATACTCAATTTCCTAAATACGGAGCAAGCGGTATGACAATGAATAACGCTGAGTGACGAGCAGTTATGTTGGTATGTGATAGAGACACGATGTGTCTTGCATAACTATATCCAACCTGACGTCAGTATGCTATACTATACTCGGGGTGGCTAAATGGGGAAGACAAGTACAAAGGTAAAAGATAGATATAACGAGGACGCGTATGCACGCTATACGATACGTGTCCGGAAAGATTCTGAACTGTACGAAAAAATCGAGGAATTTAAGAGCAAAAAGGGTACAAGCCTGAACTTGATTGTAAGAAAGCTTTTGCATAAACATTTTGGTTGCGAGGAAACGTTTTGGGCGAGGAAATAAACGCCGGCATATGAACGCGTAGGACGCGCGTAGAGGCGTTTAAATTCATCGGGTATACATTTATATCCTTAGAGGTGTAATCGTTTGTCTACGGGGCTGCTAGAGGCCTTGTAGGGCGTTTTAAATTATAGGCATAAAGGCATGAGCAGATTAAATCCACTCATGCCTTTTTTTACACCAATATGTATTGGTGTAAAAATATATTTACATAATTTGAAATTTTTATTTGATATATACGGTATTATATAGTAATATACAGGAGTGAACAGTATATAAAGGCATTTGGAGGTAATAGGGAATGGCCCGTAAAAAGAATAATCTAATTTACGCTAATAACGACGCAAGCCAGGAAATAAGCGCGGCCGCTTACATTCGCGTATCCACGGATGAGCAGGCCGAAAGCGGATACAGCCTTCAAATGCAGGAGGAACGTATCACGGCGCAAATTATCGCCAAAGGCTGGAACCTGTATAAAGTCTATGAGGACGCCGGGCAGAGCGGCGGCAAGATGGACAGGCCGGCGCTTCAGGAAATGCTGCGGGATATAACCGATAAAAAAATAAACGCTGTGGTTATCTATAAGCTAGACCGGCTCTCCCGCAAGCAGAAAGACACAATGTATCTAATCGAGGATGTGTTCATGTCGAACAACGTTGAACTCGTTTCAATCTGTGAAAGCCTGGACACCTCCAGCCCGACAGGCCGCGCCATGATCGGTATGCTGTCAGTGTTCGCACAATTGGAACGGGACACTATAACGGAACGGCTGTCAAGCGGCAGGCAGCAGAAGGCAAAAGCCGGCGGGTACTGTGGCGGCGGCGCGGCCATCGGGTACATTAACGAACGCGGGGCAAAAGTCTTAGTTCCGGATGACGGCAAAAGGGATACTGTCCAGCGCGTATTTGAATTAAGCGCCGCGGGGTTTAAGTTACAGCAGATCGCAGACAAGCTTAACGCGGAAGGGCACACAACAAAGCAGGGCGCCCGTTTCGCGCCTACGCAGGTAATGCGGATACTTAACCGCAAAGATCTGTACAGCGGAGTGTATACATATTCGGGCATAGTCGCGAACGGCAAACATAAGGCCATAATTTAAATGGAGGGTATCAAAGTTGAAGTATTACAGCAAAAAAGAGGCCGCGGCGGTCTTGGGTTTGAACCCCAAAACCATCGAACGCTATTTATTAACAGGAAAGATGAAGGGCGCAAAGATGGGCAGCACATGGCGCATCAGCGAGGACGACATTAATTCTTTCTACGAAATTATGAAACAGGAAACTGCTGAGCAAATTAACAGTCAAAAATTCGTTGACGCAAAAGAAGACGAGAGCAGCAATGCGTGAGGCGCGCCCGTGTATGGTTTTGCTACGCCGGTTTTGATCTTGATCTGCAACGACGGTTTTAGACCGGAATTTAATACGCTAAAACGGCGGCACGACATCATGGATTCTGGGCATTAAAAAAAACGCTCAATTTTAAAAAAAACATGTCCGACGTATATATATACCTGGGACATGTTTGAAGGGCATTAGCGGTCAATATTGAGGGGTTACAGAGCGTTTTAGATGCCATGCCTCCAAAAGCAAAAAAGCCTCTTTTTTTGAACCTGACATCTTAAATTATAATATAACGATTTAATACATACGGCACATATCATACATACCATACATACCATACATACCATGCATACGAAATGAGGGACATATATGGCCCGTGTTACTGTATTGGCGAACCAAAAAGGCGGCGTCGGTAAAACCAGCGTGGCTCATGCCCTCGCTACAGGCTTAACCCATAGAGGATATAGGACCCTTGCTGTAGACACAGACCCGCAGGGCAATTTAACCTATAGCATGAATGCGGACGATAGCAAGCCAGGCGTATATGAACTGCTTAAAGGCGAAATAATTGCGCCCCAGGCGGTCCAAAACACAGAACAGGGCGCTATTATATCCAGCAGCCCTATGTTGTCCGGTGTAGACCTGGAGTTTACGGGCAGGGGGCGGGAATACCTGCTATCGGAGGCCCTGGAGCCGTTTAAAGCTGTCTATGATTACATAGTGATAGACACGCCGCCCACGCTGGGGATACTCACTATAAACGCCCTGACTGCCGCTAATGATGTTATTGTACCAATGGCCGCGGATATATTTTCATTGCAGGGATTAAGCCAGCTTTGCGGCACGATAGGCAAGGTTAAAACCCGCTGTAACCCAACATTGAGCATCGCGGGGCTTTTAATAACCCGCTACAGCGGCCGGGCGATATTGAGTAAAGAATTAAGGGAAGCCATAGGCGAGAAGGCGCAACAGATTGGTACGCAGCTGTACACTACAGTTATTCGTGAAGGTATAGCAATACGTGAAGCCCAGATTGGGCAAACAAGTATTTTTAAAAATAGAACATTATTCAGGAGTAATGCGGCAACCGACTACTTAAGTTTCATTGCTGAGTATCTGAAAGGAAAGTGACATGCCTAAATCGTTTAAAGATAAAACATCGAACATAGACCGTTTTTTCAGCGACAACAAACCCGGAGAAAATCAACCAGTGGCACAGCCAGAGCAGGCGCCGCCCATCCAGGCCGCGGCGAAAGGGCGCCGCACTAAACAAGAGTTCTGGCGTGTATGTTGGAATATCAGGCCGGAACATAAGGAGTATTTAGAGTTAGCCAGTGCGCAGGCCCGGATGAGCGTAACAGAATATGTTAATGGCTTGATAGAGGCAGACAAGACTAATAATAAAATATGGGATGTGTGGGAGCGGCAAAGCGCGAAGAGTGGGCGAATGTAAGATACATATCATACATATGGCATATACGGTATGTATTACATATATCATACATACCGCCCTGATAAACACATTGCGATCCTTCTGGGATCGCTCATTGTGGCGATAGTCGCAGTGACGAAAAACACAAAAAAATAGCCGCCCCTCTCGTAAGGTATCGGCTATTTTTTTATCCCGTAATTAAGTTTACCGGGGTTTGGTCATACCGCCCGAAGCGGTTCGCTCAAGAGGGCGTGTTACAGCACGTCCTCTTTTATTGTGACCACAGTATAGCATATTAATCAAAGCGTGTACAGATTCCAATTTAAGCGGCATAATGGTTCCAATCTCTATAGAGATTCGAAACAATCAACGAATGGTTCCTCGATTTCTGTCCCCATTGTTGCCTTGAACTGCTCAAGTTCTTGTTTTTCAAGTGCCTCAAAATCAATTTCCCGTTGCTGGAAGTTAACGAAGCGGTTCTTTTTTTGTGGTTGTTCTTTGGCGGGCGGCCGCTGCGGCGACGGTTCCGGTACATGATTGGCGATCGCCTCTTTATTGGCCGCCGCCGCTCCAAGTTCGGAGTAGACGTTAAAAAGCATTGTCCGCATATAAGCGGATTTATATGTAATTTTGCGGGGTTGCGCGCGGTATTGATTTATGACGTGTGCTAGGTTATGAAATTCGATAAAATTGTTAAATATTAGTAAAAATTTTACCAAATCTATGTTGTTCAACGCAATTTAAGATGTGTAGCAATTTATGTGACGCTTACGACAACAGGGCGTAACCCGCGCCCCATACCCCATTGCAGAACGCGTTTGGGGATACTTAACGCTTCAATAGCGACACATGCGGTTTTCTATAACAGATGATTGACTGTTAAAACCCCGCCACAA
>Ga0209737_10004266_pt1 | contig 10068 bp, 9 predicted proteins | sample TergutCu122P3_FD_187284 | JGI IMG/M metagenome (GOLD analysis project Ga0209737, IMG submission 187284) | Cubitermes ugandensis P3 segment gut microbial communities from Kakamega Forest, Kenya - Cu122 P3 (SPAdes) (version 2) | ecosystem: Host-associated > Arthropoda: Insects > Digestive system >...
GCAACAGAATAATGCCGGGTGCCTTTTTTGAATAGCTTTTTTGCATAAACAAAAACCTCCTGTAATTTTCTTCATGTATTTGTTCCCTCTATACATAAAGACGATCACAAAAGGTTATATGCAACACTATTTTGAAAATATTTTGTGAAAATCACGCCTTCGGCGATTTGATATATTTTTCGCGGGCGTTTACTTTTCGCTTATCAATCGCTCTTTATGTATCAAAGCAAAGTCCAAAAATCAATTTTATTCAAAGAAAGAGGCACAAAATGGTAAATATCATAATACCCGCGTACAACGCGCACAAAACAATCCGGCAGGCCGTGGCCTCCGTCGCCGTCCAGGACAACCAGGACGAAATCAAGCTGACCATCGTCGATGACTGCTCCGACGAACCGTATGACTATCTTTTGGGCGACTTCAAATATTTGAACATGAATATCCTCAAAAAGCCTTTCAATTCGGGGCCCGGGCAGACGCGCCAGTACGGGATCGACCGAACAGACTGCGAATACCTGATGTTTTTGGATTCCGACGATTGTCTTTATTTCCCCGCCGCGGTCAATATTTTGCTGTCGAACATCAAAGACACGGACTATGATGTCGTCGCGGGGTGTTTTATCGAGGAAACCCCGGACAATTCCCATGTTTTGCATTCGAATGACATAAATTGGATGCACGGAAAACTATATCGGACCCAGTATCTCAAAAAGCACAACATAAAATTCAACAAAACTAGATGCAACGAAGACAGCTCTTTCAACGCCATCATTTTGTACAACGGGGCCAAAATACATTTTGTGGACATAATTGCCTATATATGGAAGTACAACAGAGATTCCATAACGAGGGCAAAAAACTTCTTGATCGACAGCATGGATGATTATGTTGCGAACGCGGAATATACGGTAAGCGAATGTTTTCGCCTGAAAGCCCATAGAAACAATATATTCCATTGCATAGCCCAATATTTGGTTTACTTCTATGTCTACTACATGAAATTTGTGAACGAAAAAAACGATCACGTAAAAATCAACCGGTATATGGCGAAAGCAAAAAGATTTTACGGCAATATCCCGCGCGATATGGTCGAATTGCTGACCAACGAAAACCTGGGGCAAATATTTTACGCAAACTATGCCGTAAAAAACCTGATAAACAGCAATTTCATGATGCACATCTCATTCCATGATTTTTTGAATCTGTTGAAAAACCCCATGGTACACGGTGTCACCAGAAACCACCCCAATATCGGCGTTCCTACGGGAAAAGTTTTTTTGCCGCAGTGATTTTGGATTTTCGATAGCTTCCGGGCTATACTCCCCGCCGCAATCGGCGGGGAGTTTCGCCGCCGCCGTCAACGATATGTTTTCACCACCTCCAGTATACTCCACCTGCCGCCTTTTTTCACGGGAAACAACCCCTCGCCGTATGACCCGCTTATTTCGTCGTATTCGATTGGCACTATGATGTCCCCTGCCCTGTTGATGAACCCCCATTTGTCGCCTTTTTTCACCGCCGCCAATCCATCACTGAATGTTCCGGCAAAATCGCATTCAATTGATATGACGACATTTCCGGTTTTGTCTATATACTCCCATGCACCTTGGTCCTCCTTTTGCACGGATGCCAGTCCTTCGTTGAATGGATATGCATTGATATACTCAAACGGTATGACAATATTTCCGGTTTTGTCTATATATCCCATTTTTCCTTTTTTCACGACTGCCAGCCCTTCTCTGAAGTAATACGCATCAATATAACCAAATGCGTCATAATATTCAAATGGTATGACAAGTTCATTTGCCTTATTTATGAACCCCCACCTATGGCCTTTTTGCACAGCCGCCAAACCTTCGCTGAAGTGTTTTATATCAGAATATTCGAACGGTATGACGACTTTGCCTGTTTTGTCTATGCATCCATATTTTTCATCATTTTTCGCAACGGATATACCTTCGTGAAATTCTAATGGCTCCCTATACTCGAATGGTATAACCACATTTCCCATTTTATCTATATTTCCCCAAGCGTTGCCCCAACCATCTATATATTTCATTACAGCCGCCAATCCATCGTTGAAGTCGAATGCCCAATTGTATATTGCCGGTACGACAATTTCGCCTGTCTTGTCGATATAACCCCATTTGTCATCTATACGTATTATTGCCATACCTTCGTTGAATCTGCCGTAATTACCGACATATTCATGAGTTCCGCATGGTATGGTTTCATTTCCCATTTTGTCTATATAGCCATATTCTGAATCGTATTTACCCACTATCGCCAACCCCTCGCTGAATGGGAAAATATATGCATAACGCAAATCCGATGCTATCGCATTCACGGACATGACAACGAAAATTTCATTCTCCTCGGTCGATGGTTCGGAATTGATTTCCTCCGTTTTGATTTGCTGTGGTATATCGATCAATTCGCCGTTATCTTCTCTTTTTTCGCCGTTGCAAGAGTACAAAACGAGTATCGCCGCCAAAAGCAGTGTAAATGCGTTGATGAACTTGATAGTGTTTTTCATAAACAACCTCCCAGTACCGATGTATTACAAATTTCTATTCGGCGCATCGTTTGCACCCGACACCAACACCAAGTCTCCTTCCAATAGGGGCGCATTCTTCAAAAATCTGAATGTGACGAACAGCAAATTATATGAAGTGAAAGATTTCACCAAACCGTCTCTCTTTATTCCCAGCGTAATAAATAACACATATCCCTACAATAATCCTGCGACTAAAACATATTATGGAATCATAGTTGATTATCCCTGCGTTACATACAGCTATAACGGAGAAACTATAGATTACGACTCTGAAACCATATCGATCAACTACTAATTGGACTTTGGCATCGCTACCCTCCCCGCCGCAACCGGCGGGGAGTTTCACGCCGCCGTCAACGGTAGGTTTTCACGATTTCCAGTATACTCCACTTGCCGTCTTTGCATACGGCCGCCAACCCCTCGCTGAATGACCCGCTTATATCATCGTATTCAATCGGCACTACTATATCTCCTGATTTGTTGATGAACCCCCACTTATCGTCTTTCTTCACAGCCGCCAGTCCATTGCTGAACGATTCAACTCCATCGCATTCAATTGATATGACGATATTTCCGGTTTTGTTGATATACTCCCATAATATTTTGTCGTTTTTTTGTACAGCCGCCAAACCTTCGCTGAATGAATATGCATTGATATATTCGAATGGTATGACCATCTTTCCGGTTTTGTCTATATATCCCAATTTACCTTTTTTCACAAGTGCCAACCCTTCCCTGAAATAATATGAATCAATACATTCATATGCTTCATCATATTCAAGTGGTATGACAACTTCATTGGATGCGTTTATGAACCCCCATTTATGGCCTTTTTGCACAGCCGCCAAACCTTCGCTGAATGATTTTGTCTCAATATATTCAAATGGTATTATAACCTTTCCTGTTTTGTCTATATAACCATATTTGTCATCATTTCGCGCAGTAGCTATGCCTCCGTGAAATTCTACTGGCATCCTATAATCGAAATTAATGACCATATTTCCAATTTTATCTATATTGCCCCAACAATTGCCAATACCGTCAATATTTTTCATTACAGCCGCCAATCCATCGTTGAAGTCGAATGCCCAATCGTATATTATCGGTATGACAATATCACCTGTTTTATCCATATAACCCCATTTTTCGATGCCTATGCGTATTATTGACATCCCTTCACTGAACCTTATGCCATATCCATAATCTCCGCATGGTATGACTTCTTTTCCTGTTTTGTCTATAAAGCCCGATTTGTTGATATTTGAAATCACCCTAGCCAAACCATCGCTGAATAGATCAATCCATGCATAACGCAAATCCGATGTTATCACATTTACGGAAATGACATCGAAAATTTTTTCTTCTTCAGACGATGGTTCGGAAGAGATTTCCTCCGCTTCACTGTGTTGCGGTATATCGCTCAAATAAGTGCTGCCTTCTGTTTTGTCGCCGCTGCATGAGCATAAAACGATTATCGCCGCCAAAAACATCGTAAACGCGATGATAAACTTGATGGGGTTTTTCATTACCAATACCTCCCAGTACCGATGGGTACAAATTTTTAAATATAACTGCATTGACCCTACATGGGCAATAAAAATATTTTTTTGAACGTTTACTTTTCGTTTGCCGAACTCTCTTTATTTTACATAAACAAATTTATTTCCTAATCTTTTTCGGTCAACGGACGGATTGAAAAAGATGAAACAGTCCGAAACGGGATGAATTTGTTTACATAAAATAAATTTATTGTAATTTTTAGAAAGAAGGGCAAAAATATGAGTCAAATTGAATCTGGCACATCAAAAAGCAATATGAAATGCATGATTTATAAAAATCAAAATCATTATCCGAATCCCCTATTGAACGATCTTGACATCCCGAATGATGAAGGCGCTTATTACTACAAACATAGTTTATTTTGGGGAAGCCGGGCAGCTTCTGTAATTTTAAACTTTTCCAAGGTGCAACTGAAGCACAGCACGCTGAAAGACCCGCTGGAACCTACCGGAAAATTATACAAAAACAATGGATATGCTTTCCTATCATGTTTGGGGAGATCGGCAAGCCCGCCCGAATTCGGTATATATACTGTCCCGGAATTCAACGGGGAATGGTATCTGTACACGAGAACTGCGGGTGTCAAAACAATAACAAAGAGGGAGCGCGTAATAGTGCCGTCTTCCTCGTCCAATGGAATATATACATATTCAACATCTGCGTCGGTAAGCTTAAAAATCAACTTGTCCGGATCCAATATAGCGGGCGCGGCAACATGGAATGACGGTACCGGGAGCACCGGGTACGGAAGCGCTAATTATACAGTGAATGGAGTATCGGCAGGAATCGGCGAAACTGCAGAGGCCAATACTTTTTTGTTCGGCGCATCGTTTGCACCCGACACCAAAACCAAGACTCCTTCCAATAGGGGCGCGTTCTTCAGAAATTTGAATGTGACGAACAGCAAATTATATGAAACTAAAACTTTTGGTAATCCGTCTCTCTTTATTCCCGGTTATGGTACTGCAGGCCCTCAAACATATTATGGGATTATAGTTGATTATCCCTGCGTCACATACAGCTATAATGGAGGAGCTATGAACGCCGATTCTGAAACCATATCGATCAACTACTAATTGGACTTTGGTATCGCTACCCTCCCCGCCACAAACGGCGGGGAGGGTCGCCGCCGCCGTCAACGGTAAGTTTTCACGATTTCCAGTATACTCCACTTGCCGCCTTTTTTCACGGAATACAACCCTTCGCCGTATGACCCTCTCATATCATCGTATTCAATCGGCACTATGATATCTCCCGCTTTGTTGATTAGCCCCCACTTGCCGACTTTTTTCACAGCCGCCACTCCTTCGCTGAATGAACTAATTTCGTCGCATTCAATTGATATGACGACATTTCCGGCTTTGTCGACAAATTCCCACATCCCTTTATCTTCTTTTTGCACGAGTGCCAGTCCTTCGTTGAATGAATATGCATTGCTATACTCAAATGGTATGACCATCTTTCCCGTTTTGTCTATATATCCAAATTTTCCTTTTTTCACAAGTGCCAATCCTTCCCTGAAATAATATGAATCATAACATTCATATGCATCCCAATATTCAAGCGGTATGACAACTTCATTTTCCTCGTTTATGAATACCCATTTGTGATGGCCTTTTCTCACAGCCGCTAATCCTTCACTGAATGGCTTTGCATCTGTATATTCAAATGGTATGACAACTTTTCCGGTCTTGTCTATATAACCATATTTATCATTATTTCGCACAGCGGCTAGACCTCCGTGAAATTCTACTGGTGTACTGTACTCGAAAGGAATAATCACATTTCCCACTTTATCTATATTTCCCCAATAATGACCAATACCGTCTATATATTTAATTACAGCCGCCAGTCCCTCGTTGAAATCGAATACCCAATCATATATTGCCGGTATGACAATTTCACCTGTCTTGTCTATATAACCCCATTGGCCATCTATACGTACTCTTGCCAGACCTTCGCTGAATCTACCTGAATCGCCGAAATATTCATAGATTCCGAATGGTATAATTTCTTTTCCTGTTTTATCTACATAGCCATATTTGTCCCTATTTGAATTCACAGCCGCCAAACCCTCGCTGAATAGATCAATCCATGCATAACGCAAATCCGATGTTATCACATTTACGGAAATGACATCGAATATTTTTTCTTCCTCTGTCGATGGTTCTGAAATGTTTTCTGCCGTTTCACCGCAATGCGCTACATTGGTCAAATCGTCTTTATTTTTTGTTTTGTCGCCGCTGCATGAGCATAAAACGATTATCTCCGCCAAAAACAGCGAAAATGCGATGATGAACCTGATGGTTTTTCTCATAACCAATACCCTCCAGTACCGATAAATAAAAATTTTTTAAATAGAATTGCATTGATCCCAAATGGGCAATAAAAATATTTTGTTTTTGGACGTTTACTTTTCGTTTACCAAAATCTCTTTATATTGCATAAACAAATTTATTTCTTAATCTTTTGCAATCAACGGACGGGTTGAAAAAGGTGAAACAGTCCGAAACGGGATGAGTTTGTTTATATGAAATAAACTTATTTTAATTTTAGAAAGAAGGTCAACAATATGCCTCTAGCACAAACATTTGAATATGCTGTACACAATAGCATGAATTGCAAGATGTATCCAAATAAAGCTACAGAACCTAAACCACTGGTTGCGAATGATGAAGGTGCTTATTACTACAAACATAGTTTCTCTTGGGATAGCCGAGCAGCTTCTGTAATTTTAAACTTTTCCAAGGTGCAACTGAAGCACAGCACGCTGAAAGACCCGCTGGAACCTACCGGAACGGTGTACAAAAACAATGGATATGTATTCCTCTCATGTTTGGGGAGATCGGCAAGCCCGCCTGAATTCGGTATCTTTACTGCCCCAGAATTCAACGGGGAATGGTATCTGTACACGAGAACTGCAGGTGTCAAAACAATAACAACGAGGGAACGCGTAATAATTCCGTCTTCCTCGTCCAACGGAATATATACATATACAACATCTGCGCCGATAAGTTTAAAAATCCATTTAACCGGAAGGGATATATTTGGATCTGCAACATGGAACAATGGTAACACCACCAACGGATATACAGTGTCTGGGACTTCGGCGGGAATCGGCGAAACTGCAGAGGCCAATACTTTTTTATTCGGTGCATCGTTTGCTCCCAATACCAAAACAAAAACTCCTTCTAACAGGGGCGCATTCTTCAAAAATTTGAATGTGACGAACAGCAAATTATATAAAACTAAACTTTTTGGTGATCCGTCTCTCTTTATTCCCGGTATAAATAAAACTGACGCTCCTCAAACATATTATGGAATTATAGTTGATTATCCATGCGTTACATACAGCTATAATGGAGAAGCCATGAACGCCGATTCTGAGACCATATCAATCAGCTACTAATTGGATTTTTGGCATCGCTCACGCAACTCGGAATATCGCAGGGAACTAAAAGTTCCCTGTGATATTCCACGCAGACATCAATTGTAAAAATCAATTTCGCACCGCGTTTACTTTCTGTATATCAATTTCTCCTTTTTGATTTGTATTGTGTCAATGGAATTGCGCTACTTTCCGTGGGTTTTGTAGTATTTGCGGAGTTTTTCAAACGCCCGCTGCTTGCACTGGTTGGACGCCTGCCTCGTGATGTGCAGTTGCCTCGACAGTTCCTCGGACGAGTACCCCTCGAACACCGTGTAGTACACGCAGTCATATTCGCGTTCCGTCAAATACGACTTCAGAAAATCGAACAACTCGGTTTCCTCCATTCCGTGGTCGTGCATCATCCTGTTGAGGCCGAGCGAATCGGACATTTGCCCGTCCCCGTCGTTGACTTCCGTGAACGCTTTCTCTTGTTCCCCTTTCATCATGTCAGTGTAATGACGGTCTATGGTTGTTTTGATGTAGTTTATCAGGGTAAAGTTGTTGATCTCCCGCATCCGGCCGAGGTCCATGTCCCGCTTGACGAGCTGCACCAGTTTCGTTGTCAGTTCGCTTTTGACATCCTCATTGTAACACGAATCTTTGAACTTTTTGTTAATGAGGGGGCGAAAAGCCCCGATCCTATACAATCCCTTGGTCACGTACCTCTGTCCGGCCAATGGAACACCGTCGGGGTCAAAACCGCAAAAACCACCGCGAGCAACAGAATAATGCCGGGTGCCTTTTTTGAATAGCTTTTTTGCATAAACAAAAACCTCCTGTAATTTTCTTCATGTATTTGTTCCCTCTATACATAAAGACGATCACAAAAGGTTATATGCAACACCATTTTGAAAATATTTTGTGGGTTATTTTATGAAAATCAAGCTTTCGGCGATTTGAACAATTTCAAGTCCAACCTTTCATAAATATTTTTTCGCGGGCGTTTACTTTTCGATTGCCGGATTCTCTTTATGTTACATAAACAAATTTATTCCCTAATCTTTTTCGGTCAACGGACGGATTGAAAAAAGATGAAACAGTCCGAAACGGGATGAATTTGTTTGCATAAAAACAAATTTATTGTAATTCTAGGAGGAAAATTTTATGAGTTTCTCGACAATTCCGGCTAATACAGTCGGCGCGGTAACTAAAGAGCCTGATAACGGAAATCCTTACGACAAAAAGAACCCTCTCACTGCCCTCAATGCGGTTCACTATAAGCTCAACGACACTGAGGGCCGGTGGATCTTCTGCAACGCGCAAGAAAGCTTCTACGACCATGCGACGACCGGGTCGCTGGCGGACAACGGCAAATATTTCAACCGGGTAAAGGTTGAGGCCGGCACGCATCAGTTGTTCTATTCGTACCAAAACTTCACCGGGAATGCCAGTGTGAAGTTTGACATCCAAATCCACAACCACGGCTCGACCACCGCCAAGTTCACCCCAAAAAACTATGGCCACTACGAAAGCGGCACGAGCTGGTTTTCTGCGGCGTTGGACCCATGGAAAAACTTCATCAAGGCCATCGCAACCACGGGCGAGCTTACGCATCTCCAAACGGATTCCGGGGGCAAAAACATAGCCGCTGGTGGGAATGTGTGGGTAAACGAGATCAGCGCGACCAAAAACCCCTTCAGCGGCATCCTGCGGTTCCATGTGGACAAACCGGTAACCGTAACGGTGTATGCGTACAAAAACAGATCCACCATAACGGAAAGTGGACTGGACACGGCCAAAAAACCCTATCTGACGGGAACCTACTCTACGAAAGAGAAGGAATGGTCCGGGTACGGCGAAGGATGGTTCTATACCGCTGATGCGATTGCCATAAACGCAAATACGCTGAGCGATACCAAATACCTCAATATCAGCAAAAGAGCAACCCCCAATCTGCCATATGTGACCGACAAAATCGGAAAAAGGATCAAAACAGACATAATTCAGCTCCATGGTGTACATACCACTTCTTCCCCCAATGGGACCAGCAAGGACTCGACATTATCCGACGACAATCTGGCAAACTATTGTGTCCAGTACCAATTGACGTTCGATTTCACAAACACGAGTGCCACAGCCTCCAAAAAAATCGGCTTTTTCATCCGGCCTTCGAGTGCGGATACGAAACATAGTTATCCCGTATTCAACTACGGGGGCACGGTATACGGGGCACGGTTGGGCCCGGCGTCACAAGCCGGAGAGGAAGCGCCTTTTGACTACTTCAAATCAAATTCCAACACGTGGAAGTTTGCGGAAGTGACCATACCTGCGAACACGACCACGCCCATACGATATACTTTCCAGCATATCGTGGGCACGAACAGCACCCCCGGCAACGACTGCAGCGTGATATATTACAAAGTAATCTAGTTTACGGGCGCAGCATCCGAAGGAATAGGGTAAAGTTGGCTTTCTTTACCCTACACCAGTTTACAAGAAAATTAAAAAAGCGTTCATTGAAAAAAGATATACAAACATTCGAGAATCTGATATAATTAAGTAACCACACAAAAAAATATCG
>Ga0209737_10004269_pt1 | contig 10066 bp, 11 predicted proteins | sample TergutCu122P3_FD_187284 | JGI IMG/M metagenome (GOLD analysis project Ga0209737, IMG submission 187284) | Cubitermes ugandensis P3 segment gut microbial communities from Kakamega Forest, Kenya - Cu122 P3 (SPAdes) (version 2) | ecosystem: Host-associated > Arthropoda: Insects > Digestive system...
CATTATAAAGAAGTTAGTCAGAAGTGACGGTTGTGATTCCAAGCCGGGCAAAATAAAAAAGACGGTTACAATAATGGCATCTACATCTCGTGCCTCGCGTAAAACAGTAGAAGACGTGGAAAATATCAGGCCGTGTAAAAGCGCGTGCTTTGTGTAGCGAGAAAAAGAAAAAAAACTCCATCAGGAAGGGGTAAACAGACAAAATATAAATGTAAGCAGTGTGATCTTCCCTTGTGCCATGTGGGGTGTTTTTTGGAATACCACCAGCAGCGAAATGTGGAGGTGCAAAATTAGGTAAGTAGGTTCTTACATGCATACATTTATTACGAATAAGCTGAAAAAAGAGTTATCATTCTGTCTTTTTTAGTTTAATTGTTATGATTTTTTTCGCCTGGAGGGGAGACCTGTTTTTGGAGCAGTACGGAAATTTAAATGCCCACTGAAAAAAACGCAGCCTTTCTGCCCATGCAGTAGTGCTTTAAATTGGACCGGAAAAGGGTTAAGCATTCAGACTCATTATTTACATAGTCAAAAGCTTTGGCTGTATCGCAGACATGTTCACAAAACTGCAAAAAGTGACAGCTCCTTCGTGTCTGTCTGCATGCAACAACTTGGCTCCCATTGGATGGATTTTTATGAAGTTCCATATTTCAGTATTTTTGTAAAATATGTCAAGAAATTTCAAGTTTCATTAAAATCTGAGAAGAATAACAGGTACTTTACATGAAGAACTAGATACATTTATGAAAATAACTCGGTGAATTCTTCTTAGATGGGGAAATGTTTCAGACAAAAGTTGTAGAAAAAGTCAAAACACATGTTTTATGTTTAGTAACTTTTTCTGAAAATTGTGGTTTATGCGATAATGTGGCAAATTATGGCAGAGTTGGACAGGCCACATATGATGATAGGGCTCATCCACTTTGCTTGCCAGATACCTAAGGCTGCAGACACACACTCAGAATATGTAATACTATAAGTAAGGAAGATGTACCAACTTGATGCAAACAATTTTATTATGATTTTATCTCATAAATGGCCTCTACATGTTTTGGACATTTACATGTCCATCTTCAGGAGTTCTTATATGTTGTTTCACTGCCGCATGTGGTGTTATGCCATAGGTGTTGAGGCTGTGGTCCTGCGGAGTTGGTGTGTAGTCTGGTGCACTGTTTGTCAGTTAGTATCCAACTGTAATACTAATTGCTTGTCCACAGCAACAGTGGTTGCACGAATGTGCCTCAGTGTTACACTTTACATACATTGCCGTCCATCGTGTATAGGATTGAAATCCAATTCAAAACATACCAGATACTTACAATCTGATTAATGTCACTGCGGGCATGTGGTGTTGTAGTTGGTTGAGCCTCCACACTACAAGCTGTAAGGTTGCGGGTTTGATCCCCGATGGTGTCAATGGAATTTTTCATTGATGTAATCCTTCCAGCTGCACTCTGGCCCTGGTCAACTCAGCCTCTAACAGAAATGAGTACCAGGAATATTTCCTGGGGAGGATAAAGGTGGCCAGTGCATAGGACAGACACCCTTACCTCCTTCATGTTCTTAATGTCCCAAAAGTCTGGAAGCTTCAACCTTCTGGAACCCTCTGGGCCTCAAATAGGCTTGTACAGGGATTGCTTTACCCTTTAAACAATAACAGAATGAGACTATACCACATGGTAATAATCTCGAGTGGTCATTTGAAAATAATGTACTAGTCTTCTAACCTTGCTGCTAACCCATATGAATTCCATTAAAATTAATGTGATTTATTTAGAGTCACTGTCACCAATCAAACCTCCCTATCATACTTTTGGGTCACAATGACCAAATTCAGTAGTCGTATCATTTAGAGCAGTTACTATTAATCGAAACATCCCTATCACATTTCTCTGTTGGTTTGACAAAATTAAACAGCTAAAATATCATGTTCACTACTTGGAATTGCCTTGGTAACTAACCAAGGCTGTCCAGTTACATGCTGTGGGTGAATGGATGCTGGGGATAATATGTTCATGAGGTTCATGATTGTCATGTGATATGTTATAATTAAAAACTAAAAACTGTTACAATAGACAACTTTAGTTGTATTACTGGAATCCAATCACACAGCATTATCAGTAGATGCAAATTTCCACTGCATATTTTAGTGAAGAATACAATATAAACTCACATGAACATAAAGACTGTTAAGAAAAAGAATGGAAAAGACTAGAAGGTGCACATATGAGCTTTCCTGCTGGTAGTAACCTATGAGGTTTTTTTTTTAAAAAAAAAAGAAGAAGAAGAAGGAAAGGTGGCGATATATATGAAGCACAATACACAGCTTCTTGATATCGTATACTGCTAGTTTTTTCATCAAAGACCACATGATATAGAAGATAATCTGTACTGTCAGCATGAAACAGATTCTTGTGAACACTTCCTTAATTAATGGCATTCAGATCTTGCCTGTAATCCAACACTGCTACATGAGTAAAAGAAACTGCCGATTTATTCCTAAAGAAATGTGCTGCAATTTCAACATCTGCATATGCACTTGAATCCTTGTCCTGTATCGCACACACTGCACACTAGTAATGAAATCAGGAGTATGGTACACATGCATATTCCAACAAAGTGTGGTTGGGTATATCACTTGCTACAGTTTGGACAGTCCAGGATTCGAACCCTGGTCAGAGGTGAGATTTTCTGGACCCATCCAGACCAGCCCCCACGCCCACCCACACACCCACCTTTACAATGGGTATTGGGTCTCCTTCCTGGGGGTAAAGCAGCCAGGGCATGGCTTGACCTCCCATCCCATTCTAGTGCTAGGGTCAAGTATGGGCAGAGCTATACCTCTCGCTCCCCTCTGTGCATGCTTGGTATATTATGGGACAGCCTTTAGCCATACTCACACACTATAATGAACACTTGCTATATTATCCTGTGGTTCTGCACACTTGCCACCTGTCTATACTGGAGTACAAGGCCAAAATTAAACTTCCCTGCCCTTTCACTTGTTACATCTATGCACATTGCACCTGTGAAATACTGTAACATCTAAGAGTGTGGATAATAACAAACAAAATAAGCAAGCATTACACATAGTTGTGTGAGAATTTCTGGCTCAGATATCAGCTACCCAGAACTTCAATTTAGTACCTTGAATTTCATACAGCCACATTACAAGGACAGAAGAATTCAAATTTATCAAAATTTCAGTTACACCATTGAAGATGGAAATCCTTACAGTTCTAGAAGTGAAGGAATTTAACGCATTGCATGAAATCACATGAGAAGTGGGAGTGTAATGACAGGTGTGTGACTTGGTAAGGGTAGCCACAGTGAAAAGAGACCACGAAGACAAGTAAGCACATAGCCCCCATGGTGCAGGTGTGATGCCATATTTACTGTTTTTGTATTTCAGATATTCTTCTGTTTGATATTGATGTTCTACACCTAAAGTGACTGATTATCATCCTTGTAATTACTCTTCCTTTTAACAAAACTCTGAACGTACACACACTGACAACAAGACAGGAAACTGACGACATGAGTTCAAAACTGTATGAGGAATACTGACTCATAAACTGATTCCAGCTTCTCATGTTACAGGGCTTCAACACTGTAAATGTCTTCTAATTAACATACAATTCATGGTTTTGAGGTTTTGGCATCAACATTACGTGCTCATTGCTTAGAAATAAATTCTGATAAAATGGATGCATATTTTTGTACAGCACATGTGAAAAAGAAACAAGGTACAACATTCCATTTTAAATCACATATGCTAAGAGTGCCCTTTATATAGGGTCTACACAGAATGCAATATCTGTTCCCTTTCTTCCCACAGTAACAAATGAACATAGTTCAATAAAGTTCCATCATGTGTGTCTTAACACTTTTGCAATAAATACCCACGATCACCAAAAGCAACACTGCATGTTATGAAAATCACCAGTAAATTGAGAAGTATTTATGAAGAAGGTGAGCCCAATGAGATATTCAAACGTAAAGTAGCAAAACAAGAGCAGCTGTATGGACACACACACACACACACACACACACGCGCGCATATTCCAGTACATAAAGCAGTTCTGTCTGTAATGTAGTTAGTCCAGTAACTCTAAATTATTCAGCTTCTCCCAGCTGTAGAAGCCAGCTTTCACTTGACGTCCACCAAAAAACCGGCCATTAAGGTCCACCACAGCTGCAAAGAAAATGTTAATATTGGTTATTTTGCAGTGCATTTTTATTATTATTAAAGTAACAAACCAGAAACTTCCACTGGATAAATTCCCTGGCTCACAAACAGCCTACACTCCACTGCTGTACATCTTTGATTAATAACTAAACAAAGGAAACGGGATACATATTTTATAACTAGTCACAAAATTTCTTCACCTGTACTGTACCTGCCAAAAAAAAAGACAGTGAACTTAATTTTATTTTTCAGTAAAATTAAACTCCACTGGTGAATCAACTAACACATTTCTATCTCTGAAAACAACAGGTCTGTTATAATGGGAAATGAACATGTAAACACTGTGAAATTTTTTGTTCAGTGCTTCTTGCAAGAGAAATGATCTGCAACAGTCTTCATTTTCCTCCAGACTCTAATTTATGTGCCCGTTTCCCTTTCCCTTTCACATCTTGCCTCTTCTTGCGAAATTCTCAAAGCAATGTATCTCAAATTTTTTCTGTAACACTTCTGTGGTGCCTGCTCAGTATGAGCAAAAGTACAGTCGAACCTGGCTATAATGACATCAGTTTATGTGACATCTCGTCTATAGTGTCAGATATTCTGTGGTGCCAGAATTCCTTACTGTCAACCACAACATTATGCTGCTTAGTTATGACAACAGTCGTTTATGACACAAAATATTCAGTCCGTTTCATGATTTTATAACCGAATTCAACTGTAATAATATTCCAAAAACAGTTTGAAGTTTTTATTTTACCACACAGCATTATGTAAGTAGACACAGAAATAAAGACTGACAGGGAGGTAAATGGCAATTGAGTTGGTCCATGTCACAGCATAATCTGCGTGCTTCTGGTTGCATATGTACTTAGGAATTCTAGTCTCCAATTTTATTTTTATACTAAGAATTGTTCCTTTCCTTTAAAACCACTGAAGTAAAAATTCTGAATGAAAACATTCACCCTTGATTGCGGATTCAATGCGACGAAATTCAACGAAGATACGGACAGCTTCATCACTTGGCACATTGGGCTGTTCAAATATCACAACCTGCACTACTTCTCCATACTTCGTGTTGCACTCATCCTTCACTTCTGGTTCCAGATCATCATCCACCTCCCCAGGGCCAACCATATTCTGCAATAAGGTCATCCAGCACTCATTATTACGCATATTAGTATACTTGTTTCTTCATCCAGCAGCCCTATCAGTGAATAAATTTTGGTAATATTATATACACTGTTTAAAACTGGAAGCTAAAAATTAAACTATATTACACTTTCCATTCCTGCTGCTTCATCTGAACTGTGAAGTATTCACCAAATCAAATATCTTACACAGCTTTTATTCAACTTTATCAACTATGATAAACTTGGGAGATGCCCAATGCGACAAAGTTGAGAATTTTGTATGTTGATATGAAACATGAGAAGTTACAAAGAGAATCAAAAGGGACCTGCAAACATAAACACATTCCTTAGGAAAAATTTAACATCTTCTGGCCTAACATTACATAAATGAAGAAATATGGACGCATGCACAAGAGAAACTAGTGGCAATTCAAATCAAACTGTGGGAAAAAAAAAAACCAGACATACATGAGATAGGATTCCTTTGCCATAGGGAAACCAGCTTTCAGTTGGAACCCCCAAAGACAACATAGTACAGGAAAACCAAGAGGGAAGTAGATGAGAATGATAAAGAAGGGAGCTGAAATAGTAGGAAAGACTTGGAGAAAAATCAAGGCAACAGCTGGTGACAGAGTCTACTGTTACTGTTTCTCAGAAGCCCTATGCTCCGAAGTGGCGTAATAGGAAACTGACTTGACTGTAATATGTAATTGGCTGCTGGGGTTCTTGGAACTATTTTTTACAGAGTGAAATCAACAGTGATGTCTTCTGTGAGGTTTGTACATTGTTGGTACATACAATTTTTGCTTCTTGTCTGCTCCTTGCAAGAACATTCAGCCCTTGTTTAATGCCCTAGTTGCATTGCTGAAAAAGTGGGCATAAATAAAAAATGATATTCCCATCAAAACAAAGGGGTCAGCATAACAGAACACAGCCAGTCAAAGGGCATTAAATCAGAAATGAATATAAATTAAGAAGTGGTGTAAATCAGCAACAGAGGTTAAAACAAAAAAGATGTAGAACAAGCTGGTTGTATAACATATGGGAAAACAGTTTTTGTCTTTGCCAATCTGTGACTCATTAGATCAAGATATACAAGGAAAGTGGGGGCCTAGGCTAGCATAGTGGTTAAGGCGCTGCGCTACTAGTTGGACGGTCCCAGTGGTGTCACTGGGGATTTTTTCCGTGGTACCCCCGACAGAACCATGTGCCATGAGGTCAACTCAGCCTCTGAAATTGAGTACCAGGGATTTCTCCTGGGTAAAGGCGGCTGGTACGTTTGGCTGACGACCTACCACCCTTGTAGTGCTGAAACATCAAGAAAATCCGGGGCCTGAACCTACCCGGAACCCCTTGGGCCACCTCGGCCTGTCGCGGGACACCTTCACCTTTATAAAAGGAAAGTTTTTATTCTTTTCCTGACAGAATGAGTATATACACTACCAATATTGTTGCCGATGTTTCTGATGCCTCCAATGACAACCAGAATGTCAAATTACGTAAGAATAAGGCATGTTTCCTATAACTCACCCGAAGTAATACAACCTTGGATGGGCTGCGCATGATTTCTGTAATAGTTGGTTCTGGTTTGGGCTGGGTAGCAAGGCTCTGCTGTTGTGAGGTGCCACCAGGTGAGTTTGAACCTGGTGCTGTCAGAGATGGTGGAGGCATAATTTCTTTTTCACTTATGATGCGGCCACCACGCTTGCTTGTCTTTTCAACCTGCAGTGCCATGGAGATACCTTGCTCCTGCTTCCCCAGGCCCTGACCTTCCTGTTTCAAAGCAAACATGCACTACTGCAGCATATTACAGAACAACTATACATACATTCCAGTAGCCTTGGAGGGACACTCCACCTTAATAATGCAGCTACAGTTTGTAATTCAATGAAGAAAAATAAAGTCATATATAACAATTAGGAACATGGATATATAACTGAAATCAATCCAAGTCAGCCATAATGTGGGGTGAATTGAAGTTCAAGTTACAGTTTTCTCAAGGAACATTTTGTAGCTTATATTCACAGAAACTAAATGAATAAAATAGTGAGCATGCAAGAAAAAAACACTAAGTGTACACTTTAGGGACAAATATGAAGAAAATATGAAGAATATCTGTATACAGAATATTAAATGAGAAAACTTTTACTAGAATGTTACATGTTATTCAAGTTATCAACTTTGAGAATTGATCTGTAGAGCTGGAATTGCATTAGCCCAGATATTAATACCTGTAATGATGAATGTACAATTACTGATAACAACCACAACACATAAACATCAAAACAATAAATATCAACAGTCTACTGGCTGACAGCAGATTTCTGCAATATAGTTCTTAGCTGCATATTTGTACAGATAATACAGCTCACCTCTCACCTTGAAACCATATTTTGCCATGATCTTGGCTGCCACAGAGCCTCCAAATGCCAGGCCATATTTGTCCCCAGACAAAGGAGCAGCAGGTGACCGAGGACTCTCACCTGGTGGAGTTGGTTCTTGGAGTGAAGGGGGTGGAGCAATGGCCACACCTCCTACCCTGTTTGCTGGCTTTTCTTCCTCTTCTTCCTCATCTGAATCCTTGCGGCCAGCAAAACCAGATTTACGCCGATCATCACTACCATCAAATCTAAAAAAAGAAAAGGAAAAAAAAAAAATTTGTATTACAAAAATACAACCCTGACCAACATAAACAGGCAACATGTGTGATCTTGACTGTCCTGAAGAAGCTGTAAAACCCCAACAGTTTCCTCCAAAGAGAATGAGACAGCTACAACAGTTACCTGACAGCCTTCAAAGCAACATGCAGAAATGTAAATACTTACATAATACAACATGGCCTGTCAGCATAGTTCATGCTGTGTCTCCTCTTGCAAAAGACTGGAAATGCATTACTGATATTACGAGCAGAAAAAAGTGCCTCTGCTGTTGCCAAGGGCTTATTAGAAAAACACACTATTTTCAAATTCATTTACATTCTCCTTTCCCTACTGGACTACTCTGAAATATACAACAGCCTTTCACTTCCTTTTCAAAGACTGAACTTTTCTTGTGTACAGCTGAGTCACATGTTGACACACTGTAATGTCTTGAATCAACAATATGTAGTCCAGGTCACAATAATCATAGATTCATGTCAAACACATCTGTAACTGAGATACACCAGAATGTAGAAGTGCACAGATTATGCAGAAGTGGTAGGTCTTTCAGTAACCCAAAGACCAAAATCTGATCTGACTGACAGATATTTTAAAGGACCAAGTTCTGGGTCAACAACTCAGTGAAAGATCAACATAAATTTTCAGTGCTTTCTGATTGGCCACCTAAACTTCAGAAGGTTACGGTTCTCAATGAGGTGTCAGCATACTGGCTCAGCATTTCAAGTGACAGCTTTCACCAGCGAACAAAAGTGCAGACTTGCAACTTGTTCATAATGAAATGTATGAACTTTGGAACAGGGAGAAACTGGAATGAACTTTTGGATTTAGCACTGTCCAATAAGGCATTCCAAGTTTTGGGACAACTGTTAACCAGAGGGCGTGTGCTCTGTGTACATAAGTTATGAATCAGGATTCAGTTCATCAGTGCAACAAGAAAGTTTATGTCACCTCATGATGTGCAAAAAGTGTGGACTTTCAGTGAAAGAGTTTGACCATCAAAGACTGTAGATCAGATCAGGGCTACCAAAACTACAAGCATGCACATGGCCAGAAAACAAATAAGGAACAATGGAAGAAAGTGTTGTTTTATATCTGAATATTATTTAGTTGCAAGTTGGAACTGCACTTCTGGTAATGGGTAGAGTATGGTGTACATGGTTCACATTGTAGTAGCTGTAATACTGTCTTAAGATGAATCTCATTACTGGTGTATGGCACCTCCAATGTGGTCTGCTATATTTATAATTGCCAGGTTATTTCTATTTGAATTTTAATGTTAGCTAAGGCGATCCAATAAAGCAGTTTTTATTTCAATGCATTTCAAGAAGTTACTTTTTAATTTAAATCTTACATGCTTTTTGGTGTATTATTTGATTAAAAATCGCAAAAGTAGTGTAAGTGTGGTAGAATATCCTACATGTGTATGAATATTGCTCTTAAACACACACACAAGTCCAAGCATTCACAAATGCACACACACAACACTATCAACAGCAATGGTGGAAAGATGAAGTTTGTTACTTACTGCAACATAAAGCCACAGTAGAAAAAAAGTATGGCTCCTAATATTTGAGGTTGTGCTTGGGTTGAATGAAAATTTGCAATGCCATGCCTTAAATTCCCACACCCCAGGCAGCACCATATAAACGTTCCAGCTAGCAGGTGATAACAGTCACACAATGAACTCTACACATGTAAAAATATGATTAAATTACACACCTGTCTCGAACTCGTCGATCACGGTCCTCTCGGTTTTTCCGCCGCTTTTCCTCTTCCTCTTTCTCTTTCTCCCGATCACGTATCTCCCTTAGGTCTGCCAACAATAAAAACATAAACAAATAATATCACTGTAACTTGTATATACAGGGTGTCACAGGAGGAACGGACCAAACTTCGGAAGAGTGTTCCTTATGTTAAACTATACCGATATAACCCAAAACACCTGTATCCAAAGTTGAATGGTTACGGAGATAATGGCCATCGAAAAGTGTGGGCTTCTGTGGTGTCCACGTACTGTAAGCCGTCCGTGACGTCATATTCATCCACTGCGCATGCCCGGCAACGAGAAACCACTAGCTAACATTGGA
>Ga0209737_10004270_pt1 | contig 10066 bp, 7 predicted proteins | sample TergutCu122P3_FD_187284 | JGI IMG/M metagenome (GOLD analysis project Ga0209737, IMG submission 187284) | Cubitermes ugandensis P3 segment gut microbial communities from Kakamega Forest, Kenya - Cu122 P3 (SPAdes) (version 2) | ecosystem: Host-associated > Arthropoda: Insects > Digestive system >...
CCATAACTTGTTACACACAATCAAAATACCCACTAGTACTTGTACTTAAATTCATTTTATGCTAATATAAATTTATCAAAGAAGTTTACATTTTTCATACAAGGAGACTGACCATGTGTATGTTCATAGGTATTGAGAGCCTGGTGGCAAATGCGCTAATAGAGTTATTTGAAAAGACTGAAAAGCGCGAGGTTGATTTTGAAACCCTTTACAAATACGGGATGAGGGTTGTAAGATATTTAGAAAAACAGGGTGAAGAAGCAATTCTGTTATTATCAGAAAAGTATCAGTTGGATATGGTAGAAAAGTACTCTGAATATTTTGATGTTGAATTATATAGTTCGGAAAAGGGTGTATTTAGGTTAAAAGAAAACGTGAAAATCGATGATTTGAAAAATTACTATAGATGGACAATGAGTATAAAGGCTATTAAAGCATTTATGTCTGCTGAAGCTATAAAGGAGCTGGGTATTGCTGCGTGAGTGTTAAGAAAATAAAAGACCCTATTTATGGATACATTGAGATTGATAATGAATTGGTAAGCAAAGTAATAGATACAGCAGTTTTTCAAAGACTACGTAATGTAAGGCAGACGAGTTATGCTTCATTGTACCCATCATCATTAAGTAATAGGTTTGTTCATTCTCTAGGGGTTTACCATCTTGGAAAAATTGTTTCTGAGGCAATCTACAATTCGGTCACTTTCCACAAAAAAAAATCTACCAGCTTATTAAACACACTGTATAACTTATTTTCTAAAGAAGAGTGGGAGCGTTATAGGCTTTTATTTGAATGGGCTTGTTTGTTACACGATGTGGGGCATGCACCTTTTTCGCATACAGGTGAAGAGTTTTATATTGGTAGTAAGAGCGAAGCTGATATAGAAATTTGTGATGATGAAATTTCTTATATGACATCAGCAGAAATAAGTGAAATGAAGGAATATACATATCAAAAGCACTTGAAGCAATTAACGGGAGATATTGCTTTTCTTAATGCAAAAAGCCCGGCTCCACATGAAATCATGAGTGCCATTGTTGGCATTTCGTGTTTCGGGGGTCTTTTTACAAACAATGAAGAAAAATCCTTTTTTTCCCGTTGTATTACAGGGCTTACATATGCCGAGGCAGATAAACTTTCCCATGAAGACTATAACAATATGGATCAAGTTAAACACAGGGAAATAAAGAAAAAGAGTCTTTTAAATTGTTTTATCAAAGCATTACATTCTACAGTTATTGATGTTGACCGTCTTGATTATATAATCCGGGATGCAATAACCATGGGATATCAAAGTGTTTCCATTGATTATAAGCGTTTACTTCAAGGAGTGGTTATCATTCTGGAGGATGATTTTAATTTTACATTAGGATTTCATGAGAGTGCCATAAGCATTATCGAAAACGCGGTGTATGCACATGATAATGAAAAAAAGTGGGTGCAAGGACATCCAAGCATTTTATATGAAGGTTATTTGATTCAACAATCAATTATCGAGATAAATGAAAAACTTAAAACAGATTTTTCGAATACCCCGGCATCTCTTTTTAGTTATGATTCATTAACAGAGCAGGGTAGTCGATTCGGCGATATGAATGTGCGGTTATTAGGAGATGAGGATATTCTCCATTTTATGAAAAATGTTTATCCATGTAAGTGTTCAGAGGAATACTTTAATCGTGCTTCACGGCGGTTACCGGTTTGGAAATCTGAATCAGAATATATGTATTTGTTTGGTTCACATGAACAAGAAATTATTTCAAAAGCAATAAAGAAGATGGTCGGTGAAGAGGATGCCGCAAAAAGGGGTTTTGTAATCAATCAAGAGAGTTTAAGGGTATTTAAGGAAGGGATTAATGAGGCTCTGGAATATGGTTTGGAAAATAAAGCCAAAAATCTACGGTATAAAATGAAGTGTTTTGATGCGATATTATCTATATGCAGGGATTTTAAAATTAAAGAAGATATTTTGTTTTTAGCCACAAATTTCTTTAAGAGTAATTTTTCAAAAGGAGATATCCGGAATTTGCAAATTTTATTTTCTAAAACGGGGAGTTCCCGTCCGCTTAAGGAGGTTTCGTCTCCACTTTTGAGTACTCCTCCCAGTCATGGGCGTTTCATTTATTTATATTACTACCCACGTGATAATGGCGAACGTATTAACGCAAAAGATTTCGCAAACGCAATCGAAAAAGCCCTAAGCGAGCTATAATTATCAATATCCCTTTTTGCAAGACATTCCAACAAACCAATTACATTTTCCCCACCAATATGGTACAATAATATTTAAATAAAATAAACACATAACAACTTCTCACGTCAAGAGATTTTGTTTTGTTTTTCTTTTAAATAAATTAAGTAAAAAATACTAAACAATCAACAAACCCTCAACTTACATCAGGAGGAAAAATGAAACACCTATTTATATTAAACCCACATTCATTCAAAGTATCCAACATCCGTGACATATTAAATGAAATAGAAACCTGCTTCTTAGGCGAAGATGAAGGAACACACAAAATCCACATCTCACGCCATTCACGCGACGCAATCGCGATAGTATACAATTACATAGCCAGCTTCCCCAAGACTGAAACCATCCGCGTTTACGCCGTCGGCGGCACAGGAATTTTATTTGAATGCCTGAACGGCATGGCACATTTTCCTAACGCGGAACTTACGAGCGTGCCTTATGGAAACGCAAATGAATTTGTCAATATTTTCGGGGACAATGCTTTTGAAAAATTCCGCACGATAAAAAACTTTATGAACGCGCCATCGCACCCGATGGATATTATTGACTGCGGCTCAAATTATTCGATAGTCGGGGTATCAATTGGCTTAATCGGACAAACCGTTATCAATGCAAATTCATTTTTTCCTAAGCTACCCGTAAAATGGTTGCGGAAAAACATCAGTCATGCTTATTCATTTTGCGCCGTCAGGGCATTGTTCGACAAAACAGTCATGCAGCAGCGATATTCGCTAATTATTGACGGCGAAGAAATTTCGGGGAATTATTGTAATATCCAAGTGCAAAATATTGCCTGCACCGGCGGGACAATGTACCAAAGCCCCTATTCAAAACCGGATGAAGGAAATATGCACGTTCTTTTAGCCGCCACCCACAAGAAAATGGACATTATTAAATCAATCGGCGAGTATAATCAAGGTCTATTTGAAAAATACAGCTTTTTTCACCATAAAATATGCGAAACAATAGAAATAAAAAGCGATACGATGTTGTGCGTCGCAGTGGATGGGGAAGGTTTTTACGCGCACGAATTAAAACTCAAGGTAATACCGAAGGGAATAAATGTTTTCGCGCCGGAAGGATTTAACTTCGTGGATTATTCCGATAAAGCGTACAAAAAGAAGGGGCTTCACAAAGATGAAAAAAAATAAAGACATCAGGTCGCCGGAGGAAAACAATTTAATCAAAACATGGATTAGGTCCGTCATATTGATTTTTATGTTGTTTCTCACTATTTCCGGGTTTGATATATTGGCAGGTGGAGAGAATGAAGTCTTATATTTTTGGCTGACATTTGCGGGGGGAGGCTCGATTGTTGCATTTTGCCTTTGGGTATATTTATTTGCCAAACGCCTTGGAAATATAGCACTTTACGTAGCAATAGTTACGCAAATTTTTTCTCTTCTCATTATTATTGAAACACCCGATAAGGTGTATCGCTATTTCTTTCTCATGCTGAGTATTGTCGGGTTATTTTCTCTCATAAAAATATTCAAACAACTGGCTATTCTTGTACTTTTCGGGTTTATTTTTAATATAGCGGTTTTGATTTTTGTACTCCCATACTTCGGTTGGGACAGTCTTGTTTTTTCGGTTATGTTTCTTTTGGCTACTTTTATTTCCCTGCTTATACTCGTGCAAACATATAACGTATCGGCGAAAGAAAGCCGCTCCGACAAAGCACTGGATGCGTTTTCATCTTTGTTGAATTGTACGCCAAACTACATGGTAATTACGGATTCGCAAAATAAGGTACGGTATATATCCAAGCCTTTGGCAAAGTTCGCCCATTTTTCGTCCCAGGACATTGCCGTAGGAAAGCCGCTTCTAGATTTGTTCGCGGATATTTCATTGAAGCTCATGTTTGCGGAAGTTTTGGATACGGACAGCTTCGTCGAGAAAGTAATTTCCATTGATATCAGCGGCGAAAAACGGCATTTCAAGGTAATGGCGGATAAATTGCATGGTGACAACGGCGGATTATTTATCGATATTACTGATATAACACAAATGGTAAATTCGCAGCAGGAAGCCGAAATCGCAAACAGGGCAAAAAGCAGCTTCCTTGCGACAATGTCCCACGAAATACGAACACCCATGAATGCGATTCTCGGAATAGCACAAATCCAACTGCATAAAAGAAACTTGTCGGACGAGCAGAGTACGGCCCTTGAAAAAATATATAATTCCAGCAATACCCTTCTTGGAATCATTAATGATATTCTTGATATGTCAAAAATAGAAACGGGTAAAATGGAACTCAGCTTGGTAAATTATGATGTTCCAAGTTTTATCCATGATACCATGCAGCTAAATATTGTCCGGGTCGGGTCTAAGGAGATTGAAGTCAAGCTTGATATCGCCCATGATTTGCCATCACGAATGCTTGGTGATGAATTGCGGTTGAGACAAATATTGACAAACATATTGTCAAACGCAATTAAGTATACCGAAAGAGGGTATGTAAAACTGTCTATCGAAGCGGTTGCCAACGACAATTCGCCTTTGTCCGACAATATTGTTCCCGGTGATGATATTTTGTTGCGGTTTATTGTTGAGGACACGGGGCAGGGAATGAAGCCGGAAGATGTGGAAAGGCTGTTTATGCAATACACACGTTTCAATATCGAAACGAACCGTTCTACCGAAGGGACGGGTATCGGGCTTAACATAACTTCAAAATTGGTTGAATTAATGGATGGTACAATCGAGGTTTGGAGCGAATTTGGAAAAGGTAGTAAATTTACGGTAACGGTTAAACAAAAAGCTGTTGAATGTGAACCCATAGGTATGGAAATGGCTGAACGCCTATGTGATTTTTCTTTCACAGGCGAAAAACAGCTTTCGATTTTCCAAATTAAGCGTGAGCTTATGCCGTACGGAAAAGTACTTATTGTGGACGATGTTGAAACCAACCTTTATGTTGCGGAAGGGCTTTTATCACCTTATGAGTTAAAAATTGAAACATCACTCAGCGGTTATACTGCAATCGAAAAAGTTAAAAACGGCAAGGTTTACGATATTATTTTCATGGACCACATGATGCCGAAAATGGACGGAATAGAAACAACCCATATATTGCGCGAGATGGGCTATAACGGTACAATCGTGGCTCTCACCGCAAACGCCCTTGTTGGCAACCGCGAAATGTTTCAGCAAAATGGCTTTGATGATTTTATCGCAAAACCGATTGATGTGCGGGAGTTAAATACCGCGTTAAAGAAGTATATCCGTGATAAATACCCCGAAGAAGCAATGAAGTACAAGGCGTCTTTTGCCGAAGCGTCAGATGTTCAAGCTTCCGACACTTTGGCAGTAAAAAATCCCAGGCTCATCGAAGTGTTTTGTAAAGATGCGGAGAATGCTATTTTGACGCTGCGGGAAACAATCAAAAACGGTGACATAAAGTTGTTTAAGACAACATCCCACGCCATGAAGTCGGCTCTACATAATATTGGTGAAACCGAAAAAGCCAAGCTGGCGGGGGTTTTGGAAGACGCGGGTAACAGAGGTGATATTGAATTTATTTCCACAAACACCGAAATTTTTTTGGAAGTGCTTGAAGCGCTCATACAAGCAAACAAACCGGATGAAGTAGTGGTGGAAAATGAAAATATATCCGAGGATACGGAATTCTTGAGAGAACAGCTTTTGATAATCAAAACCGCCTGTGATGATTATGATGATGAGCTTGTATATAACGCAATTGATACATTGAAATCAAAACCGTTAAAACCTGAAACTTCCACTGTGCTAGAAAAAATCCGCGATACAATATATTTTGACAGCAATTTTGACATGGCGGCAGAGCAAGTTGAAACTTTTTTAGTTTGTCTTGAAAAATAATCCATTTTACGTTAAACTATAGCTGTACATTACCACGATTGTGAAAGGAATAACATTATGGTCGAGCGGGAATTCGATGAAGGTATAAGAACGATAGGTGTCATAACAAGCGGCGGCGACGCACCGGGGATGAATGCGGCGATTCGGGCGGTAGTCCGGAAGGCGATTAGCAATGGTGTACGGGTTAAGGGGATAAAAAAAGGTTTCCAAGGTTTATTAACCGAAGAAATCATTGATATGGATAAAAAGGACGTCGCGGATATTATCCAGCGCGGTGGGACGGTGCTTGGAACGGCACGTTGTCCGGAGTACCGCGAACTGGAAGGGCAGAAGAAGGCAGCGGAGATTTGCCGCAAACACAAGATTGACGGCGTGGTCGTTATCGGTGGTGACGGTACATACCGGGGAGCGCTGGACTTGGTCAAACAGGGGATAAATGCCATCGGCATTCCCGGCACGATTGACCTTGATATTGCCTGTACCGAGTATACGATTGGTTTTGATACGGCAGTTAATACAGCGATGGATGCGATTGACAAAGTCCGTGATACGTCATCCTCACATGAACGTTGCAGTATTATCGAGGTTATGGGGCGTGATGCCGGATATATTGCCTTGTGGTGCGGGGTGGCAAACGGCGCGGAAAATATTCTTATCCCGGAATATTACGATTATAATGAGCAGACGATTATCAACAGCATTATTGCCAACCGCAAAAAGGGTAAAACCCACCACTTGATTATCAATGCGGAAGGTATTGGGCATTCTACTTCGATGGCACGGCGTATTGAAGCGGCAACGGGTATGGAAACACGGGCGACGATTTTGGGATATATGCAAAGGGGTGGCTCACCATCATGTAAAGACCGTTATTATGCTTCAATTATGGGTGCATATGCCACCGATATTCTTTGCCAGGGAGCTTCAAACCGGGTAGTTTGTTACCGGCATGGTGAATTTGTCGATATTGATATGGCAGAAGCCTTGGCGATGCAGAAAAAGATAGACCATTACCAATTCGAAGTGAGCAAGGTATTAGCGTAAAGAGATTTTCTAAACTCATGCTTTGCATTTCGTTAAGAAAATCTAATGCTTTACGCGGGAAGAATGCGATAAAACCTGCATTCTTCTGCTGGAAATGTGTACATGATAACAAATACATCAAACCCACGGGTCAAAAAGGTCGCGAAATTAAATAAGCAAGCGAAAGCTCGCGCTGATGAGCGGGCTTTTGTTATTGAGGGAATCAAGTTGTTTCTTGAAGCACCGCTTGAGTTTATCAAAGAAATATATTACACCGAATATTTTTATGAAAAATATATCGAGCCGGAGGGCCCGGTCAGGGAAAAATATTTATTACTTGATATGCACCCCACTTTTAATCAAATGGTCAGCGATTTTTGTTTTGACCGGATGTCGGATACGAAGACCCCGCAGGGGGTGTTATGTGTGTTAAAACATATAGTCTGGGATATGCCCGGTCTAGTTTCCCGGCGGGACGAACACCCTATTTATCTGTTGATTGAAGACTTGAACGACCCCGGCAATCTGGGGACGATATTTCGAACGGCTGAGGCAGCAGGTGTAACCGCCATTTTTATGAATGAGGGTTGTGCCGATATTTATAACCCCAAGGTAGTCCGTTCAACGATGGGTTCGATTTTCCGTGTTCCTTTTGTTTATACGATGTTGATGTTGGTGATTCCCGAATTGCTTAAGAATGGTGTCAATATTTTTGCCACCTGCCCTGACGGTGCGGTATCTTATGAAAAATTTGATTTTCGCGGGGCTGCGGCATTTTTGATTGGCAGTGAATCGCATGGGCTTAGTGAGCCATTAAAAAGAAAAGTAACCCAACACCTTGCCATTCCGATGGCTGGCGAAGTGGAATCATTAAATGCGGCGGTTGCGACGGCGGTATTTTTATTTGAAGCAACACGGCAACGAAGAGGTTAAATCATATGAAAATTACATTTATCGGTCTTGGCAACATGGCAACAGCGATGATTAAAGGTATTCTAACCCATGGTTTAGTAAGCAAGGAAGATATCATCGGCACGGATGTTTTGGAATCAGCGCGGAATAAAGCAGCGGCTTTTGGGATAATTACAACCGACGATAATACCAATGCGTGCAAGGAAGCCGACATAATCATCTTGGCAATCAAACCACAAATCGCTGAAAAAGTATTGAAAGAAATAAAAGATGTAATATCTGCTGATACGATAATTTTGAGTATCATGGCAGGAAAAACTATGGCTTGGCTCAGCGAGCGATTGACTGGCTCGGTCAAAACCATCAGAGTGATGCCTAATACCCCGGCGCTTGTTGGTGAAGCCATCAGTGGGGTCTGCCGTAATTCCCACGTCAGTGATGATGAAATGGAAAAATGCCTTCGTCTGCTTAATAGTTTCGGTAAAGCTGAAGAAATCCCGGAATCTTTAATTGATGCGGTAATCGGTGTCTCCGGCAGCGCCCCGGCTTATGTATTTATATTTATTGAAGCCTTGGCTGATGCCGGTGTAGCCGCTGGTATGCCCCGCGCCCAGGCTTATCGTTTCGCTGCCCAAAACGTACTCGGCAGTGCCCGGATGGTTTTGGAAACCGGAAAACATCCCGGTGAATTAAAGGATATGGTCTGCTCACCCGGGGGAACGACGATTGAGGCGGTCAAAATTCTTGAGGAAAAAGGTTTCCGTGATGCGATTATTACGGCGGCGACAGCGGCAATTGAGAAGTCAAAGCTGTTATAACATGTGTTATTTAATAAAAAATAAATAATTAACAATTTCGTAAAAATCCAGTGTGTTTACTGGATTTTTTTAATAGTAACGCATGCTATTTTTGACGATTTATGCGATAAAAGCTTGATTTTGTCGAGAAATAATTTGACATTTATGTAAAAGTTTGGTATATTATTTTGGCAAATATGTAATATATTCGTAACAAGTGCATACATATATAAAATACCATAAATAATAAAAAATTATTAATAATTTTTGGTAGTATCCATGAGGGAGGAAACCATGTTAAAGAAAAAGCTGGTGGCTAAACTACTTATCATTGTAGTCAGCCTAAGTTTTATTTTAACACCGGACATCACCGTAAGTGCAACAGAAGATGTGTTAATGAGTGCCGGGATTTCTACATATTTAAATCCCATCAATACGAATAGAGTATTTTCCGTCAGAACGGTTGAAGAAGTTCTCTGCATCAACCAAAAATTTCAATTGGAACAACAACGGATTGGCGAAGAGTTTGCGATGGCAAATGTTTCAAAGACATTGAATATCCGTTCTGAACCTGATGAAAAATCGGCACGGGTCGGGGTTTTATACCGCGACAACGGTGGCATTATTTTAGAACGTGAAGACGGCTGGATTAAAATCAAGTCCGGTGATGTTGTTGGTTGGGCAAAAGAAGAATTTTTGCTGACAGGTGAAGAAGCCCAAGCGATGGCTGATGATGTTGGTCACTGGCTTGCAACGATTGAGACAGATGTTGTCCGTGTCCGTAAAGGTCCTGACCTTGATTCTGAGGTGATAGGATTTATTGCTTATGATGATGGTCTCAGCATTATTGAAATAATGAATGAAGACTGGGTCAGTGTTGATTATGAAAATGAAATAGGTTATGTGGCAACGGAATTTATCACCGTCAAATTCCATATAGATGAAGGCGAAACGATTGAAGTAATCAAAGCCCGTGAAGCCGCTGAAGCAGAAAGACGGCGGACGGCGAACCGTGGAAGGCTCGATGCGTCGGCTGATGAAATCCGTCTGTTGGGTGCCTTGATTTACTGCGAAGCCGGTAATCAACCATATGATGGCAAAGTGGCTGTTGGTGCTGTTGTTATGAACCGCGTCCGCCACCCGGCATATCCGAATACAATCCATGGCGTAATATATGCGTCCGGTCAATTCCCACCGGCGTTGAATGGAAAAGTAGCCCGTATATATGAGAAAG
>Ga0209737_10004271_pt1 | contig 10065 bp, 9 predicted proteins | sample TergutCu122P3_FD_187284 | JGI IMG/M metagenome (GOLD analysis project Ga0209737, IMG submission 187284) | Cubitermes ugandensis P3 segment gut microbial communities from Kakamega Forest, Kenya - Cu122 P3 (SPAdes) (version 2) | ecosystem: Host-associated > Arthropoda: Insects > Digestive system >...
TTTGCAAGTCAATGTGCCTGCCACCGGTGAGCGAACAGTAGCATTGAGGGCAGTGAAGCGGACAGACGGTGGTCAAATCTATGTTCGTTTGCTTGGGGATGAAATTTTGCGCTGGCATAAATTTTAATCCTTTAACCCATAAAGACAATTATTCCCGCCAGAAAAACCGAATTTTATTCGGTACGGGTTCAATACCTCGCAGTCTCGCTACGTGATTCCCGTAATCTGCGGTTGATACCTCGCGGTCTCTGCCGCGGGGTGATTCATTGCGTTATCCGGCGGGAAACAATCATCTTTAAAGTTGTAAAACCATATCCACAACTTCAATTTTTTACCATACGGTAACGGAAATCTTCGGAGTTGCTTGCCAGGTCGCGCTAGCACAACCACCAGCCACGTTGTCAAGTTCGGCTGCGTCTATTTCGCCCGCACCAAAACCCTGAGCTCTTGCTAATTCGCCGTATTCGACAATTTCTTCTACTGTAAAATCCTTGCCGAAAGTGTTCATTTGTTTTACAGCCTCAGCGGGTGCAAGCTCCATCAGCTTAACAGCGCGGTCTTCATCGCTGTTTATGAAATCTGTGATCATGTTTGCTCTTTCTTGTGTTAACATTTTGTTTTCCTCCTAAATTAATTGATTTTTGGTTGTTTTTATTTTGCTATTTATGTATTCACTTCAAACATCGAAGTGTCACACACTATAATAAAATTCACTTGAAACTTGGCACGGCGATTTGTTCGCGTGCAGTTCACGCCAATCGGTCACGGTGGGGGGATTGCTTCCCCTTTTTTCGAACGGCTTCGCTATATAAGAAAAATCAGATTCATATCCACAATTAAACACCTCTTTCAAAACATATTTATCATTTGTATTTACAACACTATCGTAATGCTATATAATATAGCGCTTATTTTTTATTCATCATTCGGATTGTTTCGTTCCGGCACAACAACTCTCCATAAACGGTTTTCATCCGAACATTTCGCGGTAACAACGCGATTTTCTTTATTGATATAACGTATATAACATTTTTCTTTTATGCATTGGCCGGTCTTTTTTAGTTCTTCTATGTCAATTTCAAATTCATGAACGACAGGAAAAGGTTTTTGCGTAATATAATGTTCTACCATAAGCCGCTCATATTTGTATAACTGTGAAAACTCTAATTCATGAATTTCAAGTTCTTCATTATTTAACATCGGAAGTATAACATCATACAGTACCAAAAAAAATTTCATACCTATATACTCGGGATGCGAAATTTTGTCAAGCAAAGAACGAACATTTTTGAAGCAGTTTTCGTATTTGAGATATAATTTATCTAGTCCGTATTTGCCGATCAATCGTGCGAAAACATTTTTAAAACAAGAAAACAACACACTTAACGCAACTATCATGCTGTCGATATATACATATTTTGTTTTTACAAACGAATCGAACGAATAATACTGCACAAAAATATCTGGACAACTTTGTATTAATTCAACGCATTTTTCGCTAAATGAATCTTCGTTAAATAGCGTGAAATTTATTGCATTTTTGTCAAAATACAATCTATTTTTTACCTTATTGGTTTCTTCTGTGTTAGGCAAGAGCATATAACTATTTAATTGAATTTTATATATTCCGGCTAAAAATATTGCTTCGATCATTTTAATCGTTTCAATAAAATCCTCCTCGGTTTCATCGGGAGAGCCATATATGAATGAAACGGTTGCGTCTATGCCTAAATCATGGATTTTTTTAAGGGTTTCTAATACGTTATCCAATTTTATATTCTTATTCAAAATCCGTTGCATTCTGATTGAACCCGTTTCAATCCCTAAATATATACTTTCGCATTTTGAATTTTTAAACTGTTCTAACATTTCATCGTCGAGCGCATCCACTCTTGATGAACATGCCCATTTATAAGCGCGTCCATTTTCGATAAGTTTTTGGCAAAATTCCATGATATGACGTTTATTTGATGTAAAATGATCATGCATAATGGCAAATGAATCGAAGCCGTAAAATTCATTAAATTTGTTCATTTCACTAATTAGCATATCAACAGGTTTTACACGGAATTTTTTGCCCCAAAACAAATTGGTAGAACAAAAAGTGCAACTGTAAGGGCATCCACGTCCTCCTTCAATAAGTATCGGTTTGGATGTTTCTGGCCTCAATAATGGAGAGAAATCGTAAACAGTGTACTTGCTCAATTCTTCGTTTTTAAGCAATTCAGCATGAGGATTCTTAATAACTTCATTACTTTTTTTGTAAACTATACCAGGAACTACAGACATATCCGTATCATTTATGAGGGCATCCATCAAAGGTTTTATAGATAGTTCTGATTCACCTAAGCATACAACATCTAAAAAATCGAGAAACGATATGCAATTTTCGGCGGTCAGTGTTGCATGTGGTCCACCAAAAACGATTTTTATATTTGCATCAAGTTTTTTAATATGTTGAGCAACTTGGACAGTAAAAACAAAAGAATGGCAAATTGTATAAAATCCTACTATTTTAGGCTTTTTGTTCACTACATATTCAGAAAACATTTCTATGATTTCGTTGGTGTTTTTTGTTAATTTTATATCTTTTAATTCCTCGATTAACCTAAAATCCAAATATTCGACTTCATAATAATCCTTTAAAATATCCCTCATCACTAGTGGCCCTAAATATGGAATCGGTTCAACTTCGAACCAAAAAATATCTATGCTGCTTACCAATAAAATGTCCATGTTTCCCCTTGCTTACAATAAAATTTTGTTCTACCATGCCATTCCCACCGAAAAGTGTATAGTTATGGGATCTTCCGCAAATTCCTTTATCGGTAAAATTATACAATTTAGCAACTTGCGTGTTTTACGGAAGCGCCTGATATTTACCAAATATGGGCGAGGGCGATAAACTTAAAAGGATAAGTAACAACAACTCCACCCGCAATACTGTCAAGTGCGTCTGCGTCCAATTCGCATTGCTGCGAAGCGACTTTTAAAGCTTCACCGAATTCTTTGATTTCATCCAATGTAAAATCGTTTCCAAGCGCATTAATCTGCGCTAAGGCTTCAATTGGATCAAGTGCCAATAATACCTTGCCGCGTTCTGCGTCAACGGCTAAGATTTCCGAAAGGATATCTGCTTTTTTTTGTGTTAATAACACTATTTTTTCCTCCTAAATAAATCCAATAATTTTTTGTTTGTTTTTATGTGTACACCCTGTATAGCGAAGTGGAGCACAACAATATTTGCTACTTCTTTAAAATAGTGTTCACCACTATTTTTACGAGAGGTGAAATACCACCGAGCATCATTGGTACCAACAAACCGCCCGCAACCCCGTCCAAATCGTTCTCTCCTAGTTCATCTTCCGAAGAATAAACAGAAACCGATTGACAGATGTTTTCCACTTCTTTTGCGGTCAACTCTACTCCATTCTTTGCGAAAACCTTTTGTAACCCTTCTACAGTTTCAATACCTTCGATTGATTTGCCGAACGTTTCATCGGCGAGCAGTGCGTTGACTTTTTCCATTTTTGGATCCATACCCAAACGCCCCCTAAAACCATTCAAATTTCCAACTTACGGTGTTGTTTATTTATACACCCGACTTCGACAAACGTTACATCAAAAATAAACCTTATTTTTCATTTTTGTTCAAAACAAATTCCATAAATTTTTTGTAGTTCGGATTTGACTGCGCCGCCGCGATTAAATCCAAATCGTCGGCAGATAATTCCCTATTGTTCATGAACCTTTCCCTTTGAACAAGACGAGAAAGCTCATCGTTTGATGAACCTATCTCATCCATTTTCAATATTAATTTCAAAATTTTTTCCATCCTGGTTGTGTCGCTGTTCATGAAATTTCCCCGTGATATTATTATGATACTCTATAAATGGTTACACCCAACTCGTAAAAGTGTTACATTTTCAAGAAATTTGCCTGCTCGCAAGTTCGTAAAACAACCCTTTTGCATCCATCAGTTCCTGGTATGTGCCCTGCTCCGCGATTTTTCCCGCATTCATCACGATAATACGGTCGCAGTTTATTATCGTGCTCAAACGGTGGGCGATCACAAGCCGTGTGGCATTCATTGAGTCGAGGCTTTCGCAAACCATAGATTGCGTTATATTGTCAAGGGCACTCGTGGCTTCGTCGAAAAACAATATACCCGGTTTGCTGATAATGGCGCGCGCTATGAGAATCCTTTGTTGCTGTCCGCCGGAAATGGTCCCGCAATTTTCGCTCAAAACGGTATGCAGCCCCATGGGCATATCTTTTACATCATTTTCAAGCCCTATTTCCCGAATCACCCGCTGTGCGTCATTTAATGTGGATTTGGGGGAAGTGATGGTTATATTTTCAAAAATACTGCCTGCAATCAATTTGCCGTCCTGTAACACAACCCCGATTTTTTTTCGCAATTCGCGTTTATCGAGGCTCTCGACATCCTTGCCGTCATAATATATTTTGCCTGTGTTCGGTACTTCAAAACCAAGCAATAATTTGAGAAGGGTGGACTTTCCGCAACCGGACGGGCCTACAATTCCGATGTACTCCCCCGCACTGATATGGAGCGAGACATTGTCGAGCACAACAGGGGAATCCGGCGAATACGAAAAGGTCACATTGTTGATTTCCAATTCCCCGCTTAAGTCTCCCGGCAATTCTTTTGATTCGTCCAATTCCGGCGTTTCATTCAAAATGGGTTTGCATCGATCATAACTCGGTTTCAACAACTGAAATTGCAGTGCACCGGTGACCACTTGTAGAAACGCCCCGGAAAACATCCCGAAAGCCGACGTGAAAGCGATGAATTCACCAATAGATACACCGCCGTTTTGTATTAACAGCCAATACAACACAACCGAGAACAGCCCGCTTGAGGCCGCCGACAATACAGATGAAATGCTTGAAACCACATTGCGTCGGCTATCCAGTTCGCGTGTTTGGGTAAATAGCTTCATATATTCGAACAATGCCCTGTCTTCAGCCCCGGACATACGGATTTTTGAAATGCCGTTGACATATTGATACAGAACGGAAGAAGCCTTAGCGTCAATTTCCTGTATTTGTTCCTGATATTTACTTTCACGCCGGGAAATAAGAGACAAGGCCGTCATGTATACAAAAAGCATAAATACCCCAACCCATGATAATACAGCGGAATAGCTTGCCATCCTTACAAAATATACAATTGACAGAATTGCGGTAAGCCCCGTCACCAACACGACATCTACAGCCGCTTCAGCCACTTTTGAAAGTCCAAACACACGCTGCGCCAAATCCGCGCTTTCATATTTTCGGATAAACCGTTCCGGCAGATTAAACAACCTGTCTTGTACGGCACAGTTGATATCTGCGCCGATACGGCTCGACGCGCGAAAATTCAATAGATTTTTGGTGATGGAAAAACATACATTTCCTATCATGGCGGAACCAATCACAAACCCTAATTGCATAACAGCTTTGCTCGCCCCCAGAGGAATCATGGTATCGTACAATAACTGATTGATCAACGGGAGCAATAGCCCGATTGCGGTGCATAGAGCCGTAAACAACACTATCTGCAGGATATCGGCTTTGTTAAAACTTTTTATGCAATATTCTATCAAGCCTTTTGTTCCCATCGACTTACTGACAAAAGGTCGGTAAAGAGCGTATGCTTTTGGATTTAATTTCATGGCAAGCTTTTTTGATATGGGTTTTGCATCGCCATCATTTACAAAATAAGCCGTATATTTATTTTGACCTTTTGGAATGCACGCGACGGGATCGCCGCTTTCGTCAAAAGCAAGCAAAGCACCGGAATCGGACTTATACCAATTTTCGTCCAAAACGATTTCGCGGTAAGCGAAGTGCGATATTCGCGCAATATCGGAAATATTAAATCCATCGGGACACGCCCCTTGGATTTTTTCCAGGGGGGCGATAGTTATACCCGAATTTGCGCATATGACAGAAACCGCATCATAAAGTTTGTTTCCGGCTTTTTTTGTTTTGATTTTAATCTGCCGCCTGTTGAATACATTGTATATAATTTTCAAGGTATTTTCCGACGTTGTCTTTTGGTCCTGTATCGTCTTGTGTATCAAACCGTCTTCGGCAACCAATGTCATTTTATAATAATCGACGGCGGATTCATCGAAACTTTCGCGCTCAATATTTTGCATTTTGGTTTTTTGCGCGAAACGGGAGCGCAAAACGGCGGTATTGCCCCCATGAATAACGCTTATTTCCGCAGTGTCCACTGCGACAAAACAAAATCTCCATTCATTGTATTCGTAGTCCCGAAAACAAAGGGAAGGGATCGCCTGTCCTTCTTTCGCTTCATACAAGAACGCACGGCGACCGGCAACATTGTTTTTCCACGGCACAATATAAACAAGTACATTGCCTGATTTGATATGCCATGCATCGTCTTTTTGGTGTGTTATGAGGGTTTCGCCGCCTTTGAGAAAAAAAACGCCGTTCACTGAAAACCTCCATTAAATGTTACTGATAAACTTCTGATAATGACCTTCAATATCCTTCAAATCATTGTGGGCACCGCGTTGGACAATTTTACCGCGCTCCATAACAATGATTTCATCGCAATCACGTATTGCGCTCAGCCTGTGGGCGATGATGACACAAGTGCAGCCACGCCTTTTTATATTGTCCACAATTTGCTTTTCCACAAGGGGATCGAGGGCACTTGTGGCCTCATCCATAATCAAAACACTTGGATTGGTCGCCAGCGCCCTCGCAATTTCAAGACGCTGCCGCTGACCGCCGGACAAATTCGCCCCGCCTTCTTCCAGATGATAATCATATGCTCCCGGTTTTTGCGTTATTATATCGTGAATACAAGCGTCTTTGGCGGCGGCTATAATATCCGGCATGAGTATCGAATTGTTCCACATCGTCAAATTATCGCGGACACTGCCGGAAAACAACGTAATATTTTGACTGACGGTCGAAATGCTCGCATTTAATATTTCGGCCGGTATTTTGTTTGCAGGAACACCGTCAAATAACAATTCTCCGCTCCATGGCCGATATAGCCCGCTGATCACTTTGGACACGGTGGATTTGCCGCATCCCGACGAACCTACAAAAGCAACAGATTTGCCTGTTTCCAGATTGAAACCGAAATTTTCAATCAGGGGTTTTGCCAAAATACTGTATCCAAATGAAATATCGCGAAGGGTCACATTCCCCATGAGTTTGCTCGATTGATCCGCTTTGCCTTCAGTTTCGGAAAATTTAGAATCCGCCTCATAATTCATTATGTCGTCCACGCGATTCATATTTGCTTTTAATTGTTGTATCTCATTTACAAATGTCACAAGTTTATTCACGGGATCGACGAACGAATCAAACAACGCAGTAAAAGCAAACAACATGCCGACCGTCATATCGCCGCGTATGACAAACAACGCTCCAAGCACAAGGATGACAACATCGGTAATACGTCCGATGGATTCGGGGATGGCGTTGATTATTTGCTGTACGCGGCTAAGTTGTTGTTCCAAACGAAATGCCTTTGCGTTATAGCCGATTACACGGGATACATATTCATTTTCCGCCCCGGATGCCTTGAGCGTCGATGTAATGCTGATTCCCGCAATCAAAGCACCGACATATTTACCGTTGTCCTGCTGAAGTTTCATCGATAGGCTCGATATATAGCCCGATGTAATTTTTGCAATCGACAAATTTACGAAAACGCTGATGATCCCGGCCAAAGTCAACCATACGTTATATATGAGCAACAGAAGTAAATAAAAGGAAGCGATAATGATATTCAATGCGGTTTCGGCAAGTTTTCCCGCCAAAAATTTGCTGACTTCATTGTTGCTTTCCACCCGGTTCGTTAAATCCCCTGCGTAACGCTGATCAAAAAAACCGATGGGCAGCCGGAGCATCCTTTCAAGGAATGTTCTCCCGGACAGCAAAATGAGTTTGTTTTGCAGCCTGTGAAGTACCCTTGACCTATAGTATGACAAACCGGCCTTTAAAACAATTACAGCGAGCATAAATACCAGCAACTGCGTAAACCATTCTGTATTGCCTCCCATCAATACGTCATCCATAAAGACTTGGGACAGCACGGGAAGAAAAAGTCCGGGAAATACAAGAAGCAGACCGATATATATCAACTTGGTCAATATCCCATATTGCCCTTTGAGCCGCGGTTTTATAAATCCGAAAAGTTTGCTTTGACGTTTGTTCCTGATAAACGCATCGGTTTTTTCAAACGTCAAAACAATCCCCGTAAATCCCTCATCAAGTTCTTCCATGGTCAATTTGCGTCTGCCGGAAGCCGGATCATTTAAATATGCCGTTTTGTTTTTGATACCTTCAAATACCACGAAATGGTTGAAATTCCAATGAATTATGCATGGCGTCTGGATTGTACGCAGAGCCTCCGGTTCCTTGCGGAATCCTCTGCAATTTAAACCGAATTTCTGGGCGGCGCGCATAATATTGCCCGCATTGCAGCCATCACGGGATACACCGGTTTCAATCCGCATCTGCTCAAGAGCCATATGCTTTCCGAAATACGCAAATATCATCGAAAGGGATGCTGCCCCGCATTCGGTCGCTTCCATTTGGTAAATTGTCGGTGTTTTTGCGTAGTTGCTCACTTAAAAAATCACCCTTTCAGACGTTAGATCAAGCCCTTGAATAATTTGTTTATGGGTGCGACTTCTTCTGTAACAATTTTTGCGGTCACAAGCGAATGGTTTTGCAAATCGTTGTTTTTAAGTTCGAGAATGACAAAAACCACGATTTCGTTGCTTCCAAGTGCCAATTCCATATCCGAGTATGCAGTATCGTCAAAATCTATACCGATAACTTCCGCATCGTAACGCGAATCGCCGTTAACGCTTTGGACAACCGCTTTCATTCCCGTTTTTATTTGCTCCGCGTATATATAAGGTACATAACATTCCACTATCCGTTGTTTTGTGTTCATATCGGATTGCACCACCGATATGCCCTGTGCCGAAACGATAGTCGGAAGCGATCCCAAAATAGACCATACAACCACTGCACCTATGATAACGGTTATGCCAATAAGGGCGAGCCACGAAACGGGTGTGCTAACTGTTATCGCTTTATCAAGTTGTTCCGGCGAGGACAACTTCTCCAACGAAGATTTTCTGAATAATTCCGCCATATTTAAAACTCCCACTTAATATTATTTTTTTCGCAATATTCTCTTAATTTAATCAACGAACGATTTAATATCACCCGCACGTTTACCGCGGACAAACCGACTTTTTCTGCTATTTGTTCCGATTTTAAGCCATTGTAGTATTTCAAGATAATTATTTTTTGTTCCCTTGGCGATAATTCCGCCATCGCTTTATTTATCAAGGTTCTCATTTCCGACAAATAAATAGAGTTTTCAAAATCATCATCGGACGGAAAATCAATGGGGTTGTCGTCGTCATCTATGGAAACAATATCTTTTCTGCCCCGGTAATAATTTTTTAATTTGTTTTTGGTAATGACAAAAAGCCAAGAAACTATAGACGATTTTTCCGAATCATATCTATCGAAGTTTTTTAGGCAGGCAAAAAAAACTTCACTGGTTAAATCTTCCGCGTCTTGGACATTTTTTATCTTTTTTAAAATGTATGAATAAATGCTCGCGTAATATTGGTTATAAACAGCTTCAAAATCCATTCCGTATTTTCGCCTTCTTCATAAAAATTATGTCGTTGCGACACGCCGCCGCGTTCGCCAATTTTTACCGCCCAAATTTGCACTTTTAGTATATAATAATTTAACTAATAAATATACATATAATTTGTAAATTTTCTTCTTAAAGTGAATATTTGTGAGCAGACAAAATTATGGATAAGTGAAAAAAGCCCCGACATGATCGAGGGTCACGGCAATTTGATTTGTACACAATTTGTACACAAGTAAAAAAAGGACTTGAAAAAACGCCCGCGATGTGGTAAAATGGAAGAAAAAACAAAAAACAAAATCTGGGGGCGGAAAAAATGCGGGACATGGGGATAATCGGAAACATGCCGGAATATTTCAAGTACGTGGGGACGACGGCAC
>Ga0209737_10004272_pt1 | contig 10063 bp, 8 predicted proteins | sample TergutCu122P3_FD_187284 | JGI IMG/M metagenome (GOLD analysis project Ga0209737, IMG submission 187284) | Cubitermes ugandensis P3 segment gut microbial communities from Kakamega Forest, Kenya - Cu122 P3 (SPAdes) (version 2) | ecosystem: Host-associated > Arthropoda: Insects > Digestive system >...
ATTGAAGAGAAATTCCGGGACGTATCTGTTCAGGATCGTATATCACATCCTTTTTATTTTTGGGTTCAATCAGAACTTTGTAGATGCGATCGGCTTTCGGATGGCAATCTTCAAAACTAAACTCAAATTTAACCCAATAAATCACTAAAAAACAGCAGGCAATGGCAACGGAAAGACCAATCAGATTGATCAGGGAATAAACCCTGTCTTTGAAGATACTCCGAAAGGCTATTTTTAGGTAATGAATTATCATTATCTCACCCTTTCGGAATACTCTCGGGTGCGAGTATCCACTTTAATTCTTTCGCCTTGCTCGATGAACAAAGGAACGCCAATGACGGCGCCTGTTTCGAGGGTAGCCTGTTTCAACGACGAGGTGGAGGCGGTATCGCCGCGCATACCCGGTTCGGTGTAGGTGATTTCCAACTCCACGAAAGGAGGCAGTTCGCAGGTCAATACCCGTTCTTCGTCGGCCAGGAACATCATTTCCACATATTGCCCTTCTTTCATCAGGTCGGGACTTTCAACCATATCGGACTGAAGCGTGATCTGGTCGAAAGTTTCGTTGTGCATGAAATGATAGCCCAGATCGTCATTGTACAGGAATTGATACGGACGACGTTCAACACGAATTTCGGTTACTTTTTCGCCGGCATTGAAGGTGTTTTCCAGAATGCGGCCATTTTCGAGGTTACGGAGTTTGGTTTTGACAAAAGCGCCGCCCTTGCCCGGTTTCACATGCTGAAACCATACGATGGAACAGGGTTTGTCGTTGTATGAGATACACATCCCATTTCTAAAATCTGCTGTAGAAGCCATTATCTTAACAAAATTAAATAATAAAAAAACGTTGCAAAAATAAAAAAAAGCGGGGAAATTCCCCGCTTTTTTTTATAAACTGTTTTTTTTGGAATGCATCCACATCATCAACCGATCCAAAATTCACTGTACCCGGCCATGGGTTGCTGCGCATCAGTCAGGCTTGTTGCAGGCTTTCTGACGTTTACATTATATCCTCCCATTCTTGAACTCACTTCCATGGTTTTTTTTCCGGATTTTTTTTCGTTTTTCATGTCTCCACTCATAAAAAGAGTTGAGTACTTTCCTTTTGCATTAGCAACCCTTTGTGGTATACTCTCCCTGATAAAGTAATCACCTACATTCATAATTCTTTGTTTTTTATGTTTAACATTTTTTTTAATTTTTATATATTAACAATAGTATACGAAAACCGTACCAAAATGTTTCATTTTCCAAAAAAATATTTTTTAGTGGCATTTTACAACCAGATTTCTATCGCCGTAAGCGTCATCCACCCGTCCGGAACCAGGCCAGAACTTGTTTTCGCGAATCCAAGCCAGCGGATATGCCGCTTTTTCGCGCGAGTAGGGATATGTCCATTCGTTGGCTGTAACTGTTTGTTCAGTATGCGGTGCATTTTTCAAAACATTGTTGACAGCATCAGCCGCGCCGGATGCAATTTCCTGAATCTCTGCGCTGATGGCAGCCATCGTTTCCACAAAATGGTCGAGTTCCTGCAACGATTCGCTTTCCGTAGGTTCTACCATCAACGTATTGGCTACCGGGAAAGACAGTGTAGGCGCATGGAATCCGTAATCCATCAGCCGTTTAGCGATGTCGGCTGCCACAATACCGGTATTTTTGAATGCTGCGCAGGATAGGATCAATTCGTGCGCCACCATGCCGTTGCGGTTAGTGAACAGCGTATCGAAAAACGGACGGAGTTTTGCCGAGAGATAATTGGCATTGAGAATGGCCATGCACGTTGCTCCTGTCAAACCGTCGCCACCCATCATGGTGATGTAAGCGTGCGAAATGGTGAGAACGCTGGCGCTTCCCCACGGAGCAGCGCCAATAGCAGGGATATTTTGAATCTTTGAATTGTTGATTTGTTGAATTTTTAAATTAATTACCGGATGATTGGGAAGAAAAGGCGTCAGATGTTTTGCAACGCATATGGGCCCCATGCCCGGTCCTCCGCCACCGTGCGGTATGCCAAATGTTTTGTGCAGGTTGAGGTGGCATACGTCCGCACCGAGAAAAGCGGGATGGGTAAGACCTGCCTGCGCGTTCATGTTGGCGCCATCCATGTAAACCTGTCCACCGCAGCGATGAATGATTGCTGTTATATCCTTCACTTTTTCTTCAAATACGCCGTGCGTCGAGGGGTAAGTGATCATTAATGCGGCAAGTTTGTCGCGGTTGGCTTCGGCCATTTCTTCCAGTTTTGCAACGCTGATATTGCCGCTTTCGTCGCAGGGAACGGTAATGATGTCCATGCCTGCCATTGCTGCAGTGGCAGGGTTGGTGCCGTGCGCCGAAGAAGGAATCAACACCGTATTGCGATGTTTCTGGCCATTTGCTGCATGGTATGCGCGAATGACCATCATTCCGGCATACTCGCCAGCCGCGCCCGAGTTGGGCTGAAACGAAACTGCATCAAAACCGGTAATTACAGCCAGTTGATGCGACAATTCGTTGAAAAGTTCGTGGTAACCAGCCGCCTGTTCAACCGGTACAAAAGGATGAATGTTTGCAAACTCCGGCCAACTGAGTGCAAACATCGTGGTGGCGGCATTCAGTTTCATGGTACACGATCCAAGTGGAATCATCGAATGTGTCAGCGAAATATCCTTGCGCTCCAGTTTTTTGATATAGCGCATCATTTCTGTTTCCGAACGGTAACTGTTGAAAACCGGCTGTTGGAGGTAGGCGTCGTTGCGCAGGAAACCTTTCAGGGTTGTTATACCTTGATAGTTTTTCCTGTTATTGTCAGTTTCAGGGTTGTCTGCCCTTACAGGTTCGTGTTTGTCAAATATATGCAAAATATCCAATACATCGTCACCGGTAATGGTTTCATCCAGACTGATACCGATATAATCATCGCCGTAACGGAAATTGATTTTCTCGGCTTCGGCTGTTTCTCTAATGGCTTCGGCATGTTCCCTGCATACCCTGATGGTGAGCGTATCGAAAAAACGATCGTTAACAATGATAAAACCCAAGTCATCTAAATGTTCAGCCAACACATAGGTTAAATCATGTATTGATTTTGCAATGTAACGTATTCCTTCCGGCCCGTGATAAACGGCGTACATCCCCGCCATGGTCGCCAGCAGCGCTTGAGCGGTACATATGTTTGAAGTAGCGCGTTCGCGTTTGATATGCTGTTCGCGTGTTTGCAGCGCCATCCGCAGGGCGCGTTTTCCCTGTGCATCTACGCTCACGCCAATAATACGTCCGGGCATGTTCCGTTTGAACTCGTCGCGTGTAGCGAAATAGGCAGCAGATGGTCCTCCGTAGCCCATCGGTATGCCAAAACGTTGTGATGAACCCACCACTACGTCGGCGCCCCATTGACCGGGAGGAGTAAGAATGGCAAGACTTAACAGATCGGCGGCTACGGCAAGCCGGACGCCGGCAGTATGTAAGGCATCTGCGAAAGCACGGTAATCACAAACATCGCCATCACTATTGGGAAATTGTACCAAAGCCCCGAAGAATGTTGAATCAGGTGAAAAAGTATGGTATTGTCCTGTAATAATTTCAATACCGAGCGGTTCGGCACGGGTGATCATCACATTCAGCGTTTGCGGAAACAGTTTTTCGTCGGCAAAGAAGCGGTTTACGCCTGACTTGACGGCTTCGCGCGAACGGACATTATACAGCATGATCATGGCTTCGGCGGCGGCTGTGGCTTCATCCAGCAACGAAGCGTTGGCGATATCCATTGCGGTGAGCTCCGTCACTAAAGTCTGGAAGTTGAGCAGCGCTTCGAGCCGTCCCTGCGATATTTCTGCCTGATAGGGCGTATAGGAGGTGTACCACGAAGGATTTTCGAGTATGTTCCGTTGAATGACCGCCGGCATCAGCGTGCCATAATAACCCATACCGATATAACTGCGGAATATCCTGTTTTTTGAGGCCATTGCCCGCAGCTTTTCCAAATACGCAGCCTCGCTGATGCCTTCAGGCAAATTCAACGGCTCCGGCATACGTATGTCGTCAGGAAGCGCCTTATCAATCAGTTCGTTCATCGACGAAACACCTGTTGCTGAAAGCATTTGTGCCAGTTCTTGCAGACGGGGCCCGATATGACGGGATGAAAAAAGAGTATCCATAATTTAAATAATTTTTTTGGCAGGCAAAGGTAGTTGAAAAATTTAATTATTGTTTACCTTTGCGCGATTTTTTGTAAGATGAACACCGATAACGCATATCAATGGTTTGCTCTCTATACCAAGGCGAGGGCTGAAAAAAAAGTACATGAAGATCTTCAGCAGAAGGGTGTTGAGGTGTACCTTCCCATGCGGAAGGAATTGCGTCAGTGGAGCGACCGCAAGAAATGGATTGATGTTCCCGTCATCAGTTCCTATATTTTTGTGCATATTCAAATGGATGATTACCGGCGGGTTTTCGAATCAAAGGGTGTAGTATCCTATGTATCTTATAAAGGAAAAGCCGTTGTCATCCCCGACCGCGAGATTGAAGCCATGCGGCGGACGGTTGAAAGTAACCTGACATTTAACGTTGAAACAAGCGCCATCCGGAAAGGGCAGACCATTACCATAGCATCCGGCCCGTTGAAAGGCGTTACGGGTGAAGTGCTCGAAGTTCAGGGCGCAAGGAAGTTGTTTCTGCGTATCAGTCATATCGGCTACACGCTGGTGGTTAATTTGGATGACAATGTTGAAAAGCAGGGGAAAAAGGAAAAGCAGGAAAAAAAGGGGAAAAAGGAAAAATCGGAAAAACAGGGGAAAAAGGGGAAAAAGAGGAAACCGGATAAACAGGTGAAACCGGAGAAAAAGGAAATGCCGGAAAAAACGGAAGAACTTATTGAATCATAAATCAACAAGTCCAATGAAGACAAAAGTTATTTTTTTTGATATTGATGGGACGCTTGTCAGTTTCAAAACCCACTCCATTCCTGCATCTGCAAAAACAGCAATTCATCAGTTAAAAAGAAAGGGTATAAAAGTTATTATATCAACCGGTCGTGCATTCAGGAATATTGACAATCTGGAAGGTCTGGAATTTGACGGATATATCACAGCAAACGGTTCTTGCTGTATTGACTCGAAAGGTGATATCATTGCTCAATATCTGCTGTCAAAAGAAAACTTGGGTAAATTAGCGTTTTTTTTGGAAGAAAACCCATTTCCCTGCACCTTCATGACGAATAGTGGAAATTTTATCAATCATACGGATGATTTGACACGGTCTGTCTATCAACTTGTCAATCTTCCAACGCCGCCCATTAAACCTGTTCATGAAATCATTAAACATGATGTCTTTCAATTAAGTGCGTTTATTGACAGGGAACAGGAAGCCGGACTTTTAACCGGCATTCTTACTGACTGCGACAGTAGCCGTTGGCATCCATCATTTTCCGATTTCAATGCGAAAAATTGTAACAAAGCCACAGGAATGGATGTTTTTCTAAATCATTTTGATATTGACAGAGCGCACACCATGGTGTTTGGCGATGGCGGAAATGACATATCCATCCTGAAACACGCTGCAATTGGCATTGCCATGGGTAATGCAAACGATGCAGTAAAAGCGGCGGCAAATTATGTAACAGATTCGGTTGACGAAGATGGTATTAGCAATGCTTTGAAGCATTTTAATGTGCTATGAAACATGAAATCCGCAATAAAAATCGCCATTTCCCCCTGTCCCAATGATACTTTCATGTTCTGGGCGATGCTGCACCGGCAGGTCGATACTTGCGGCATGACGTTTAGCGTGGCGATGCGGGACATTGAGCAGTTGAACCGTGCGGCAACGGAACAGGAATTTGATGCAGTAAAAATCAGTTACGCCCATTATCCCAAGGTATCGCAGGCATACCAGTTACTCACGGCGGGCAGCGCTTTGGGTTTTGGTAATGGGCCGTTACTCGTCAGTCGCCGCAAGGTTTACCCTGACGAAGTGCCCCATTTGCGCATTGCTATACCCGGTGAGGATACAACAGCCAATCTGTTGCTGACGATGGCTTACCCAACTGCGTCCAATAAAAAAGAATATCTGTTTTCTGATATTGAGGAAGTGGTGCTTTCAGATGAAGCGGACGCCGGACTGTTGATACACGAAACCCGTTTCACATACACCCAAAAAGGTTTGCGTAAGATCATGGATATGGGCGAGTATTGGGAAAATGAAACCGGATTGCCTTTGCCGTTGGGCGCTATCGCTGTGCGGCGCGATTTATCCGGAGAAACAAAATCTCAACTGAATACCGTTTTACGCGAAAGTGTGCGTTACGCACTGCAAAATCCACACGCTGCGAATGATTTTGTTACACTGCATGCCCAGGCGATGTCACTTGATGTCTGTCGAAAGCATATTGATCTGTATGTGAATGAGTTTTCAATCGACTTGGGTGAAAAAGGAACACAGGCTGTACATACATTATTTAATAAGGGAAGGGCGGCAGGTTTGTTTTCAGAAGTATTTAACATTTTTTAACATATTTTATGGATGTATATGATGAAAAAGTCGTATCTTTAGCGCCGTTTTAAAAGAAGCAATATGAACAAATCTATAGCAAATAGTCATCAACCAGTAAACAATTAATTTTAATGTCGTTAGAAAAAAAATCTTCAAAAAAACGCCCATGGCTGATCTTCATGATTGGCGGAATCGTTGGGATAATAGTCGTCTTGTGTGGAAACAAGGCAATGTATCATTTCGGAACGGATGAATATTGTGCCAGTTGCCATATACATCCGCACGCCATTGACAGTTGGAAAAAATCAACGCATGTCAACAACAAATCAGGGGTAAGGGTACATTGCATCGATTGCCACTTACCGCCAAAAGGAACTTTCTATCATTTCAGGGAAAAAGCGCGTACCGGCCTGCACGATCTGTGGGCTTACTACACCAAAGACAAAGAATCGTTCAACTGGGAAGATAAAAAACAGTTGGATCATGCTGTCAAAATCGTATACAACGAATCATGCAAAGCATGTCACATCAACCTGTTCCCGAAAGGCTTGACGGATGATGGCGGGACTGCGCATCTGTATTACGAAGCCAACGAGAAGAAACTCAACTTGCAGTGTATCAGTTGCCATTTAGACGTTGGGCACTACAATCCCAACTATAAACACGCCAAGATGTCAAGCGTACCTACGATTTCATCCGCCAGCGCCGAAATTTTTAACGAGCCTGCTACAGTAACGCAATTCGAAAATTTTACCGAATATATTCCGGGCACACCAGTAGCATTCGATATGGTGGCTATCCCCGGCGGAACTTTCAAAATGGGTAGCCCTGCCAGTGAAAAATTCCGTAAAGACGACGAAGGCCCGGTTCGCGATGTAACCGTAAGCCGTTTCTTCATGGGCAAAGTGCAGGTAAGTTGGGATGAATTTTTATCGTTCATTATTGAAACCTCTTCCGAAGGACGTATACCGCCCGACGTGATGAGGAATCGCAACATTGAGGCCCTCACAGTAGACGCTATCAGCGGACCAACGCCTTTCTTCGGTGATGCATCGCAGGGATGGGGTATGGGAGCACGCCCGGCTATCACCATGCAGTATTATGCGGCTGAAATTTATTGCCAGTGGCTGTCAATGAAAACAGGCAAAAAATACCGTTTGCCGACCGAAGCCGAGTGGGAATATGCAGTACGTGGAGGAACCGAAACACCCTATTTTTTCCCTGGAAATCCCAAGAAATTTTCGTCGCAGGGATGGTGGAACAAAATGTTTGGCCCCGATACAGCCGTCATCAACCGTTTTGCTATATACCAACTCAACAGCAGCATGAAAACACAGGAGCCGTCGCGCGTACACGAAAATCCGTTTGGTTTGAAAGGAATGCTGGGTAATGTACTCGAATACTGCTCCGACTGGTATGCGCCGAATGCCTACTCAAAGACTGCCGCTTCGGTAACCGACCCGCAAGGCCCCGAAGAAGGTACCGAACGTGTGGTACGAGGTGGATACTACTCCAGCGATGCAGCCGACTTGCGCTCAGCAGCGCGTTTTGCAACGCAAACAGAAGAATGGCTCAAAACAGACCCCCAACAACCCAAAAGTATCTGGTGGTTTACAGACATCAAGGGAATAGGATTCAGAGTGGTGTGCGAGGTAGATTCAATAATTCTAAAATAATTTTTTATAACCAAATTTCATAATTAAAAATAAATTAAATATCATGAGTAAAAATTCAATCAACAGAAGAGAATTTCTTTCAAGCGCCGCAATGGTAGGCGCAGCAGGAACATTAGGCGCCGGAGCAGTGCTTGCATCATGTACAGGCGGTGATAAGGAACCTGCATTAGTTCCTTTAAGACCCCAGGCAGAATGGAATCTGCCGGCTGACCCGTTATTAGACAAGGCAAGGGATGGTAAACCGTTGAAAGTCGGTTTGGTAGGTTGTGGCGGTCAGGGTTCAGGCGACCTGATGAATCTGCTCCGCGCAGCAGATGGTATAACAGTAGCGGCGCTGGGCGATACATTTATTGACAGAATAAATAGATGCCGCGAAGGACTCAAAAACCCAAGAGGAGGAGGTGTACCTCAGGAAGTGCCCGACAATATGTGTTTCACCGGTTTTGATGCCTATCAGAAAGTAATTGACGCCGTAGACATAGTGATGCTGGTTACTCCTCCGGCTTGGAGGCCGATGCATTTCAAGGCCGCCGTGGCAGCAGGAAAGCACGTGTTTATGGAAAAACCGATGTCAGTTGATCCTTTTGGAGCACGTTCAATCATTACAACCGCTAAACAGGCTGATGCACAAGGATTATGTGTTATCACAGGTACACAGAGGCATCATCAAAGGGTGTATACCGAAGCCTACAAGCAAATACAGTCAGGGTTGATTGGCGAAATCGTTTCGGGAAATGTATACTGGAACCAGAACAAACTGTGGCATCGCGAAAAAGATCCGAAATGGACAGACATGGAATGGATGATTCGCGACTGGGTGAACTGGTGCTGGCTTTCAGGCGACCATATCGTAGAACAGCACGTGCACAACATCGACGTATTCAACTGGTTCAGCCATCTGAAACCGGTGAAGTGCGTTGGTTTTGGCGCTCGTCACCGTCGTCCGACAGGCGACCAGTTCGATATGTTTAGCATCGACTACATTTATGAAGGTGGGGTTCATGTTCACAGCATGTGCCGCCAAATAGACGGTTGCGCCGGCAATGTGTCCGAACGTATCACAGGTACTAAGGGAATATGGACCAGCGACGGAGTCATCACCGACCTGAATGGTAATGAACTGTGGAAATTCGACAGAGAAAAAGAAAAAGAAGAATTTGCAACCACAAGCGCTACGGTTCTGGAATTAGCCAACTGGGTAGATCGCATCCGCGCCAACAAACCAATCAATCAGGCCGAAGAAACAGCAGTCTCAACACTTACAGCCATTATGGGACGCATTTCTGCATATACCGGCGCTGAAGTAACTTGGGATGAAGTAATGTCAATGGACATGAATTTAGTTCCTGATAATTCGGAAATGAAGAACATGGATATGAAACAGTATCCGATTCCTGTTCCGGGGAAAGGCAGAGAATAAAATGATCATGAACAAAAAGTCGATCAACAGAAGAGATTTTCTCTCAAGTGCGGCATTGATAAGTGCAGCAGGATCATTAGGTGCAGGTGCATTGATTACATCATGTGATGGTAACAATGTGCCTGCATTGGTTCCCTTGCGACCCGGCGCTGAATGGAATGTTCTGCAGGGAGTATTGCCTGACAAAGCAAAAGACGGCGCACTTCTGAAAGCAGGCGTTATCGGCTGCGGAGGTCGTGGATCAGGAGCAGCACAAAACTTCATGGACGCCGCGCGAAATGTAACAATCGTTGCTTTAGGCGACATGTTCCCCGACAGGGTGGCCAATTGCCGCAGGATACTTAAAGACAAATACAGTCTGGATATTCCCGATGACATGTGTTTCACCGGTTTTGACAATTATAAAAAGGTGATCGATTCGGGTGTGGATGTGGTGCTCATTGCTACTCCGCCTGCTTTCCGTCCCATCGAGTTTAAATATGCCGTTAATGCA
>Ga0209737_10004273_pt1 | contig 10063 bp, 8 predicted proteins | sample TergutCu122P3_FD_187284 | JGI IMG/M metagenome (GOLD analysis project Ga0209737, IMG submission 187284) | Cubitermes ugandensis P3 segment gut microbial communities from Kakamega Forest, Kenya - Cu122 P3 (SPAdes) (version 2) | ecosystem: Host-associated > Arthropoda: Insects > Digestive system >...
AACGGTCCTAACGAAACCTGGCATCCTTTTCCCTATACCAATGTGCAGAAAATAAATTTAGATGTTCATGATAGATGGGGAAAACTTGTTTTCAGAACTGAAGACCCTGATATTAATTGGGATGGCAGAGACCGGCAAACGCTTCGCCCGCTTCCTGTGGGAACATACTACTACGGCTGTGATGTTTATTTATATACATTGAATGGTATAAAGAAAAAATTTCTCAGCGGTGTAGTAATAATTCTTAGAGGAAATAATTCAAAACAAAACTATTAATAATTCAAAATTATGAAAAAAACATTAAAAAAACTTCCGTTCTTCTTAGCGCTTTTGTTGCTATTTAATTGTGATGAACCCTACAACAAAGATGAAACTGCTGCCGCATTAAAAGAAGCATTAACTGTAGGGTCACAGTATGCTTTAAAAATATTGGGAACTCAAGATGGATTTCTTTTGGATCAAGCAGTTAAAATCTTACTTCCCGAAGATGTAGCTAAAATTGTGAAGCAGATTTCAGCCGTTCCTGGTTTTGGAAACGTAATTAAAGGCATTGAAGATCAATTGATTCTAACCATTAATCGAGCTGCAGAAGCCTCTATAGAAGGTGTTATCCCTGTAGTTGTAGATGCTATTACAAGTATGACCATACAAGATGCACAATCTATTCTTTTCTCTTCAAACAATGTAGCAGCTACCGATTACCTGAGAGTAAAAACTTACGATCCCTTATGTGGCGTTTGTCGCTCTATTATTGAAGATGCTTTGAATAAGAAAATTGTGGCTAACACATCTGCGCAAGATGTTTGGGGAAACTTTACAAAATATTACAATATGGCTGCCCTTGTACCCGGTGTTACATTAGATCCTGTTGAAACAAACTTAACACTCTATACTACCCAAAAGGCTTTGGATGGTGTTTTTGTGAAAGTAGGAGATGAAGAGGTAAAAATCAGAACCGACGTAAATGCCAGAATTACTGATTTGCTTAGGAGAGTGTTCGGGCGGTTAGATTAGAAATCTCCCTATTTAATTTCGGGAAAGCCTAAAACAGCAAATCCTGTGCACATTCCTGAATAACTCTTTCAATCTTCAAATTGTTTCTTCTGGCTACATCAAGTAAGATATCTTGAAAAAAATAAGCAATAGACCCGCAGAAAAACCAGGAACAGGGAAACTTCGAATAATAATCAATTTGCCGGTCAAAAAAAACTTGAAAAGAATTTTCAATTATTGATCTTATTTGTTCTTTTTGTATATGTTTTTGCAAAAACACCGGAATGGAAGCAAAAAGAGTTTGTGGGTTATGGGTTCGATAAATTTTTTCAAACACTCCGGGTTTGGAAAGGGCAAACGTTTTTTCAAAATCCTGTGCAATTTCAGGTTCAATTTTATTGGAAAGATAATGGGTTACAAACCATTTTCCGAGATAGATACCACTGCCTTCATCTCCCAACAGCCAACCTAATGAGGGGGTTTCATTCACAATTTGAGTTCCGTTGTAAAAACAGGATGCCGCTCCGGTTCCCAAAATTCCCACAAAACCTTTTTCCTTTTTACACAAGGCATGACAAGCGGCATACAGATCTGAAAAAACCGTAATGTTTGTTTTGGGAAACAGTTCACATAAAACCTCTTTTACTTTTTGTGCCTGTTCAGGAATAAAACAACCTGCGCCATAATAACGAATATTTTCAACCACAGGAACTGCAATCTTATTTTTTGCAATCACCTCTTCAAAAATTGCTTTTATGGTTTCTTTTGATGCATAAGTGGCGTTTATGCCGGTAGTTTTGTACATAAAAAAAATACATGCACCTTCAAATCCGATACATGTACTTTTTGTTGCTCCGCTTTCAATAAGAATATTCATAAACACTATTTTGCAGGCATCTTGACATCTTTGCGTGATTATTTCGTAACCACAAATTTACCTTGCGCAAAAATAGTATTTTCTTTCATTAATCTAAAGATATAGTTTCCTGTAGCCAGCGCAGAGGTATTTAATGTGTGCTGTGTTCCTTTGATACTTTCCTCTGAAATTAAACTTCCGGATAGACTGTACACTGTTATTTTTCCGTTAAAATTCTCATTAAGTTCAATATGCAAAACCTCTGTAGCCGGATTTGGAAATGCATTTGCTTTCAAGGTAGAGAACAGGTTTTGCTTAATCCCTGCCGGAGAGTAATCCAATTTTATATTATCTATCCATAAGGTACTTCCCAATCGTCCCTTACAACTATCTAACCTCACGAAATTCACGCCGGCGCTTGCCACAAATAGTATTCTAATATCATCAAAAACTTCATTCCAATATTTTTCAGGAATACTAATAGAAAATTTTCTCCAATCATTAACGGTTTCTTTAATTATTTTTTTCGCAACAAAAACCTCTTTATCTGCATTGTAAAAGCCGATATCTATCAACGCAGAATCTCCATTTACGGGTTTATACTTAAACCAACCTTCCAAGGCATGTGGGGTTTGAAACTCCCATGGTCTGTAAATCTTAACACCTTCTCCGACTCCGCTTTGGGCATCAAGAAATTCTTTAACGAATTCCTCTGAAATAGTTCCAACCATTCCGGGTAGAAATACATAGTCAGGTTGTACGGCAATCTGCCCTGAGGTCAATCTGATACAATATTGTCCATTTTGAGGATTATCTCCATCCATGAATGTTCCTCTAAAAGCAGTAAGTTCAGAATTTTCAACACAATACAAAGAATTTAGTGTATAAAACCAATTCGTTTCAAATTCCCAATAATCCCCATGTCCCGGAATTGGAGAAGAATGTTTTACCCAGCCTTTCTCAAAACCGGCTTCATCTTCAGGAAAATGATACTGAGTTGTTTGTGCATTAAGACTGAAAGCAGAAAGCAAAAAGCAAAAAGCAAATAAATAAATAAATTTTTTCATATTAATAATAATTTAATGATTAGTGATTAGTGGTTTGTGGTTTGTATTTTGAACACATGAACTTTTAAACTTTAATAATGAGTTGCAAGGTAAAAGTTCTTGGGGGTTCGGCGTAGAGTGGTCGGAGAGCATATAAACGATTCGTTACATTTTTTACAATAAAACTAACTGTAATTTTTTGAAAATAATAACTAGCCCGCAAGTCAAGCGTTATAGAGCCTTTTTTATTGTCTTCAAAAAAATAATAAAAGTTGGAAAAAGGAACTTTTCCAAAAGATTTAATCATTTTTGTCCATGTTTCATCAAAGTTGGGATTATTCGCATCGTAACGGAACATAAATATATCAACATTTCTCATGGCGCTATAATAAGTAAAAGTGCCCCCTATGGAAAATTTTTTGAAGAAAATAAATTCCAAATCCAATTTCACCATGTGTTCAATTCTGTATTTCAATACATTACGAGTAGTATCGGAACTTGAATTATTAAAAGAATATTCAGATACTGGTGAAGTTTCCGTGGGTTTATAGGTATTGTAAATAAAATTCGGATCTTTAACCGTTGGATTGCTCCATGTATAAGAGGTCATCAGGGTGTAGCTTATATGTTTGGTAATTTTTCCTTCACCTGCAAGAGAGAAATCCACTCCATTTACTTTTGCAGGACCTATATTTAAGAATTTATACCCAAATCTTCTAATCATATTTTGATTACTTCCCCACGGAGCCATCGAAAATTCAATAAAATCATTATAATCCTGATGGAAGTAGCAAACATCAACCACTCCTCTAAAATCAAAGAATTGAAAGGGTTGCATTACCCCTGCTTCTGCATTCCAACTCTCTTCAGGTCTAAGTTGCGGGTTTGGGTAAAATCCAAAATTTCCCACTCTTAAAGAGATAAACTTTTCACCGATGGTTGGATAACGATAGCCTTGTCCAAATGAACCTCTAAAAGCAGTCTTTGTTTTAGGAATCTGAAAGTTTGCCCCTATTCTAAAAATGGGGGGTCTAATCTTTTTTTCTGTGTCAATTTTTGGACCCCAGAGATTATAAATTTCCCATCTTCCTCCAACTTGAATAGTTAGGCTTCTTTTTTTAAGGAATTTTTGTTCTAATTGCGCATAAAGGGCAAAACTGTTGGAAAAAGCCGATGAGGGTTCTTTAGCACCTTCAACGGCATGCGGATCGCCCTCACCACTAAAAACAGGTCCGTAAAAAGTAGCATATTGATTGCTTGCGCCTGCCACAATATTCATTCCAAACTTGAAATTTTTATTGTATTGATATTCATCATAAAGCATTAAAGATTTGGCATTTAGATCGCCTTCCAATTCCTGACTATTATTAAACAGAACCCTATTTTTTAATGTATGCGTGCCGCCTTTTTCACTAAAATATTTAACACAGGGGTCCACATAAAAAGTAAACTCTTTGAATTGATACATAGAGCCTTCATACGACCTGAAGATATTGGTATCCGCATCGAACCAAACATAAGATTGGGCGTTGTTAGAGTACATAAAATTTCCGTTCAAACTTACCGAAAGTCCTTTTACTTTTGCAAACCGGTAGCGAGAAGAAAAATTTAGACGATATCTTTGGTCAAATTTACCCCTTGAACTTGAATTATTTTTTTTTGAAAAAGAAATGGTTTCCTGTGGTCCGATGTAACTTTGGTCGTTATATACTTCACCGCCTACTACTAAATCGAAATTCTTTTTAATAATTCTCGAGTGAAGAAATGAGATTCCGAACTCTACAGGGTTGGTATTCAGCCAACTTTTTTGAAAGGGGTTTTGGGGACTGTCGTATAATTTAGCAAAGGTGGTAACTACGGTTTGAGGTTTTGTGCGCGGGTAGGCAGTATGTACATTTATGGCGCCTGTAAGTGCAGCAGAACCAAACAAAACAGAAGATGCTCCTTTTAAAATTTCCACTTGTTCAATACTTTCCATGGGGATAAAGTTCCACATGGGGCGCCCTGCATCGGGGCGAAGCAAGGGTATATCGTCCAGCATAATCATTACCCTGCTTCCCATTCCGCTACTGAACCCGCTACCCCCACGAATTTGAGGTTCATTATCCACTACCACAATCCCTCCGGCACTGTTTACCAAATTATCCACGGATACAAAATTTCTGTTTTCAGATTGTTTGGGTTGTAAAACTACCAGCGAAGTGGTTGAAACTTCCGGATTGGTTTCATATTTCGAGGCGCTCACTTTGGCTTCATCTAAACGGGTGGCATAAGGTTGCAACGGAATAGTAACTTTTATCTCTCTGTTTTTATCCGAAAAAACAAACACTCGTTTAATAGGTTCATACATAAGATGAATAATTTCAATTTCACAACTGTCTTTATTTACTTGAAAAGAAAAATTTCCATCCACATCCGACAAAAACATGTTATTTATACAGGCTACTCGAATTTGTGCAAAAGCCACCGGTGTATTTTCAACAGCATCTTTTAAAGCACCCTTTAATGTATATTGAGCAAACAAAGAAAGTTGCAAAAATAAACAGGAAAAAAGAAAAATGAAAACAAAATATCTTTTTTTCATAATAATTAATCGGCGGCAAAAATAATTTTTTATTCATACCAAGCCCGTTCAAATCGAAAAAAAAACAAGCATTTTTTTAGAAACTACTTGTTTTTTAGGAAAATAAAAATGTTAATATGTGTTAATCGTCGTACAGAACGAAGTGAGGAATCTCTACATAAATGGTTAATTTTCCTCTAGTGCCTTTATGCCCGGGAGTTCAATTCCTTCCAAATATTCGAGCATTGCGCCGCCGCCGGTGCTGATGTACGAAACCTCTTTGGAGAGTCCGAATTTTCCGAGTGCCGAGATAGAATCCCCACCGCCCACTAAAGAGTATGCGCCGTTTTTCGTGCTTTCCGCAATAGCTTCTGCCACTGCCTTGGTTCCGGCAGCAAACTTATCCATCTCAAAAACGCCCACTGGTCCGTTCCATAAAATAGTTTTGGATTCTAAAATTACTTTTCTAAAGAGTTCTATGGATTTTTCGCCGATATCCATTCCCATCCAGCCGGCAGGAATATTCGGGTTGGTAGTAGCCAAGGTGTTAGCGTCTTCCGCAAATTTGTCGGCACAAAGGCTGTCCACCGACAAATAGATGTTGATACCTTTTATTTTGGCTTGTTCCAAAATCTCTTTAGCCACAGGTAACATCTCCTCTTCAAACAAAGAATCTCCATAAGTAAACCCCATCGTATAGAGCATAGTATATCTCATTCCGCCACCGATGATCAGATTATCTACTTTATTCAACAAATTTTTCAAAATGTTGATTTTAGTAGAAACTTTTGAACCTCCGATAATTGCAGTGAACGGCGATTTTTTTTCTTCCAGTACTTTTTTCAGACTTTGCACTTCATCGTAGAGCAGATAACCGGCGTAGGCATTTCCTGGGAAAAGCCGTGCCACGGTAGCGGTAGAGGCGTGTTCGCGGTGCGCAGTTCCAAAAGCGTCGTTCACATAAATATCTCCTAATTTAGCAATCGCCTTTGCAAATTCTATATCGCCTTTCTCTTCTTCTTTATGAAAGCGGAGATTTTCCAGCAAACCCACATCGCCCGAGTTTAGTTTTCCAATCTTTTCCTGAATATCCGTATCTAACACATCACCGAGAAAAACTACAGGTTTTCCCAATGTTTCACACACCGCTGGCAAAATGTGTTTTAAAGAAAAAGTATCGTTCACTTCCCCTTTGGGTCTTCCCAAATGGGACATTAAAATGGCTATTCCGCCGTCGTTGGTAATTTTATTCACCGTTTCCAGCGTACGTTTAATGCGCGTGGTGCTGGTTACTTGCAGGTTTTCGTTTTGGGGCACGTTGTAGTCCACACGTACCAACACTTTTTTGTTTTCTAAGGGGGCTTGGGCTATGGATTTCATAATGATTAGTGGTTAATGATTAGTGATTAGTGTTTAGTGATTAGTGATTAATATTTTTTTATTCTTGAATGCGATGTTATTTTCTTTTAAGAGAGTCCCATTGAGCGTATAATGCTAAATTTGAATATCTAACAATTACTTGCATATCTTGATAAGAATCTCCTTTACCGTCTTCTTTTGTGTTCCATTCCTTAAAAGTAAATTCTTCACGTTCAAATCTATTGGTATCTAATTTTTGCCATTCTCCTTTCACAAATGCTTGTGGTTCCATTGTTCCCGTTCCTCCGTTTGCATAGAAACTAACAAGAAAAGTTTCCAAAACTCTTGACCACTGTGCGTATAGTGTCATATCCGCTGTAAGCGTTATTATTTGTTGATTTTCAAATTTTTTACCGCTTCCATTGGCGGAAGTGTTCCATCCCGTAAAACGGTATTCCAAACTATGAAAAACATTTGGGTAGAGTTCCTGCGCAACCCCTGCAATAAACTTTTGGGGTTCCATTTCGCCTTCACCGCCATTAGCCTTAAAAGTTACCGTAAACTCTCCGCTTGCAGACTTCCATTGGGCATACAATACCATACTGGCAGACACTTTAATCGTTTCCTGATCGCTGTAGATATCTCCGGTTCCATCAGGTTTGGTGTTCCAACTTTGAAAAGTAAACCCTTTGTATGTAAATGGATTTGCCATAAGAGATTGTGGAATATTGCCGGTAAAGTTTTGCGTAACAATATCGCCCCGCGCTCCATTGGGATGAAAAGTAACCACATGTTCTTCCTTTTTACAACCTGAAAAAAAGAGGATACAGGCAATCAACGCTGCTAAAATAAGATGGATTTTTTTCATAATGAATGATTTTGGTTACAATGGATAATAGCGCAAAATAAATAAATTATTTCAAAGTAGTGTTTTGATGAAATTTCGGGCAGAATTTATTAAATTTGTAGAAGGTAGTTTTGAAATCCAACCTTTGGTGATCATCTTTTTCCCAATCTGGCGGCTGTAATCTATGGGCATAAATTTTGGTTTTGCATATTGTTTCCTGAACATAAAAAAAAGCGTGATACCTAACATATCCGCTGATTGAGGTGTTTGAGGGAACCCGATTACACAAATAAGTTAAGTTCACGCTCAACACGCGAATGATTAACTTATCCTTTGTAATCTTCAGTTCCTCAAACTTTCAATCAGACAGATATGGTCAACTGTTTTTTATCTAACTGTTTTTTACATCATTAAAACTATTTTTGGTTAATAAAGGGGGTAAAAATAGCGAAATAATGAAATAAACAGTGAAGAATTGTTTGGGATTCCTCGCTGCGCTCGGAATGACGGGTTCGTCGCGGCTGAAGTCAGGCGGCGGCGGCAAATACTTGAGGCCTGCGCTGTTCCGATGCGCCGCCGCTACTGCTGCTTTCTCTCATCCTCCACGGCTGTCGTCATTCCGAGCGTAGCGAGGAATCTCTTTCTATTGATAATCAAAATAATAAATTTTTTCTATAAGACTCTTATGGTCTTACTCTCTTACGGTCTTACCTCTGTAGCATCATCTTCTGCGTAAGCACCGTGCCGTCGTTAGTTACATCTTAAAGCCAACTCCAAAACGCCAATATCCGTTAAAGTAATAAATACGAGAAAAGTCAAAAAAACGACTCATTCCCAATTTATAATCACTTTTTATTAATATTTCATATTTTTTTACAGGGATTCGCAAGCCAACACCTCCGGAAAACCCAAAATCCGGTTTATGCATATAAATTGTTTTCTTATTTGTTGAAATCTCTTGTTCAACAAATATTCTTTTTTCAATAACAAGGGGGTCAAAAAAAGCACCGGCTTCAATAAAAAACTTTACTTTTTTACCAAAATTCACACGAACATTTGCCGGAATACCAATATAGTGATAGCGTCCTCCAAAATCATCCTCTAAAAAAATTATGTTACTAAACACAATATTATATTCCAAACCGGTTATTAAATTGAAACGTTTTTGATTAAAGAAAGCATTGTATGCTCCTACACCAAAACCATAACCGCCTAATAGATTTTTATTTGTAAAATTAAAAGAAAGTTTAAGTTCAGGGGAAAAATGTTTTAGCTGAGGTTCTTGCGCAAATACTCCAAAAACAGTTGTTAAAAAAATAATTAATAGTAAAAGGCGAATTTTCATAACAGTAAGTTTTGATGTTAATACTGCTTGAAAAAAGTAATCGCTTCACCATCTTCCCCCATTAGTATAAGTTTTTCATTATTAATTGAATAATGATTTATCTTTTCTTCCATTAAATAGAAACAAGATTCTGCAAAAGGAGAATCGCAGCAAACCATTGTACTCGATCCTTCTTTAAAATTTATACTATTATTTGCTATAACTACTTTTCCTTCAATAACATTTGCTTCTAAATGGAGTAAATATTTGTTTTGCTTTAGAAATGATAAAGTAACAGGTGTGTCTTTCCACCATCCACTTCTACCTGAAGAATAAATTAGGTTTGAATCGGCATGAACTTTCATGCTTTCTGCTTCCCATAATGTACTTACCAATATTTGTCTGTCTTTAGAGCAACTTGAAAAAAAACATAAAAATGCAACAGTAATTATATAGAACAGAGAACCTTTAATATTTTTCATAACACAGCAAATTTTGATGTTAAAATATTATCTTTAAAATATAGAGTAATAATATAGATACCGGCAACCGGATTTGTAAGTTGAATCTCGTTTGTAACGATGTAATTATCATTATTATTGTAATGTTTAATGACTAACCATAAAGTACACAATGCTTTCCACGAAGCACAAAAAAAAACTTTGCGCCTCTGCGTCTTTGCGTGGTTAAGTTATTCTCGCAAAGGCGCAGAGATTTCTTATGGTCTTACGGTCTTACGGTCTTCTTAAAAGGGGTTACAAAATCCAATCTTTAAAAGATTTTAAACGTCTTTTTGAAACAGTAAACTCAATTGCTCCAAGTTTTACTGTTTTTTTATGATTTTTTGTATCTATTTCGGTAATATAGTTTCCATTAATGATGGTGTTATCCCGAATGCGAAAAAAGCCCATATCGTACAGTTCGTTTTCAAATTCGCGAAGTGTTTTAATCTCGGGGATTTTCATACCGGTATTTAAGAACAGGGTTGACAAATATCCCTCGCATTGTATATACATGATGTTTTCTATCTGAATAACCCTCTTTTTATCTCCTTTGGTGATCATCTTTTTTCCAA